>Ga0075156_10000989_pt1 | contig 15197 bp, 13 predicted proteins | sample JI81AbrownDNA_FD_70966 | JGI IMG/M metagenome (GOLD analysis project Ga0075156, IMG submission 70966) | Wastewater effluent complex algal communities from Wisconsin, to seasonally profile nutrient transformation and Carbon sequestration -... | ecosystem: Engineered > WWTP > Effluent > Algae...
TCTCACAATATACTATTTAGATACTTTTTCTCCCTTATTGCCTTCTTTCGTTCCTTTTGCCCATTTTACATTTGCCACGTTGTTTGTCCCGCTTCCACGTGTAGCGATCTTGTTTCCTGCTTCTTTTGGCTTCATTATTTTGTCTGTTCGCAACAGCTGCACCCAGGCATGAGTAAGGCACTACTTTTGGTTTGCTAAAGTCACTACCTTCAGACTTGGATTTACATAATAATTCTCCACGCGTTGACCAAGAATCGAGCCTAAGCCTGACCGCCACACTGGAACATAGGAGACAGTTGATAAAAGCCAGTAATTTGGTTTCCCTATTAATGAAGAGACAAGCAAACCAAGAACCTAAGTCTGACAGTCTGGATGAAGAGCTTACTACCCTTAAGTTGCGCATGAATCGACGAAGTAGCGCCATTTCAACTTCTAGTGCAACGCGAACTGCTTTGAGACGCGTCTCATACAATGCCTTGGGCGCTTAAGATTTCCATCAATATGCAGCATAAAAGAAAGCAATCTAACATATGAACGCGTTCCTAGAGGGCAATTTTGAATAAGAAATTTGAATTTATTTTATTCTTGGATTAACAACGATTTGACTTAAATCGCTGCCTTGGAATTTTTCATCTTTAAACTTGATTACAAGTTTTTATCATATCTCAATCCTCCAGATGTTTGAATACAAGGCAAATTAGATGGCGGAGAATTTATAATAGGATTCTCAATTAAATCGTGTGTTGGCAGTTTCTATGAAAATCGCCAAGATTTATAGGAAAAACTATGTTTTAAGTTTATATGAAGGGCAACAAAGCAAGAGCACGATCTATCGACGAGCTATCACGATATATTACCCAAGAGTTGAATGTGTAGTGTTAATGTATATTATTAACTGCAGAGAACACGTCATATTAAGGGCTGCATGATGCAATCTGTCTGATAATGTTTGATGAGCAAGTTTTGAATGACCGTGCCATCATCACTGTTATAAACCTTCTACTAAAAAGGCCAAAATGCAGTGTGTGGGTTGAATTGGGGATTATGATAATTCTACCTGTCCTGATGCCCTTAGACAATCATTGATAGAGAAACATATGAAATAGAGGATGATCGCTAATTTGAGTCCTTCAAGGCCAGGATTAAGCAGCTCTGGGTCCGTTTTGTCATCTGGCGCACTTAGTGAGTCCAGCACGGCAACTGACTTTGAGAGATTATGGCAGGACCTCTCGAGCAATGATAAAGATGTTCGTTTGGAAGAGTTAAACACACTCATAGCAATGGTGAAAGTTTTGAAAGAAGAGAACGACGAGCTCAATTCCGAGGTCAAGCGTCTATTATCTAAGAATGAAACCCAGCTCAAAGACAACAAAGCGCTTAAGCTGGAAATTGAGGAACTCAAATTTGACAATCGAACCCTTTGGCAGGACAGAAAGGAACTCATTGCTTCAAGCCGCATACAATCTGACCGATCTATCCCGGACAAGGACGAGAGCTCTTGCGAGCCAGACCAAACAGAATCAAGCATGAATTCAAACATTCTCACAGCTCATAAAAAAGAAAGTCATATTGAGTGTTCCTTAAAATTGTGTCAGGTTGAAAAGGATGGATTGCAATCGCAAATATTCTCTTATTTGGGAGAGATAAAAAACCTAACCGATGCTAACTGTGACTGCAAGCTTTATGAGGAGTTTATCAAGAGAAAGACTTTACGATTGGAGCACTTGATTATGACCGAAGGCACCACTATATTGGACAATGCCTCATATAAGAACCAACAAGAGATTCTGCAGCTTTTGCGTGAAATTAACACTTATACGATTGGCAGTGCCTTTCTCAGAATTCCGCAAAAGTCTTCAGCATCTCGCCCCAATAATACCATTGTGAGTGCCTCTCTCTCCCCGCTTCATCGCAAACCAAATTTGCTTCGAAGGTTATCCAGTGTAGTCAGAAACATCAGTACCCAAAACCCACCTTTGATTTAATTCACAAAATATCTAACATGATTCGTTCAAGGGCACTTCCATTTTGCTAAAGAGTTTTCAGATTTACAATCCAATGACAAATAGGAGTAGCTGAAGTGTGGTCCAACAACTATAAAAAGACTAATAAACTACTAAATCCAACAGGATTGTTTCGAAATTCACTTAAAAAAAGATGAGTCTTGAAACAAGATGCCAGTCCGCGTGTCTTTGTATTGATTTCTCAGCCCGAACTGTCCTTACTGTCTTTTTAAATGACAACTGACATGTCAAGAAAGAAAAGGCGAGACAAAAAGCTGAAAAAATAATTGATACCAAAAAAGAACTTTTGTAATTAAAGCATGTACAGTATTTTTGCACAGTCTTTTTAATTATCTTCGGATTGACTTATTGATTTACTGTATTTTTAATAACTCGAACTGTGCACTGTGCTTATTTGACTTTTGAATCGTATACTATTCGTATTTTACAAAAGTGTAAATAACCACAGTACTGTATCTGAAGAAGATATTTTGATCCGCACACAGTTCGCTTTTCGTAATCGTAGATTGATGTCACTCTATATATTAGTCTTGTTTGACAATATATTCACACAACAATTACATTGGCGATTCCGTTGACTTACAAGGCTTCCATGGGCACAAAGCTAAAATCCGTCTAAAAGGTTCATGTTTGCCAACACATAGCTTGTCAAATATCATCGTTGATTACTATACCATGTGTGGTGCGAAAAGTATTTTTGTTATTTACATGCCCTCTAAAGTAATTGACATTCCACAATCTACACGTTGAATAATTATGTAACAAATAGAATTTCTGGGAATCTCTTGACGCGATCAATTGATCTTGTTCTAAACGAAATTGCTGCCATTACGACTCCCGAATGTATTATATCTATACATGTTTATCTGACATGTTAAGAGTTAGACTTTTATACATAGATGCCTAGAACATAATAAGTGTTAGCTTACATTGATATAGTAGAAACTTGCTTGAGTCTGAGTCCGCGACGCAGTTAATTCCACACCTTTTTAAGCCGAGTTGAATATATTTCGTAGTTTAACTACTGAAAGATATTGCACATCTTCATTTGCTTTAAGGTTTTTGACCGACTTATAGCTACATTGTAGTGTTGTTGGCCAAATAGCCTGGTTTGTCTTTGTAATACTACAGCTGACAAAAGTATGAAAATCAAATCAATGTCACTGTCTAGGCAAGCTGTTTAGAGATATTCTCAGCTTCTAGCACCACTTCTTCAGATGGAGCTTTTAATACCAAGCCTTGCTCTGCCAACTTGATGACTTCATCTACTTCCTATAAACTGTTCGGCTTCTGCAATGTCTTCGTTGTCAGAATTTCGAACGAAATCAATGTTCGCTCCGTGGTATCCATGTCTAAATTTTTATTCAAAGATCCTTTCTTTAGCAAGGACACCATGTCATCCACTTCTGCTTGATTGTTAGAGTCCAATTCATCTAGGTAATTTTACAAAAGTTTTTAATAAGTCTGTTCCCTTATTAAGTCCGCAAAAATCTTTAGTTCAATTTCTTATGTTAGGTTCTACTGTATAATTTAAAATTATATGTATGCAATAATGCCTGTGCAGAATATTCATACTACACAATGTTCTACAAACCATACCATGTACTCAAATTATTGTACTATAACTATTAACTATGTCGATTCTTTAATAGGAGTGTACCGTTCGTTTTAATAAAGATTTTACTAGAAATTTTCCTTAGACCTATCTGAGAGATTGTGATACGCCTATATATATTGCCCCATAAGGATGACTTAGAGAAGCGAGCACTTTCTTCTGTCTTCAGGTTAGGAAGATAAAGGCATAAGCAATAGAGACGAACTTGTTAAGACAGTTTCACGCGCCCCTCCTTTCATCTTTAACGGATAGTGTGCTGTCCAGTCCACATCTGAAGTTTACAAATCCTTAATGCACAAATTATAAGGCGTGGTTCTTACATTTAACATGATCACACAAGTAAAGAGACAAAGCACAAGCGGAGTTCCTACCCATGTCGTTGGAGCTAGCGGGCTAATGATTCCGAGAGAGCTAAGCGGAGACAGCATCCTTTCGGAATTATTTTTCGATAAAGATTGGCCAGTTCCTCCGAAATCCAAACTTAGCAATGGTGTTGACAGAGTGGATCAAGAAGTCCAAGACGCAAATTTCATAAACCTATCACATTTTGACTTAGCATGGGGACAACCTTATCCTCCTCCTGAAAAAGAACACGTGACAAGATCAATACAATTAGATCAGGACAAACAAAAGCTAGTCGATAATTTAGCTTCCTACTGGGCAGACGAGTTGAATCGCCTAGAATCCTTGGTTGCTGTATTGATGGAGGAAAATGAAGAGTTGGCTACGGATATAAGTGTGCTTAGTAGAGAGAAAAAATCACTCTCTGACGAGAACCAAGCTTTACGTCATAAGCTTAAGGAATCCGCAGGAGAAGTCCAAATGCTCCGCGAGGAAATTCGTGCTCACCAACACCAACGATCCTACAAAGTCCACGAAGATGACGATGATGAAGATACCTGTATCTCACTTTCTTCTTCTAGTAACGTCGAAACTAGTAGAAAGTCAAATCTGGATTCTGACACCGCTTTGTGTCAGAATCAAGATTGCCTTTTAGAGAAGTCAGAGCTACAAACGCAAAACATGCGTTATTTGGAAGAGATTCGGGTTCTAACCGATGTTTCTCATTCTTCCAAGCTGTATAAGGCCGAGCTTACCAAGAAAGCTAAAGATCTCGAGCTAGTGTGGATGGATTTTTACTGCACCTGTCAGGGGAGCTACAACTTGGAGCAACCCATTCACAATCTTTTGAAATACTGTCGCTCAAGCAATGCGATCGTGGGTGCAAATGTCAATGGTCACAATCTACTGACAACACCGCCTTGTAAAAACAAACGGCGCTCAAGTATTGATCATTCGGCTCCATACCACCTTCGTCGAGGCAGTTACACAATCGATGAGAATGAGCAAAAGGATTTATATGCACTAGCAGATGCATGTTCACAGTTTACTGCTCCTGTATCACCTCCAAGATTGGTTTCTTCCTCGCCAGGATCAGACAAAGAGACAGCTTTTGCGGAAGACGATGCCGCTAGTGTCATGAGTACACAGAGTGCCAATCAGCGTGGCAACATTTTTGGTAGAATGTTTCGTGGAAAAAGAGGAAATGGAAACAACACCAGACCATCTTCACAAAGCGTGTGCTAGGTTATTATTTTAATGGAAAGAATAGATATGAAACCACAGTTCATTAATCATCATACGCTCTCTTAAGCTGAAATTAATCTTGAGGACTTTTTCTATCATAAATCACAAATTTCATTTTTCTCTTTATAGTCCAAAGCGTGTCAGATGTTATTATTGGTGTTTTGGGAGTGCAGACAGGGTGAGGTCAGCAGCATGGAGCAGAAGTGAAAGTGAGACATTCAATGGCTGTTGTGAAGACTTAAAGATTAGTAATAGTATTTCTCCTGTGAAGAGAAAGTAAACAAAGGCAAAATAACTCACAATTACCAAATTAAGTATATTGTTAAGACTAGGATTAAGAGAGCCTCTAGCTAACATTTGTTAAACAATTAGTTGCTAGATGATAAAAGCAGGAAACTATGAAACCTAGTCAAAACTGCAGTTAGGTAGTATTTTTTGTATATCACTATTTTTTGTATATACAATCAATGCATCATAATTGGCATTTAAATCAACCATCCACTTGGTCTCTCATAGAAATGTTGCATGGTTAGAATGATTCAAATTCTTATTTGACAAGAGTTATCCAGTGAAACCACATTGGAAGTTTCGCAATTCAGCTGCAGTATGCATTTAAATCTCATGCCCCAAAGTAGTATTCTTGGATCAACAACTTAGTATCTATAAAAGCAACTTGTGGACACACCTCGACTTTATAAACTTAGACGCATTTGGTATCAAAAAGTTGGGGCAGCTCATTTTTATCGAACAATTTTTATATTTTACGAAGTGCAAATGATTGATCATTTGCGAACAACAAGATGTAATCATTAGAGCTCCTAGGTAGTAAAACATCCGATACTAACCATAAATCCCTCGGTGCCTAATCATCGGTACTTTTGCGATAGTCTGCATACAGTACTACTGGTAGCTGACAAAAGTAATTAGGAATTTCCTTGTGATGTGACAAGAGGATCAACTCAAGCAATATTGATCTTTCTATCCACCGCATGTACTATTGACACTACTGTTGATATCACAGTGAAGTCCTAGTTGTAAACTAAAGTTATCACGTAACCTAGTAAATTAAGAAATTATGAGCTAGCATGATGCGCAAGATAATTTCTTCATCTTTTATTATTTCCCTGTCATTTTTCTTCCTTCTTCTGAGTCTTGCAAATCCATGCCAATTCCCGACTGGCTTATCTTGTTTCCTTTCTCATTGCATTACCTTTCTTTGTTCACATGCTTGGTAGCTCGATCCTCCAACACGCTCCTGTGCATGTGAGCAGTTCCACACGTGGGCAGATTCAGTACTTTCTCCCACATATGCACAAATAGAGCCCCCTGTAATGTTTTTGTAAAGAAATCCACCAACATGTCCTGCATGGGGCAAAATGCAACTTTTACATACCCTTTTTTGATCTGATCGCTGAAAAAGTAATATCTAACATGCAAATGCTGCATTTGTTTGCTGCTGGATGACCTCCCATTCTCAGCCACTAAGATGGTGCTCTTGTTGTCCTGGTAGATGGAGGTGGTGGGAACATAGTGTCCCTGTTCCACCAAGAAATGGCGTGTCCACAAAAATTTCCCCATTGCATCATCGACTGCCACTAGTTTGGCCTCTGTAGAACTCTTTGTGTTGAAATTTTTCTTGCATGATCCACTGTACATTGCACCTTTTCTTAGTGACATATAGATTCCACTGTGGCTCCACATGTCAGGGTGCATGGCATATGAGCTGTCTACCCACCAATTTGGGTGTTCATCCAGTTCTATTGTTAGAGTGAGATCCTGAGTTCCACATAGATACTGCATCACCTGTATGAGCTTCTTGTAGTCATCATTGTCAGGGTTCATGACACACATACAGAGAAATGCCACTGCTGTCTGGATGTCCTGCCTTGTCTGCTTACATGAGTACAGTAGCTTCGCTATCATGTGGTGAAACATCTGTGCATCTTTCTCAGTCAGCTTCTCACATTCTTGGTTCACCACGAACAGATAGTTTGCAGCAGGTGTCTTCGCATGCCCCTGTATGTCGCTCGGAAGCCCACCTATGAGCTTCTTCAAATATTCAAACATGGATATTTTATCTTACCTCTCTCTGTGTATTCTAGTGTCATCCCTAGGTACTCTAAGATCTTGCCCCTAGACATAGCTAGTGGGCTGTCCTTCCCAAATTGTTTTCAACTTCACTATTATGCCCTCCACTACTTGTTTGTTATATTTAAATTGTCTACATGCCACACAATAGTGCACTGTTTTACATCATGATTTTATTGGCCACAAACTGGTTGTATGGGTTAATCATGAACCCCCATCCCGCTAGCATCTTGGCAATAGGTTCCAGAATAACAGTACCGCCTGCAGCATCCCATATAGTGCCTTCTTTAGCTGTACATACAGCATAGGTTTGCCTTTCTTGTTGTGCCATATGTATTTCCAGTATATTGTCAGCTCCAGTTTCACAATGTGTTCAGCCAATGTCCCTTCCAATATCATATGTACTGTTTCGTTAATAACTGCATGCAGAAATGCACCTGGAATGTCTGTTACCACAACTTATCTGCCCTCCTTCTCTTCTATACAGCATGAAATCATCATTGCCTCAAGTGACATGGTGGGTGAGCTGGCATCTTCTTTCTGAGTGTGTTCCCTTTGCAGCCTTCCATTGGTGCATCCCCTTGCCTTTACAGTCCCATCTCTTTTTTCCTTGATGAACATTAGGTATCTGAGCGCCTTCTGTCTATCTTCATGCATCACGTTTTGTTTCATTTGTGGTAGCATTGCCCATCTGTCATGCAGTTGTTGCAGCTCTTTCATTATTGCCTTGTTACCCTTTTCCCGAATTTCTTTATTCCTGCCTTTGCACTCATCTGCATCATTACGTTGGAATGTGGTTTTTCATGTCCCACATTAGTTGATTGTTGGCCCATCTGTAGTACGTTAAGCTGCTCCTGTGCCTTGGTTGGCCTTGGTCATAGGTTGTACCCATGCACTGTTGGAGTGTTCTCATCTGTTGTATTGCCCATGTGTTTTGCCCCGCATCCTTGGTGTGCATTTCCCTATTGGTTGCATTCATTTCAGATTATGTCTTCATCATCTTTTGGCATGTCCGATTCTTGTATCACCCCCTCATCCATTTCTGGTATTGCCTCTTCACTTTCTTGTTCCATGTGTTCTTCGTCATGTTTGTTCACTCTTGTGCTGTCCTCAGTGTACCCATATTGCCTGTTCTCACTGCTGTTGGCTTCATCATCATATTGAATACCTTTGTCATTCGCGGCATTGTTATGGTGATACAGGCCATAGTCAACAGTGTAGTTCGTGTCACTCAGGCTGTAGTTCTCCCCCACTCCTGTGGTTTCTGGGGCTTCTGGGTTGTCTGGTCTATTGTAGTTGGGGCTATTGTAGTCCACTCCTGTAATTTCTGAATTTTCATGTTCTGGGGTGTTGTCGTTAATTATATTGCCATTCTTGTCGATGAAAAAAGATGCCTTTGTGTTTTTGCATGCTGCTGCTAGCCTGTGCACAGTCAGGATGACTTCATGCGGCATTGGCAGCATGGTCCAGTTATTGCATGCCATGCGGCATTGGCAGCATGGTCCAGTTATTGCATGCCATGCGGCAACCAGAGTTTATGTTAAGGAAATAATGTGTGCCTTGTGTATTGCCTGTCAGTTGCAGGGCGAAAGCACCTGTTGTACAGGCTGTGAGTGAATTGTTGTGTTCTTCATGTATGTGCATGTAGGTACCAAATTTGACCTTGCAGTGTTTGTTATGGTCGATCCGCAAGCCCATCAGGATCATTCTTGGGCTCATAGTGTCATGTATTCCATCCTTGTGGGGAAAACAATTAAGCCAAAATGTCACATTATATACCATTTCGATGATAAGATGATTCGGATACTGTTCAAAAGGCAGTTGATTGGCTATTGCCCGCACTCTCTCTTTCACTGTTCATATATGCCACTCTACTGTGGGGATGTGTTCATTTCTTCCAGTGACATTGATATTTATTGGTGTGTCCAAAAAGAATTTCTTGATCTGTTCAAATTGCCCATCTCTGTGTATGTGTACTATCTTGGCTCCATGCCTCTGGTACATGTGTATTGCCTGCTTGAGTGAGGTGGCAGTTGTGGACGACTTTTCATTTTTAATCAGCTCTGTACTGCCATACAGAAGTGTATTGTGCACAATATAGTAATTACAAATGGTATTTTGTTTACATACATGATGTCAGTTTCTAATGTGAAATTTCCGTGCCTTTCTAGCATCCCAGTTGGTAGGTCCTCTAGTACCATTTGTACTGGTCTTGTCTTCCTATGTGTGGTCTTCCCTTCATGTCAGTTTCTATTGTGACATTACTGTGCCTCTCTAGCATCCCAGTTGGTAGGTCCTCTAGTACCATTTGTAGTGGTCTTGTCTTCCTATGTGTGGTCTTCCCTTCTAGAGCCCCAACATCTGTGCCAAAAATGTCTTCTGCATGTAGGATATCTGCCTTGGTAATGGGGCAATTAGGAATCATGTTATTTTCAGTGTAAGTGATGAAGTCTCTAGTATTTGGCCAGCCGATTATATGTTGCAAAGAACGAGCATGCATAGCATCAGTGTACTCTTTAATGGTGTATTTAGATTCATTGTTATCTACTTTGTTTATGAACGCATCTCCCATTTCATTCTTAACATCAGAGAAGAACAGCCCTTTTTAGAGGGTCTAAATACCCATGTAGTACCATCAGCCTTGTGTACTATGAAACCTTGGTTTAGAGTACTGTTGTTTGTCACATTGTGTCTTTGCTGTATATTATTCAAGGACAAAATGTTTGTGATCACGTCACGGTGGAACCATATTGTTCCATAGCCTTTTAAGTCTCACTTCTTGCTTATAATTGCCTTCCCAGCATTACAGAATAGCACCAGTTTTCTCTTCACATCATGAATGTTGGTGAGCAGGTCTGGGTTTGAGAACACATCCACAGTTGACTGACTGTCCAATAACATCCATCCATTTGGTATTGCCACTTCTTCTCGAATGGAAAAGTCACGTCGTGCTGTAGGAAAGCGAACTCATCTTCATAGCTGCTTACCGTGTTGTCATCATCCTTGTCATAGGAATCTTATCCATGTTCTTCTTCTTTCTTTTTCTTCATCATCAGGAAGTTTGAACCTTTTTTATTGGATGCTTGCACTGCTTCTTCTTCATCACATTTGTTCACATAGTGGCCTTCGTTTTTGTATTTGTAACATGTCACTTCTTTCGCCTTTCCTTTTCCATTCTTCTGTGACACATCTGATGTGATGAAGGCAATACCATCATTTGCATCTGCATGATGGGCTGGCTTATTGTTATATTTAATTTTCCATCCTGCTATGTAGTGACACATATCTGCAACCATATTTGGATAAGGGTCCTTTTTCTTGAAGATGTCATTCTCCATTTCTTCAATCAATTTTCTGTACCTGTGTTTGTCAGATTTGTATAGGAATAGGATAGCATGATATTCCTCTTCTACATGGTCAAGTACCTCCTTCATTTGTTCCTCTGTCAGCTTTGTTAATTTTTCCTTGGTCAGTATTGCCTTGGCTTCCTCTTTACTATGCCCAAAACTTAGTCCCAGCTCTGAGCATACCTTGCATATTGCCACATACTGGTCCTTAAAGTCTTGGATGTTCTGGTGTCTTGCCTGTTGTAGGCTCATAAACCCAATATGTGTCATAGCCCTATTGTGCTTTGATAGTAGGTTGTCAGTGCCACTGGTATATACTATCTTCTTGATTGCCTTGAGTAGTGACAGTGCATCGAGCTTATCCATTTCCTTGAATTCCAGCAGTGCCTTGACTTGATTCTTGACCTCAGTGTCACATAGTGCCATAATTACTGTAAATAGGTTTCATAGGTTCCCTTTTAGTACTCTCTTGGACTTCAGATAGTCAGTCATCTTGTGGCCCCATACTCATTTGTCATTTTCTCTTGGGTCATCAGGCATTACTGGCAGCTTGGTCTTGACATATTCCTCAGATCACAGGAATACCACAACGTCGCTCCCATTTTTAAAATGCGTGCTCAAGTACAGTGCTAGTTGTTCAACTGTCTTGTCATATGACTTTGGCCCATCTCTCCCCACTTGGAATGGGTACCCTCGAAAGAGATCGGCTTTACCTGTAGGTATGTTGCTTCTTCCACCCTTCTTCTTGAACCCACTGTACCACACATTGCGCACCCCATCCATGGCTGTCTTGAGTTTTCCTTCTGCACGGTCCTTCATGGTCTGATGATAACTTCTTAATTTATGTTAATGTCACAGTGAAGTCCTAGTTGTAAACTAAAGTTATCATGTAACCTAGTAAATTAAGAAATTATGAGCTAGCATGATGCGCAAGATAATTTCTTCATCTTTTATTATTTCCCCATCATTTTTCTTCAAGTCTTGCAAATCCATGCCAAGTCCCGTCTGGCTTATCTTGTTTCCTTTCTCATCGCATTGCATTTCTGCTCTCCTCCTTTGGATAATCACCTAAATGACCGACTGATATTAGCGTTAATCAATTCAACTTTTCGTTTATGTATTTTTCATTCAGATTTCTGCTTGTTACAGTTGAGGAGTGCATTTATATGATCGGAATCTTCAGCTAGGTTGGTTCAACCATACTGATCCTTCCAAACCAAAAATATTTATAATGCCATGAGCCAATCTCTCTGAATCCTCTTGAGAAGTAGGAAATTGCTTTTAAAGTTAAGATTTGTTTACTAGAAATACTTCAAGGTAAATATAAAGCTCAAGAATATTTCAATGGACGAGGGGCCATCCACTCCCGAACAATTTCGTAGGTGACTTGAGAACGTTGTTCTTGATGCTTCGCAACCAACGTTTGCAAGACCTCGACCAGTTTGGTTTTGACAGTACGAGTTGACCAAAATTCTCCACTTCCTGTAGAATAGTCATGCCCAATTTTTTCCAATAGTTCATCATCTTCCATGAAAAATGTAAGCCATTGATAGGACACATCTTGTTCCAAATCAGCCCCGAACTGTTGTTGTTCAGCCTTGGTGTCACGTCCTCCAGAAAATGCATAGCTGTGAATTTTGTTTGAAATTTCTTCTGGTGTATCAGTCAAAAATACAGCAGAATTGACGTCGCTTGATGACATTTTGCCTTTGGCTCCTTGGAGCGGCGGAAAGAACTTTGAGTGAATCAGGGCGGGCTTGCCACCAGTGGGATGGCCCTCCTTAGAGTGATATTGGTCTCGAGGTACCAATTTGTGCGCAACGTCTCGAGTCATTCTGAAGTAAGGATCTTGATCAATGGCACACGGAATCAAACAAGTCATGAGGGACTTATCCATTGAAATAGAATCAATACCGCCATGTAACACGATGGGAAAACTACTGCTGAAGCTAGGAGCAGCTTGAATTGCTGGAAAAGCGACTTTGCCTATATTGGCTGTCCCGTCAAACCCAAATATTCCATTGACAGAATTGGCTGTCACTGCCTTCCAGATACGACAAATGTTTGGATACATAGTGCCCACGTAATCTAAGTCACTGAAAATAAAGGTTTTTTCTTGATCGAATCCACAGGCAATAATGTCTTTTGCATTTTCCATAGTCAAATTCTGAAAATGGGCTAAATTGTCACCATCGGTATCTGTGTACTCGCCCTTGAAAATGAACTTTTCATCGTCAGTCATTTGAATGACCAACGGACAACTTAATGCTTGCTGAAGCCACTGGGTGAATTCAAATGGAATCAAGTGTCCAAGATGCATGGCGCCACTGGAGGGACCTCTTCCTGTGTACAAGTAGACAGGTAAATTATTTTCGATACAGTGACAAATTCTATCTAAATCACGATGACTGAAAAATATGTTGCGTCGCAAAAACCTATGAAGAAAGGGGACGGTCCCTCGGCCTACTGTGAGGGATTCGAATCTTTTCAGAAGATCTGGATCAATCTCCTTGGATCCAAAATCGCGCACTAATTTGTCATAATCAATTACACCCTTGACTTCCCAGGCATTGACAACCATGTCGTCCTCATCTAATTTAGGATGAGGCTCTTCTGCAATTTTTGGTACCTCGATGGTTTCAATTTTGGTATAGTTAACGAAGTCTAAGCCCTCCGCAATTCGAATTTCCTGCTTAAGCAATTTTTGAATGTCGCCCTTTGAAGGGGGCGATGCCAACACAGAACCGTCCAAAACTTTTGTCTCACCCTCGTTACAGAGAACTTCAAACTTGATAGAAATATCACACTTTTTGCTCTTTGGGCCCGAAGTAATGCTACAGCCTACACCGGGGGTTCTATCGAGAGTTATGGCTTTCAATGCTCCTGTACGGTTATAGACACCAGCACCACCCGAAGGAAAAGTGGAAACAATCAAATTTTCCACATGCGCTAAAATTAGGTTGTCTTTAGGCTTAAGTTTCTTTTGTTCAGTTGAATCCAAGGCAAATCTGTAATCCACATCATCCGTATTTTCTGTGGAATACTGAAACAAAATTATGGGCAGATTCTCAGCAAGGATGCGATTGGCAGCTTGTTCAATCCGATCTAACAAAATGTTCTGCAAATCTGGGTCTGCGGGGATTTCCATAGAAGCCAATGTTCCAGTTTTCTTGCCTAGATTGATTCCAAACTTGCCAGTTAGTTTAGGTTTATCTTTTACAAATGTAGGCTGGAATGTCACGCTGACACTCGCATCGGCAATGCTACTCCCCACCAGTCCTGCGACCACTCCTTGTAAGATCACATATGCAGTTGCCACTGCTGGGGGTGGGACTGGACGCTCAACAGGTGCCTTGACTTTTGTAACCGTTTGCGAATTGGTTTCCTCTGGTGACTGAGAATTTACTGTAGATTCCGCTTCCGCTGTCATGATCAATTATACTCTTAGTCAAATATATGTTCAATCTGAGCACAAATTAGATCTTGTTTTGATCAAGATGAGCGGTTCCAAAAAATTTGAGCTTTTGTGACGTATACAAAGCATGGCCACCTTGTATTACCCACGCTGCGTGACAATATAACAGCCTTGAGGCTTTTTGGCAAAGGAATTAAGCGCTCAGAAAAGAAGAAACTTGGTTTTGTGCAAAACTAAATTTCATTTTTTGATTCAACTCAAATGTTTTAGTTTCCAATTAAGGATTTCTCTATATCAGGTGTAACTGTCTTCAGTCTAGTTTTACAAGCTTTTATTTTTCATGATCATTAGCATTATTATTCAGCAAAGTAACATAGCTGTAATACAATACAGACATCATCTAATTTCATCCATTGGCAACATGATTGTATTGTTTTGATGATTGTGAATTTTTTCCAAGATCAAAGTTTGATTGACGTGACAAAGGGGAAAAGAAAGTGATAGGGCTCCAGATGAAAATATTTACATAAACTAAAAAAATTGCAACACAAGAAGACGAAGCTGAGTATGGAAAACGGCCTATACAAAAAGGTCACCGGGTGCCTCACGACTTTTCAATTGAATCAATTCAAGATGAAGCTATCAGTGGATTCTCTACAGCGCATAACTCACCAGCAAGAGATAAACTTAGTGTGTAGTTTATGACATAAAATTATTGTCTCGCTCACCAATATTCATAGAAGCAAACAAATCATGTCGAGACAAATGAATTTGTACCTTGAGATTAGCTGTTTTACACTGTCATACAAGGAGGCTTTCACGATGACTTGTCCTTTTTTCTCAAAACCAAATGCGAATTCCATTTTTTATTGTATTAAATGATAACCATCACTCAATTGATGATCTAACATGTTAGAACGATCAAAAATTTTATCAGAACGTCATTCAGTCGTAAAAATTAAGAAATACATGCGAGCAGAACTCTTAATAAGTTTAGTATATTGTCACTTACAGACAAGATCAACTCTCAAATGTACCTACCGGTAGTGTGGCTAGCGTCAAAACTACCGAACGTATTCTATTAAGATAAAATTTGCTGAATAAAAATGCCAAGTTCCAAG
>Ga0075156_10000990_pt1 | contig 15191 bp, 12 predicted proteins | sample JI81AbrownDNA_FD_70966 | JGI IMG/M metagenome (GOLD analysis project Ga0075156, IMG submission 70966) | Wastewater effluent complex algal communities from Wisconsin, to seasonally profile nutrient transformation and Carbon sequestration -... | ecosystem: Engineered > WWTP > Effluent > Algae...
ACCTTGATGGCCACTTTCTCGGCCTCCTCGCGCAGGCGGCCGAACAGGTCGCGCTCCAGGCTCATCGAAAGTTTGACCTTCCAGGTCCAGGCGACGGCCTTGCGGATCAGTTCGTCGCCTGGCCGCTTGCCATGGCGCCAGCCCAGGTGCTGGGCAATTCGGCCTTCGGCCAGCGTTGGTTGGCCTGGCACCACCTCTTCATCCAGCACCAGCTTGGCATCCAGGATCTCCTGGGTGCGGCCGCGAAACACCGCCAGCGCCCGATGTGAGGGCACGGTGCGGATCGGTTCGTCGTACTCGAAGTAGTCGCGGAACTTGGCGATGTCGGCGTGGTTCACGTCCTTGCCATCCATCAGCTTGGAGCGGAACAGTCCCTCGGCCCATAACCACTCGCGGAGCTTGCCCACCAGCGCGGCGTCTTCGGCCCAGCGCTCGGACAACAGGTCGCGCACGCCGTCGAGCACTGCATGCGCATCGGCACAGCCAGCGTCGGCATTGACGAAAGCAGCGGCCTCGGCCAACGGGTCCAGCGAGGGATCGTCGAACAGCTTGTCGGCCAGCGGCTCCAGGCCGGCCTCGCGGGCGATCATGCCCTTGGTGCGGCGCTTCTGTTTGTAGGGCAGGTAGAGGTCTTCCAGCTCCTGCTTGGTCGGCGCAGCGTCGATGGCCGCTTGCAACTCGGGTGTCAGCTTGCCCTGCTCGGTGATGCTCTTCAGAACCGCCAAGCGGCGCTCTTCCAACTCGCGCAGGTAGCCCAGCCGGGCTTCGAGCTCGCGCAGTTGGATGTCGTCCAGCCCATCGGTGGCCTCCTTGCGATAACGGGCGATGAAGGGCACGGTGGCCCCGCCGTCCAGCAGTTCGACGGCGGTGTTCACTTGTGCCGGCCGAACCTTCAGCTCGGCGGCAATCTGCAACAGGATCTTGTCCAAGGGGGATGGGTCGAAATGGCGCGAAGCGCGGGAGTGTGCCAGAAGGCCGGCCCTGGCCACTCAGGCACCGATAAGATGCGCCCGGGAAGGAAGACCATGCGGCTTCATGCACTGGACGGCCTGCGCGCTGTCGCGGCCCTGATCGTGGTGGCGTACCACCTGGGCTGGGCAAACGTCGCTGATGCGCTGACGCAGCAAGGGCATCTGGCCCGGGGCCGCGCGCTGGCGGGTCTGGGCGCTTCGGGCGTGGAACTGTTCTTTGTGCTCAGCGGTGTGGTGCTGCTGCGCCCCTACCTGCGCGCCGGCAGGCCCATGCGGGCCGGCAACTATCTGGCGCGCCGCGTGTCGCGCCTGTACCCACCCTTTGCCGCCGCCTGGTTGCTGGCCGGCCTGACTGTCTGGCTGATGACCGTATACCCCACCTGGTGGGACGCCCGAGTGCCAGCTTTCGCATGGGGCGATTGGCTGGCGCAGGCCGCCATCGTGCAGGCCGGCGGGGTGAGCTACAACTTTGCCTGGTGGAGCCTGACTATCGAGATCAGCTTCTATGCCGTCGTGCCGCTGCTGGTGGCCGCCCTGGTTCGTTTGCCGAAGCCATCCCATCGTGCCCTGCTCGCGCTGGCGGTGGTCGGTGCCCAGGCCACCTACCTCGCCCCCATGGGCAACGGTCTGGTGCACTTGGCCTGGCAGTTCGGCACCTATGCGTCCTGCTTTGCCGCCGGCGTGTTCTTGGCAGCCGAGGACCCTGCACCCGCCGTCGCCACAGGCGCCGGGCTGGCCGGCATCGGCTGGGTGGTGGCCAGCGCGGTGGCCCCCACGCTGAACCCTCACGTGGGCTATGGCCTGGCCTATTTCGCGCTGGTGGCCACCACCATGCGAACCGGCACTGTCCTGTCGAACCGGCTGGCCGCGGCGCCCATGGTCTGGCTCGGCGAGCGCTCCTACTCGCTGTTCCTCACCCACTACTCGGTGATCTTCCTGTGCAACTGGGGGGTGTCTCAGTTCGTCCCGGGCAAGGGCCTGGCCTTCTACGCCGCCAGCCGGTCTTTGGCGGTGCCGGGTGCGCTGATCATCGCCTGCGTGGTCTTTCACCTGATCGAGCGGCGCTTCGCCCATGGGCTGGTCACGGGACACCACCTGCTTCCACCCAGGCAACTGAACCTGCACGGCGAAGCGGCCGCCGAGCCTCTGACCGCGGCACGCTGATCACCGCGCCGGCCACCGTGGGCCTGATGCGCCCGGCCCGGGATCAGCCTTCGAGCGCCTCGCGCAGCCGCGCGGCCAGATCCGGCCGATGCGCAAAGGGATCGGTCGGGTTGCGCATCTTGACGATGTCGTCGCCGCGCACGCCCACCGGCCCCAGCGCCCGCTCGTTGGGGTGGCTGAAGATGTAGAACCGGCCCGACTCCATCGCGTCGAACACGAACTGCGCCACGTCGGCAGCGCTGACCTTTCCGCTCGACACGGCTTTTTCGGACATCAGCTGTGCCGCCCGCTGGCTGGGCGTGGGTGCGGCCTCCTCGCGCATCGCGCCGGGCCGGGCGCGCTCGCTGTGGGCGATGCCGGTGGGCACGAAGTACGGGCACAGCACGTGGGCCCGCACCTGCTGGCTCACCAGCGCCAGATCCTGGTAGAGCGTTTCACTGATCGAGACCACCGCGTGCTTGGTCACGTTGTAGGCGCCCTGGTTGGGCATGTTCACCAGGCCGGCCATCGAGGCGGTGTTGACGATGTGGCCGCGGTAGCCGGGGTCGTGTTTCGCCGCCTCGAGCATCAGCGGGGTGAAGACTCGAACGCCGTGGGCCACGCCCATCAGGTTGACGCCGACGATCCAGTCCCAGTCCCTCACCGAGTGTTCCCAGATCAGGCCGCCCAGGCCGACACCGGCGTTGTTGAAGACGAAATGCGGCGCGCCGAAGCGGGCCACGGTGGCGTCTGCCAGGGCCTGCACCCGCTCGGCGAGGGAAATGTCGAGCTGAAAGGGCAGCACCTGGGCGCCCAGGGCCTCGATCTCGGCCGCCGCCTTGGCCAGCGGCTCGGGCATCACGTCGGCCATCACGACGTTCATGCCCTCGCGCGCGGCGATGCGCGACGCTTCGAGGCCGAAGCCCGACCCCGCTCCGGTGATGACCGCGGTGCGGCCGGTGAAGTAGCCCATGATGTCTCCCTTTACTGGACGGGGTTGGCGCGCTGGATCAGCGCATCGAAAGGCGAGGCGCGGCCCAGGCTGCCGAACGCACCGAGCGAATCGCTGCTGGCCAGCCTGGAATCGCAGAAAGCCTGGAACACGAAATCCGGTGCGTGCTGGCGCAGGAGTGCGGCCTGCACGGCGAGCGCCACGTCACGCGCCAGCACGCGCGCCTCAGCCTCGTCGGTCAGGCCGTCCAGGCGCCCATTCGCCGCATTCAGCAGGCCGTCGGCCAGGCGGTCGAAGGTGGGGTGCGCTCCGCGCGCGGGGGCCAGCTCGGCGGCCATGGCCTCGGCCACCGGCCCGCCGCGAAGTGCGCGCAGCAGGTCGATCGCCATGATGTTGCCAGCGCCCTCCCAGATGGAGTTGAGCGGCATTTCGCGGTAGATGCGGGCCATCACGCCCTGGCCCTGCGCCTCCACGTAGCCATTGCCACCCAGGCATTCCATCGCCTCCTGGGCGAAGTGGCTGCCGCGCTTGCAGACCCAGAACTTGGCCACCGGCGTCAGCACGCGGCGCATCAGGGCTTCGTGGCCGGTGGCATCCTGGCCGTGCTCGGTGCGGTCCACCGTGCGGGCCACGCGCAACGCGAGCGCGGTGGCGACCTCGCTTTCGAGCGCGAGATCGGCCAGCACGTTCTTCATCAGGGGCTGCTCCGCCAGCGGCTTGCCGAATGCGTGCCGCTGCGCGGTGTGGTGGATGGCCAGCGACAGGGCCTGGCGCATGAGGCCGGCGGTGCCCAGTGCACAGTCGAGCCGCGTCAGCGCCCCCATCGCCAGGATCTGCGGGATGCCGCGGCCCTCGTCGCCGACGCGCCAGCCCAGTGCGTCGCGGAACTCGACCTCCGAGCTGGCGTTGGCGTGGTTGCCCAGCTTGTCCTTCAGTCGCTGGATCTCGACGCGGTTGCGCGTACCGTCCGGCAGCCAGCGTGGCACCAGGAAGCAGCTCAGGCCCCCACCGGCCTGCGCCAGCACCAGGTGGGCGTCGCACATCGGTGCGGAGAAGAACCACTTGTGGCCCGTGAGGCGGTAGCGCTCCCCCCAGGCGTCGGCACCATCGCGGTCTGCTCGCGTGGTGTTGGCCCGCACATCCGAGCCGCCCTGTTTCTCGGTCATGCCCATGCCCAGCGTGACGCCGATCTTGCCGGCCAGCGGCAGGCCGCGGGGGTCGTACAGCGCCGTGGTGAGCGGGCCCGACCAATCGGCATGCAAGCCGGGGTTGGCCTTCAACGCCGGTGTCACGGCGTAGCTCATCGACACCGGGCACATCACCGAGGGCTCCAACTCGGTGAACAGCATGAAGCCGGCCGCGCGGCGCAGGTGGCCGCCTGGGCCTTCCGCCCACGGCGTGCCATGCAGGCCATGGGCGAGAACCCGGCCCATCAGCACGTGGTAACTCGGGTGGAACTCGACCTCGTCGATGCGCTGGCCTTGCCGGTCGTGGCTGTGCAACACAGGCGGGTGCTGGTTGGCCAGCCGCGCGTGGGCCTGCATCTCGGCCTGGCCAACCTCATCGCCCAAGGCTCGCAAGGGCGCGGTGTCGAGCCCAGGGGCATGGAACGCGAGCGCATCGCGCAGGGCCAGGTGGCCGCCGAACAGGTTCGCGCCGACCAGCGGCGCACTCTGGTTGGCCACCTCGTGCGTGCCTGCATTCATGGCCGCCTCAGCATTTCCAGGTGCGGGATCTTGTCTTCCTCGTAGGGCTCGCCGACGGGGGCATATCCAAACTCGGCGTAGAACTTTGCCAGGTGGGCCTGGGCGCTGATGCGGTTGGGCTGGCCCGGGTGGGCCTCGTCGCCATGCCGCAGGCCCTCGGCCATCAACAGGCGTCCGAGGCCGGTGCCGCGCGCCTTCTGGGCGATCACCACACGGCCGATCGACGGTTCGCCGTACTTGTGGCCGGCGTCGACGACACGCAGGTAAAGCAGGAGCTCGCCGTGTTCGTCGCGCCCCAGCAGGTGCCAGCTGTGCTGGTCCAGCCCGTCAGCGTCGAGGTAAGGGCCTTGCTCCAGCACGAACACCCGCGATCGAAGCTGCAGCAGGTCGTAGAGCCCCTGCAAAGTGAGGCCCTCGAAGCGCGTCCACTGCCAGCGGATCTCCATGCCGATCAGACCAGCTTGACGAGCTGCTTGCCGAAGTTGCGGCCCTTCAGCAGGCCCAGGAAAGCTTCCGGCGCACTGGCGATGCCCTCGGCCACCGTTTCGCGGTACTTGAAACGGCCCGTCGCCACCAACGTGCCCAGCTCCTTCAGCGCCTCGGGCCAGACCTCCATGTGCTCGCTGACGATGAAGCCTTCGAGCTTCATGCGGTTGACCAGGATCAGCGAAGGGTTGGCCATCGGGATCGGCTGGCCGTTGTAGCCGGCGATCATGCCGCAGAAGGCGATGCGGCTGAAGGCGTTGGAGCGCAGCATCACCGCGTCGAGGATCATGCCGCCGACGTTCTCGAAGTAGCCATCAACGCCGTCGGGGCAGGCTTCCTTCAGCGCTCGCGACAGCGACTTCAGATCCGGGTGGGCCTTGTAGTCGATGCAGGCGTCGAAGCCCAGTTCGCCCACCACCTGCGCGCACTTCTCCGGCCCGCCGGCCAGTCCGACCACACGGCAGCCGCGCACCTTGGCCAGTTGGCCCACCGCCCCGCCGACAGCGCCGCTGGCGGCACTGACCACCACCGTCTCTCCGGCCTTCGGGTTGATGATCTTCACCAGCCCGTACCAGCCGGTCACGCCGGGCATGCCGACGGCACCGAGGTAGGCCGAAAGCGGGATGTGGGTGGTGTCCACCTTCTGCAGCACGCCACGCTGGCTGGCGTCGACGACCAGGTACTCCTGCCAGCCGCCCATGCCGACCACCTTGTCACCGGCCTGAAAGTGGGCATTCTTCGACTCCACCACCTCGCCGACGGTGCCGCCGATCATGACCGCATCCAGCGGCTGCGGCTGGGCGTAACTCTTGCCATCGTTCATGCGGCCGCGCATGTACGGGTCGAGGCTGAGGAAGTGGTTGCGTACCAGCACCTGGCCTTCCTGCAGCGCCGGCAATGGCGTCTCGACGAGCCGGAAGTTGTCGGCCGAAGGCTCGCCGGCTGGGCGGGAGGCAAGCAGGATCTGGCGGTTCATCGTGGTCATGGGGTGTCCGGGTTGGTTCGTTGCAGGGCTTTGACGCCGCGGCCCTTGACGGGCAGCTTGCGCAGGTACTTGAAGGTGCCGGTGGCATGGGCGCAGAGCTCGCCCGTGTCGTCCAGCACCGAGGCTTCACAAAAGGCCAGCGTGCTGGTGCGGTGGAGCAGCTTGCCGAGCGCGCGGAGTTCGCCCTCGGCAGGGCGCACGAAGCTGGTCTTCATCTCGATGGTGGCCACGCCCGGGCCGTCCAGGTGGTCGCTGCGCGCCGCCGTGGCCATGGCCACGTCGAGCATCGTCATCAGCACGCCGCCGTGAGCGACCTCCCATGAGTTCATGTGGGCGTCAGCCAGGTCCACGCGCAGTTCGCTGGCACCGTGGGCACAGGCGTGCAGTTCCAGCCCCAGGCTCTCGACGAACGGCACACGGACAGGGAACGGGATCTTGGTGCGGGACATCGCTCGATCAACCTCCGGTCAGCGCCGAGACGCCACCGTCCACCGCCAGGATCTGGCCGGTGATGTGCTTGCCTGCGGCCGAGGCGAACAGCAGCGCCGCACCCTTCAGGTCGTCGTCGTCGCCCAGGCGGTTCAATGGGGCGTGCGCCGCCATCTTGTCGGCCCCCAGCGTGGCCAGCAGGCCCTTGGTCATCCGGCTCGGGAAGAAACCCGGTGCGATGGCGTTGACCGTGATGCCATGGCGGCCCCATTCACAGGCCAGCGCGCGGGTGAAGTTGACCACCGCGCCCTTGCTGGTGTTGTAGGCAATGGTCTGCATCTCGGGCGGGTTGCCGCCGAGCCCGGCGATCGAGGCCACGTTGATGATGCGGCCGAAACGGCGCGGGATCATGCTGGCATGCGCCACTGCCTGGCTGAAGACGAACAGGCTGCGGATGTTCAGGTTCATCACCTTGTCCCAGGCCTCGAGCGGATGGGCCTCTGCCGGTGCACCCCAGGTGGCACCGGCGTTGTTCACCAGGATGTCGATCCCGCCCAGGCGCTCCATGGCCTCGGCGACCACGCGCCGAGCCTCGTCAGGCAGGCTGGCGTCGGCCGCCACCCAGCGGGTGTCGATGCCCTTGGCCTGCAGATGGGCGGCTGCCTCTTCCAGGTCGGCCGCCTTGCGTGAGCTGAGCAGGATCTTCGCGCCAGCCTCGCCCAGCGACTCGGCGATCTGCAGACCCAGGCCACGCGAGCCGCCGGTCACCAGGGCGGTACGGCCCTCTAGGCTCATCAGTTGTTGGATGGGGGTGCTCATGTCGGTTTCCTTCGTTCAGAACCAGTCGTCCTGCATCTCGCGGCAAACGGCCTCTCGCGACGCGACCGCGCCCAGCCAGCCATCGACCAGCGGGAGCTCGTAGGCAAAGAAGTAGCGGCACGCGGCCTGCGCGCCGTCGTGCGGCACGGCGCATGCCACGTCGAGCCAGATCCAGGCGAGCACCACATGGCCAAAGGCCTGCAGGTAGGGCGTGGCGTTGGCGAGCGCCTCCTCGGGCACGCCGGTGGCCCAGGCGGATCGGGTGGCGGCGCCCAGACACTGCAAGGCGGCACCGAGTTGGCTGGCGAACGGCGCCAGCCGCTCGACATGGCCGGCGCGCTCGATGGTGTCGTTGACGCGTGTGGCCAGCAGTTTCAGGCCTGCCCCGCCCTGCATCACTGCCTTGCGACCCAGCAGGTCCAGTGCCTGGATGCCATGCGTGCCCTCGTGGATCATGTTCAGGCGGTTGTCACGCCAGTACTGCTCCACGGGATAGTCGCGCGTGTAGCCGTAGCCGCCCAGCACCTGGATCGCCAGGCTGTTGGCCTCCAGGCACCACTGGCTGGGCCAACTCTTCACGATGGGCGTGAGCATCTCCAGCAGCAGCCCGGCTTCGGCCGCGGCCGCGGGCTCGCCGGTGTGCTGCTCGTCCACGAGGCGGGCGCAGTACAAGGCCAGTGCCAGACCGCCTTCGCAGTAGCTCTTCTGGGCCAGCAGCATGCGTTTGACGTCGGCGTGCTGGATGATCGGGATCTGCGGCTTCGTGGCGTCCTTGCCGCCGGCGGACATGGGGCGGCCCTGAGGGCGCCCGCGGGCGTAGGCCAGGCTGGCCTCGTAGCCGGCCAGGCCCAGGGTCACGGCCCCCAGGCCCACCGCGATACGGGCCTCGTTCATCATGTGGAACATGCAGCGCAGGCCCTCGCCGGGCTGGCCGACCAGATAGCCCACGGCGCCGGATCCGGCGCCGTCCAATCCACCGCCTGTCGAGCCACGCACCGGGAACCTGCCCTCACCGAAGTTCAACAAGGTGTTCGGGATGCCGCGGTAGCCAAGCTTGTGGTTCAGCCCGGCCAGCGCCACATCGTTGCGCTCGCCGGTCAGGCGGCCTTGCGTGTCCACCAGCTTCTTGGGCACGATGAACAGCGAAATGCCCTTGGCGCCCGGCACCAGGCGGCCTTCGGCATCGGGGATCTTGGCGAGCACGAGGTGGACGATGTTCTCGGTGAGCTCGTGCTCGCCGTTGCTGATCCACATCTTGTTGCCTCGCAGGCGGTAGCGCGGGCCCAGTGGGTCGGCCTCGAAGCCGTCGCCATCGGGCGTGGCGCGGGTCAGGATGTCGGACAGGCTGGAGCCAGCCTGCGGCTCGGACAGGCACATGGTGCCGAACCAACGGCCTGCGAACTCGTTGCGTGCGAAGACCGCCTTCTGCATCTCGGTGCCGTGCGCCATCAGCAGGTTGGCGTTGCCGCTGGTCAGCATGCCTCCGCCGCCCAGGCCGATGCCGGCCTTGGAGAAGAAGGTGTGCGCAGCCATCTCGACCACGCAAGGCAGCTGCATGCCGCCGATCTCGTAGTCTTGCGCTGCGGCCAGCATGCCGGATTCGACGTAGGCCCGAGCGGCTGCATGGCTGCCCTCGGGCAGGATGACCTTCTCGCCGTCGAAGCGCGGCTCTTCGGTGTCGCACAACCGATTGAAGGGCGCGAACTTCTCGCGGGCGATGCGCTCGCAGGTGTCCATCACCTGGGCGAAGGTCTCGCGCGAATGATCGGCGAAGCGCGGGCGGTCGAGCAGCGATTCGACGTGCAGCCAGTCGTGCAACAGGACATCGAGCGTGGTTCTCAGCATGGGGCTGCCTTCGGTTCGTGGATCACGGTCACCGCCATCGTGGCCGAGGCCTTCATCACCAGAGTGCGCCCCGCACCGGACACCGCATAGACCTCGGCCTCGGTGAAGCTGAGCCGCCGGCCGGCCTTGAGCACGCGGGCCTCGCATTCCAGCCGCTCACCCTTGCCGGGGCGCAGCACGCTGGTCTTCAACTCAGCCGTCACCACCCAGTGCCCATCAGGTGCCATCGTCTGGGCGGCGGCACCCATCGAGTGGTCAGCCATCGTGGCCATCACGCCGGCATGCACCTGGCCGGTGTGTTGCAGGTGTCGGTGGGCCAGCGGCAAGACCGTGTCGACCCGGCCCTCACTGACCGCAACCGGCTCGACGCCCAGGTCGACCATGAAGGGTGCGGCGGCAAAAAAGCCACGCAAGGTGTCCAGGTCCACGCTCATGGGTTCAGCCCTGATGTGCTTCGCGAGGTGCGAGACGTGTCGGCACCGCACCGAGGCCGCGAATGGACACCTGTCGGACCCGTGGCAAACCGCCCATGCCCAGGCACGCCTGCAGTTGTTCAGTCGTCATGGAGCTCCCACCTCAGGATCAGCGGGTGCGCCCGCTGTCCACCCGCACATTGATCCGCCACGACGGGTCGATGCCGGCCGGGCGCGGGAAGCGAGCGAGCGCGTCGCGCACCTGTGCCTCGATCTGTTCTGCGAGCTCCTTCTTGGCCGCTTCGCCTTGCAGGGCACGCAACTGATCTGGCGAGAGTTCTCGCGCATTTGAGCGCAAGGTGGAACCCATGCTGCTGTTGTACTTCGCTCTGGTTTCCTTGCCCTCCTGCCCGAGCTGGGCAAAGGTCAGGTCCAGTTTGCCGGTGGCAGGCTGGAATTCGAGCGAAATGCCATCGCCGTCAGCAGACGCCTCCTTCAACAGATACTCAGCGTCGAGGGTAGCCAGCACGCCGATGACATGCACGCAGCCATCGAGCTGTGCCGCCGGCCAACTCCCGAGGATCCTGGCAAAACCTTCTGCGTCGCCTCGTCGATCGGGCGGCACCACGCAGGCCCCCGGCAGCGGCAAGCCGGCCTGAAGAGCCCACCACACCGCAGCGCCCTTGTCCGGGCCCGCAGCGGGCGAGGCATGCAGCGCTGCCAGCCTCGAGCGTGCGCTGGTGGCTCCGCCGTCTGCGGCGCGAAGGTACAACCGGGTTGCACGTTCCAGATTGGGCTTCAGGCACAGGCCCTGCTCGAACATCGAACCGCCCAGCAGGAAGGCCTCGGGGGCGGAGGTGGCCAATGCGGTGTTCAGCTCGCGCACGGCGGCAATGCAGTCCTTGGCCTCCAGAGCTTTCACGACGGCGCGAGTGGCTTCGCCCTCAGCGTGTGCAGACATGGCCAAGGCCCCGCCCGCCACGAGCGAGAGGGCCTGCCGGATACAGCGCCTGATCACAGCACTTCGAAGATGCCGGCCGCGCCCATGCCGCCGCCGATGCACATGGTCACGCACACGCGCTTTGCACCGCGGCGCCTGCCCTCGATCAGCGCATGGCCGGTCAGGCGCTGGCCCGACACGCCGTAGGGGTGTCCCACGGCGATTGCACCGCCGTTCACGTTCAGCCGGTCCATCGGGATGCCCAGCGTGTCGGCGCAGTACAGCACCTGCACCGCGAAAGCCTCGTTCAGCTCCCACAGATCGATATCGTTCACGGTCATGCCCAGGCGCTTGAGCACCTTGGGCACGGCGAAGACCGGGCCGATGCCCATCTCGTCCGGCTCGCAGCCGGCGACAGCGAAGCCGAGGAAGCGGCCCAGCGGTTGGAGGCCCTTGCGCTCGGCGTAGGCCTCGCTGACCACCGCGCAGGCGCCACCGCCATCGCTGAACTGGCTGGCGTTGCCCGCCGTGACCACGCCGCCGGGCAGGGCCGTGCGGATGTCCTTGATGCTCTCGTAGGTGGTGCCCTCGCGCAGGCCTTCGTCGGCGCTGATGGTGACCTCCCGCGTGCGCAGGCCCAGCACCTTGTCGGCGACCCCTGCGGTGGTGGTGACCGAGATCAGCTCGTCATTGAACTTGCCGGCCGCCTGGGCAGCGCAGGCTCGCTGCTGGCTTTCGGCGCCATAGCGGTCCATGCGCTCCTTGGCGACGCCGTAGCGCTTGGCCACCTGCTCGGCCGTCTGCAGCATGCTCCAGTAGATCTCGGGCTTGTGCTCCTTGAGCCAGCTGTCGGCCAGCATGTGGGTGTTCATTTCCTGCTGCACGCAGGAGATGCTTTCCACACCGCCGGCGACATACACCTCGCCCTCGCCGGCGATGATGCGCTGCGCGGCCAGCGCGATGGTCTGCAGGCCGCTGGAGCAGAAGCGGTTCACCGTGAGGCCGCTGACCGTGATGGGCAAGCCGGCGCGCAAGGCGATCTGGCGCGCGATGTTGGCGCCGGTAGCGCCCTCGGGGTTGGCACAGCCCATGATCACGTCCTCCACAGCGCCCGGCTCCAGGCCGGCGCGCTCGACGGCGGCCTTGACCGCCAGGCCGCCCAGCGTGGCGCCATGGGTCATGTTGAAGGCGCCCTTCCAGCTCTTGGCCAGCGGTGTGCGTGCGGTGGAAACGATGACGGCTCGGCTCATGGCGGCTCCTGGTCGAAATGGGGGAGAGGGAGTGGAGGTTCAGGCGCCCGGGCCAGCGGCTTGGCTGACCAGGCGGTGGTAGAAGCGGATCAGCTCGGCCAGGTTGGCGGCCGAGATGCGTTCGTTGGTGCCGTGGAAGCGCGGCAGATCTTCAGGTTTGGCACGCACCGGCGAGAACCGGTAGATGTGGTCGCTGACGCCTTCGAAGTGGCGCGAATCGGTGGCGCCGATCATCAGCCCGGGTGCGACCAGCGTGCCCGGGAACACCTCGCGCACGGTGCGGTTGATCAGCTGGTACGAGGCGGACTGGGTGGGCGAGACCTTCGAAGCCTCGCTGCCACCGGGCAGCGCGACGAGTTCGAACTTGGCGTCGCCCATCGCCGCCTTGGCTTCGTCGTGCACATGGCCCATCACCGCCGAAGCGCTGTCGCCCGGCAGAAGGCGGAAGTTCACGGTGCCCTCGGCCCGCCCGGGCAACACATTGTCCTTGTTGCCAGCGTGCGCCATGGTCAGTGCGGTGGTCGTGCGCAACATCGCGTTGGTGCTGGCCTTGGCCTCGAGCTGCGCCTGCACCACGGGGCCGAACAGCCACAGATTCGACAGCGCAACCCGGCTGAATCCACCCATCTCCGGTGCGATGGTCTCGAACATCTCGCGCGCCACGCCCCGGATGCCACCCGGCAACTGCTTGTCATCGAGCCGCTTCATGGCAGCGCTCATCATCGCAATGGCACTCTGCCCCTTGGGCGGCGGCATGGACGAGTGACCGGGCGTTGCCGAGACCGTCATCACCACCGACAGGTACCCCTTCTCCGCAATGCCCACCAGAGCCGCCGGCTTGTCCAGCCCCGGCATCACGCCCTCGGTGATCAGCAGGCCCTCGTCGATGACGAAGTCGAGCCGCTCGCCGCGCGATTTCAACAGCGCTGCGATCTGCTTGGCGCCGCGCTCACCGGACACCTCTTCGTCGGCGCCGAAGGCCAAGTGGATGGTGCGCTTGGGCGCAAAGCCGCTGGCGGCCAGCAACTCCATGGTCTCCATCTGGGCGATCAGGTTGGCTTTGTCGTCCCACGCACCACGGCCCCAGACGAAGCCGTCCTTCACCGTGCCCGAGAAGGGCTGCACGGCCCAGTCGGCCTCGGTGCCAGGAGCGATGGGCACCACATCCTGGTGAGCCATCAGCAGGATGGGGGCCAGGGTCGGATCGGAGCCCTTCCACGTGTAGAGCAGGCTCAAACCACCCACCACCTCGCGCTGCATCACCGCATGTGCCTTCGGGTAGTGGGCCTGCAGGAGCGCGTGTAACTGCTGGAACTGGTCGGCGTTCTGCGTTGCATCCTCCAGGCTGGACACCGTGCGGGCGCGGATCGCCTCGGACAGCCGAGCCGCCGCCGCGTTCTCATCCACCGCCAGTGGCGGCGCGGGTGGCACGTCGAGCTGGCGCGAGCCGTGCCGCAGCGTGTTCACGGCGACGGCAAGCACGAGCAGGCCCAGCACAGCCAGCGCGATCCAGAACAGGCGGCGCAGCATCGCTCTGGCTCCCGTCAGCTGAAGCTCTTGCCTTCAGCCACCAACCTGGCCAGCAGCGGCGCTGGTTGCCAGAACTCGGCGTCGTCGTTGGGGTTGGCGGCGAAGCGCTTCATCGCCTGTGCCACGTTGTACAGGCCCAGCGTGTCGGCATAGCACATCGGGCCGCCACGGTGCAGCGGGAAGCCGTACCCGGTGAGGTAGACCATGTCGACATCCGACGCGCGCTGGGCAATGCCCTCCTCCAGCAAGCGTGCGGCCTCGTTGACGAGCGAGAAGACCAGCCGATGCACGATCTCGTCGTCGGCGATCTGCCGCGGCGTGATGCCTGCCGAAGCCCGGTGCTTCTCGATCATCTCGTTGACCACTGGCGACGGGATGGCGTCGCGCTTGCCGGCTTGGTAGTCGTACCAGCCCGCGCCTGTCTTCTGGCCGAACCGGCCCATCTCGCAGAGCAGGTCAGCCGTCTTCGAGTAACGCAGATTCGGCTTCTCGACGTAGCGGCGCTTGCGGATGTACCAGCCGACGTCGTTACCAGCCAAGTCACCCATGCGGAACGGGCCCATCGCAAAGCCGAACTTCTCGACCGCCTTGTCCACCTGGGCCGGTGTGCAGCCTTCCTCCAGCAGGAAGCCGGCCTGCCGGCTGTACTGCTCGATCATGCGGTTGCCGATGAAGCCGTCGCAGACACCCGATACCACGCAGGTCTTGCGGATCTTCTTGCCCAGTTGCATCACCGTGGCCAGCACATCCTTGGCAGTCTTCTCGCCGCGCACCACCTCCAGCAGTTTCATCACGTTGGCAGGGCTGAAGAAGTGCGTGCCGATCACGTCCTGCGGGCGCTTGGTGAAGGCCGCAATCTTGTTCACATCCAGCGTCGAAGTATTGCTGGCCAGGATGGCGCCGGGCTTCATCACGCGGTCGAGTTGCTCGAAGACCGCCTTCTTGACCTCCATGTCCTCGAACACGGCCTCGATCACCATGTCGGCATCGCCGATGGCGTCATAGCTCAGCGTGGTGCTCAGCAGCGCCATTCGCTCCTCGTACTTGTCCGCCTTGAGCTTGCCCTTCTTGACCTGCGACTCGTAGTTCTTGCGGATCGTGGCCACGCCGCGGTCCAGCGCCTCCTGCTTCATCTCCAGCATGACCACGGGGGTGCCGGCATTCAGGAAGTTCATCGCGATGCCGCCGCCCATGGTGCCGGCACCGATCACGGCCAGCTTTTTCACCGGGCGCACGGGGGTGTCGTCCGGCACGTCGGGGATCTTGCTGGCGGCACGCTCGGCAAAGAAGGCATGGCGAAGCGCCCGGCACTCCGGCGTGATCATCAGGCCCATGAAGATCTCGCGCTCGTACAACATGCCGTCGTCGAACCTGCGCTTGATCGAGGCCTCGACCGCGTCCACGCACTTGGCGGGGGCGGGGAAGTTCCTGGCCATCGCCTTGACGGTGTTGCGCGCAAACTGGAAGTAGCCGTCCGGGTTGGCGTGCCGGACCTTCATGTCGCGCACCAGCGGCAGCGGGCGCTTGTCGGCCACCTCGGCAGCAAAGGCCAAAGCGCCGGCCATCAGATCTCCTTCGATCAGCTTGTCGAACAGCTTCTGGCCGGGCAAGCCGGCCAGCACCTCGCTCTTGACCGGGTCACCACTGACGATCATGTTCAGCGCGGTCTCCACACCCAGCACGCGCGGCAGGCGCTGTGTGCCGCCGGCCCCCGGGATCAGG
>Ga0075156_10000996_pt1 | contig 15163 bp, 13 predicted proteins | sample JI81AbrownDNA_FD_70966 | JGI IMG/M metagenome (GOLD analysis project Ga0075156, IMG submission 70966) | Wastewater effluent complex algal communities from Wisconsin, to seasonally profile nutrient transformation and Carbon sequestration -... | ecosystem: Engineered > WWTP > Effluent > Algae...
TGTTCTCTGTAAAAGGTACATAATCTACGTGTGTCGTCCTTGCGAAGCACGCATAATCAAGAATGACGCGTACCAGAGTTGAATAACTTTTTTGGTTATCTACGAATACGAATGTAACGGAATAGCTGAATTTTACTCAATCTCAAGCTGAGAACAACCATTTTCGGCTCGTGCAAAGACTATGAGATACCCTATGTCAGAGGTTATTTCTAAACTCAGGTTCTTAATAACTGTGCTCAGATCTTGGCCAAACTTGAACGAAGATATCAAAGCATTTTTCAAGTAAATTAATTGTTGTGCTGATATTTTAGATTATTTTGATTTAATTCTTGATAGTTATGATTTGAACGTTCTGAAAAGTTTGATTTCAAACGTGTCTGCGGACATCCATATCTAAATGAGATTCATTTTCATGTGATGCATTAAAAATATAGATCTAAACCTAGTTTTAAAGTGATGAATAATCGTGCAGTAAATTGTTGTGCTGATATTTTAGATTGTGTTGATATAATTGTTGATTGTTATGATTTGAACGTTCTGAAAAGTTTGATTTCAAACGTGTCTGCGGACATCCATGCCTAAATGAGATTCATTTTCGTGTGTGCATTAAAAATATAGCTCTAAGCCTAGTTTTAAAGTGATGAATAATCGTGTTGTAAAACATTCATAATAAAGTCTTATGAAGTTTCGGTGTGCAACCAGATTATTTATTCGATTCCATTTTGTTAAATTACAATTTGCAGAAGCCAATAGCAGTTTTGATCTGCAAAGTAGGACTGGTACTATGTATTTACCTCTTCCTCTGATAGAATGTTCAACCTAAACTATCGCGCACATGAAATAAAAACCGTTAGAGTGTGCATGTACCACATAAGCTACAGAACAAAATATGACGATAAAATACTTAGTTTTACAGTTTTTCCATTCCTTCGCAGTCGGAGTGAACAGCAATGACAGTTTATCAAGCCTGTTGACAATTCCATTACTGTATTCAAGACAATCAAGACAAATGATTGCCTAATTCATTTAAACAATATAAAACTTAAAAATACACAGCAGCTAAAGCTCCAGCAATCATTGTGACAATCAACAAATAAGAAAAGTACATATTGCTGCGGGAATGATCTAGAAGTCATGAAATCTAATTGCAAGAGACTTCATTGACTGTGATGGCTTGGAAGATGTTACAGTGATTTTTGTTAAGGTAGATGCACTCGAATGCCTTTTTACTGATGGCTTAAAGGAAGTGTCAATAACATACGTTTTATGCATTCAACATGCGTGGTACAACAAAACAAGATGTGATGCTAACTGTTTACACAAGTTACCTTCCTGAAGAGGTGATAATTTCAGCCAAAACAACTGACAACATCTAAACCGCGAAAGTTGGAAATTTACGTCCACAAAAATTATGGAAATCACCATTGGCAGCTGCATTATGATCTACTGCTAATTTGCGACCATTTGACAATGCCAAGATTGTATTGGCATAATAATCTGCAACAGATATACTATTTTATCTAAAGCTTTCTGCTGCATCAAAACCAACTTTATTCAACTAACATCATTTGACCCAGAATGTGCACTATGGCCAAGCAATTGGTGTTCAGAAGTTGTTTTTGAACTTGCTTTGAGACTGGATCAGTCATGTACTCTCAACAGAGAGGATGTAGCTATAGAAATATCAAGAATATATTCTGGACAGCGCTAATGGACTTCGTGCATATGCGTTCTTTCATACATTGCTCAAAAAGGCTAAGAAGGGACTGGTGGTTCAAATGTAAACACCACCTCTCATTGAGAATGCAAAGTAAATTGGATCATATGGTGACGACTTGGAGAGATATTATTTACATATGTATGCTATTGGAATCAAATTTCAAGAAATAGCAAAATCAAATTTTTTCTAAAAGCATTACAACACAAAACCATTCAAAATAGTACATTACCCATGCTTACAGAGCTCTTTCTATAAATCAAGGACATCCAGAAGTTTTCACATGTTGACAAATTAGTTTCCATTGTTCACTGAAAGAAACATGTTCCATACTGCATCAAAAGAAGGAGATAATCAATATAGCACCAAAACTCTCCCAGCAATCGAGTATGTGTCTGTGGCATTCTCTGGAAAATTGTCAACTATTAGCCACTCATTTCTTATTGCAACAGTGGCTTCATATTTCTTCAGACAACCACAAAGAGGCACAAGAAGTGGCTGAACGATGGCGACCAATGCAGGCAAACTATGACAACAATGCTAAATCAGCTGCATATTCAAATAATTCTACTAGCAGATCAAGGCCATTCTGTTGGAGACACTATAAGAAGAGGATGAGCAAATCTCGGATTTTTATAAGCCGGTTTTCAGAGTGGTCTGAAAATGATTGTTATCTTCTTCCTAATCATCACAAGCATTACACAACAATTTTGTTGTTATGAAACCACCTAAATTGTGTGTACATTCAGTTTTATCTTCACCCAAACTTATGGGACCAAGACTTGCTCAATGTGATCCAGATGCTAATGTTAATGCTACACCTGATTTGAGCGAACTAATTAATCCCACCAATATTTTTCACACTATTCAAATAGGCAGTGTCAATCAGGAAGCTGGTACTATGCTCACTACACAACTTGTATGGTTCAACTTACCTCTTGCAGATGACTACTATACCAAAATTCTGATGCATTCTTGCAAACATCTAACAAATAACATTATATCACATCAAGACTTCACTCATCTCAGACATACTTACTAGACAATTTTCTGTCTTATAGATGTACGTGGATGCTGCCGCCTCTTGCTATCCAGTGTAAACTCATTGCAAACATCATTTGTACATTTGATTAAAGAGAATGATCTATATTTTGTTGAAGACAAAGCTAAAATAGCTAGAATTGCAACTCAATAAAAATGATGACAGAATTATGGTACCAAAGGCTTAGCCACCCAAGGCCCGGCCAACTATCATCAGCTGTAGCACATATATTTGGCATGTCACCAAAACTCTCATCAAAATTTCATCCGATGCACTCATGCCAAGTGCTCTGATGCCAAAATCAAGCATTGTCCTTCAGGTGCAACATCCACTAAGTATCTTATACCAGCTGCCAGATTTAATTTGATTTGATTTGATTTGGCTTCATTGGTGCCAGCTTAGAAAATTGGGGTATATCACAAGCAAAAAGAGTTGTCACTTCATTTGATGGATGTAACACATATCTTCCAATTGTATGTGCAGCAACAAAGTACTTATTTGTCTTTCGCCAACCCTTAAACGCTCCCCCAGCTGACATTTATTTAAATTCATGGCATATCTTATGGCTATTGCACTCTTCGTTTGGATCAAGGAGGATAATTTATGGCAAAGCCAAAGCATACGCGAAGTTGCTGTGTAAGGAGGCTATCATCTGGAACCAACAGGATCAGATGCCGCATCTGAAAATGGCGAGCTAGGACGTCTGATTCGTACCTTTGCATCAATGGTAAATCTCTTTTATATAGAGCAGGACTGCCAGACCAATTTTGGTCAGCACCAATTGTTCATGCCAAATACCTCAACATTAATCACTGGTATAGTGCACTGGGCTGCTCACCCTATGAATAGTGGACTGGAAAAGTCCTAGATGTCTCTCATCTTAGAGTCTTTGGTGCAGTCTCAGCTCAATACCAGAAATACATCATGCAAATGCTGACACTCGCTCTGCTCATGGGGTATTGCTGGGTTTTGGTGCCGTTACAAAGCATATAGGCTACTATGATCTCACATCACATCATGTTAAGCTGAGTACGCACCAGATAATTGATGAGGCTCAATTTGGAGCATCTTCTTGACGACCCGGACCACAAGTTCTGATAGATACTGGTAAACTCAACAACAGGTGCTATACCCCCACTACCCAATCCTATGCTTTTCAATATGCCACTGTCAGGCGGCTTCATCGCCCATATCTTTACATGAATTTACCCCATCTGTGTATGCTGTTGCCACGTCCTCTAATCCTGTGGAACCGGCATGCTGACATGACAGTGTTACGGTTGTATTTAGTATGGATACATATAGTCCATCTTTTGCAGGTCTTGTATTATTGCACAATAATGATCACAATTGATGTCAACTTAACTCTATGATATGTGGCACATCAGCAAATAAAATACCTCAGTTGCAATCAGGACTCAAGACAGCCTATATTCTAAAATTGATAAATTAGAGTGTTTACTGAATCAGAAATGAAAGAGTCTGTTGTTTAAGCATCTGACAATAAGCAAAAACACATGCTGTTAACCTTCACTAAGAATGCAGCAGCCAATTCTCTTACAGGAGCAGGTCTACCACAACTTTTTTGACCAACTACAAGTCATTTGTGGACATGTTTCAAATGCAGTTAATGTCATGATAAATAAAGCAGTAACAGGAACTAAATTCACAAGACGAGATTTGAAAAAAATCCTGATTGGCACTTGTGGCTTCATGCGGAATGGAAACATTTAACACATATCAACAACAAGGTATGTTTGATGATCCATGCCACCTCCCTCAATGCCAATGTTTAATACTGGGTATGGATATACTCCCTCAAAGAAGATGAGAACGATTGCAAAAGGTTTAGGGTGTCTGTGATGGTTCTTCTCCAGGCGGAAAGGCCACTCTTTCTGGTTCAACTTACGCAACAACACCTCAACAGATTGATCCCCAGATACAAGTAGCATTATCAGATATACATGTTTTGTGGCTGTGGCACTCTGATGTTGCAAATGATTTTTCAGAAGGACCGAACAAACATACTATATGAGAATTGATGAAGTATTCCATGAGTGGTACTCTACACAATTTCCTGACAAACAAGTTTCAACAAAAAATGCGTGTCACTGTTTTTGTAATCTTCAAGGACACCCGGAAGCACCTAGACAATGGTGTAAATGCATACACTTTATACTTAAAAATCGAATCTAATCTACAACACATACACATACACCATGTTTATACTATGGCACTTTTTCGTGGACAAGTGGTCTTGTTTCTTCACCAAATAGATGATTTTTTTCAATTGCTTGTGTCAATTGCTTGCAAAAATCAATCTACGTATAATTTTATTTGTGATACTTGGATTCTCACTGGCATGCTCCAATGACGCAGCATGGACTCATGTGGCATTTCAATTGTGGGTTGTTCAAGCTGGAAATCACATAACTTTACTTGTTGAGACATATTTGAAGGTTGTGTTTCAGAACTATGGCTGGACTCATCTGATACCAACATCTGTTCCCATGAATGCATTCAATGATTTTTCCAATCTCTTGATAAAGCTACTCGTTTGTCTTCAGATGAAAGAGAGCATATGGATTAGACATGTTTTTAGCTATTGGGAAGCCATTGGTGAGCTTATATGGCCTATGGTGACCACTCAAACTGGTATGTCTTTTCTTTGTGTCAAGCTTAGTCAGTTCTCAAGTTTTCCAGCATCTATATACAAAGATGATTTTGAAGGCATGTTCAGATAATTGTTTCCCACGAGAGATGGCATGATGTTCACCTGACATGTTTAGCTTGAATGTGCTGAGAAGATTGAAGTTCATCCATGTCACTCACAAATAAATGATGAATCTGGCGACCACAATATACCACTTTCTGCCCTGATCAATATTATAGGAAATAGTACAATGATTGGACAATGGACATTCATCATATACACTGAACTACAGGATTGGGTTTTCTACTGAGAAGTGCTACGCTGGCTTCAACAACCAGGATAAAACCCAGGGTATCCCTTAGCACCGCTGTAGCAGATTTTTAGACTGCCTCTGATTGTGGATATCTTGCTATGTTTCTTCAGTTATGCTGGAACTTGGGTTTGAATCTCATGATGCAACTCCAATTTATAAAGACAACAGAACATGTCTTAGAGCCACTAATTCCGCTTGTCTTACTAGTAAGATGCACCACCTGTACAATCAAGACTTTGCTTCTCAGGACTGGACCAAAAGAGACTTTATTCAGTTGGTTGCATTTCCTTCTCATGGTAACTGCTCTGCTATTCTCACCAAACAGTTTGGTAAGATTTTGTTTGCCCGTCAGATGGACCTAGGAGTCGGTTCTTTTACCATAAGACAAACTCTGATAGAGGACTTCTGCAGCAGGCTGCTTGAGGGAAGGGTGTCAAAAGCCCTATTGATTTATCGGAGTATTTGTCAAGGCTTGAACCAATCGAAAAGTTGAGTAATTCTGTGAGACACTCACATTACCCAATCATTTTATTTCATGCAGATGATTGCGGTCTCAGTTTTCTCTTTACAGGTGTTTGAGAATTTAAGAAGGTGCCTCGATATTCTTTGAGACTCAGAATTTATCAAACTACATACAATCTTACCTAAGATTTTACAAAAATGGCATTTCATTGGAGATTTGATTTTACTTAAAACTCTCACTTTTAAAATCATAATTTAATATTTTTTCAAATACCAAAAGCTCTTTCAAGCTATTTCTAAATGCACCTCTATAATGGTGTTATTCTAACGCTTCTTTATTCAAGAGAGCTAAATGAACCTCTACTAGAGTGTTATTCTAAAGCTTCTTTATTCAAGAGAGCTAAATGAACATCTAGAGTTCACTTGCAAGGAGGGATGAGAGTATATCCCAATAAAATATGACGAGAAAAGGACTTAGTTTTACTGTTTTTCCTTTTCTTCAGATGGAACGGCACTGACAAAACAAAATTTCAATGAATTTAGCACAGGTAGCCGGCATTCATCCTGAAAACATGTTCATGGTCACTGATTTTCAAACGCTACAATTCCCATAATGTATCAAGTGTAAACACGCGCTTTTGACAAGTAACTTGGTTAATTATAAAAATTAATAACCACGTTCGTGCAAGGTGATTTGGATATTCACAATGAGAATAGAGAATGTTCAATCAAATCATGATCGACTAGAATATGCCTCTAAAGGAAAAAGACTTAGTTTTACTGTTTTTCCTTTTCTTCAGATGGCACGGCACTGACAAAAACAACATTTCAATGAATTTAGCACAGGTAGCCGGCATTCATCCTGAAAACATGTTCATGGTCACTGATTTTCAAACGATACAATTCCCGACATTTATCAAGTGTAAACAAGCGTTTTTGACAAGTAACTTGGGTAAATTAAAAAATTAATAACCACGTTTGTGCAAGGTGATTTGGATATTCACAATTAGAAAAGAGTATGTTCAATCAAATCATGATCGACTGGAATGAGCCTCTGAAGGAAATTCTTTCTGAGCTAATATGGAAAGTACCCATTGTTTCATTTAGTGCTTTAACGTTTCTAAAAATGTGAAGCTTGCAGGATAAGCCACAGAATAAGGTTTGACTTGTCAATTATAGCTAGTAGGTGTTACTGTTGGAAATAATTATCAGTGACTCCCAGGTAGGAATAATGTCTCTCAGAGTGATACATCAAAATATAGAGGTGTAACTAGGGATGTAGCTATTGTAGCTGGAAAAATAGGAGGAAAATAAATACCACCCACAAGGATGAATTCATTAAATCGGAAATCCAGTTGACAATAACAATAAACAAACAACAGTGAACCTTATGTCATCCTAATTTGTTTCATCTAGTCATTGACTAAACAAATCAACAGGTTGAAGGCTGATTGATTGTCGGGTGCCTAGGACAACAAATTACAACATTCATTTGATTTAAAAGATCCAGACTGACTTATCATGACGTGAGTGAAATGTACTACCTGTTCCAGACATGGCTAGCAGTAGCTCCGCACTGACCACTGAATCTGGCCAACGCATAGTTAGTGGTAGAGTTGGACAAACTAGACGACGTGGACGAGTTGGCCAAAGTGGATGAGGTGGAAGAGAAAACCAAAATGGTGGACACATGAGAAAAGTGTTCAACAATTCAAGAAGACCAAAGCTCAGAGGATCTTTTCAAGCAATGGGAGGACATATGTTCGAATTACCTGAGGAATAAAATGATTGAACTCAATACAACCAGAGAATAGACAAGTTGGAAGAACACATCAATGCAGCCTACAAGGAAACAAATAGACTGCAGACCAATAAATACACAACTGCCCAATCACTGTTGACGATGCTCACCATGCTGTTGCAATTTATGGGCCTGATATACCCAAACTGAAAGACACCACAACTGCTGGGCCACCTGTAGCACATGTTCCAGACCAAATCTTGTTGGGAGTCCCACAAGCAATTCTGTCACACAACAGCTCTGTTACTCTTGCTATAGATTTTGTTTACGTGAACAAAATTCCTTTTCTGACAACAATATCCAGGAACATTGGTTGGCACACCATTTCACCAGTTCCAAATAGACAAAAGGCAACCATATTGAAAGAATTAAACTGTACAATAACAATCTACAGAAACCGTGGTATACCTGTCAACTCCATACATGGTGGCAATGAGTTTTCATGTTTAAGAGATTACATTGGTTTCATTCACCTTGACATTGCAGCTCCAAATACTCATGTACCAGAGATTGAAAGGTCCAACCAAACCATCAAGGAATGTGCGTGCACGTTAGTGAATGGTTTTCCCTACACAAGACTGCCAATACTGTTTGTACAACACCTGGTGATGCCTGTTGTACATTATCTGAATATTTTCCCATCGAAGTTTGGAGTATCAACTGAATTATCACCAGAAACTATAATTACTGGTTTCCCTCCCCCTTATTACAACAAACTCAAGATTGAATTAGGTTCTTATGCTCATGTATTTGATGCCCCCAGTCCCTCAAATACACCAATATCTCGCACCCATGGTGCTATTGCACTTGGAGCAACAGGAAATCCTGGCGGAGCATTTTATTTCCTTTCCTTGGCCTCTGGCGAGATTCTTTCACGGCATCAATGGATTGTCTGTCCTATCCAGGAGGAGGAGGTTATCAAAAGACTTGAGGTTTTCGCAATCAAGGATAAGCAACCCATTATCCAATGAACAGAACTCATGGTTGAATAGGGTCAAGTTATTTTGGACACCTTTTCCTTAGATATCCCAATTGGTCCTACACACAGGCCTGATAGTGTAATTGACCAAAATAACCATGACTTGGCTGTCAGGGTAAGGGAAACTGATTCTGATGCCAACAGTGTACAAGAAAATCTAGATACAGGTTTTGATGATGATGACCAAGAAAGTGAGGTTGAACAAAATATCAAAGTGGATGATGTTGACAGACCCTTTGAAAATCAAGGAGTGGCATATGAACATGAAGCGGTACATAAACATGATGAACCCAATGAAAATCAAGGAGTGGTACATGACATCAATGATCAAGATGACGTACAAATCACAGAATTAAATACAGTGGATGTGGATACTCAAATTCATGAGTCACAACACAACAGCAATCAAATTACAGAATCAAGTACAGAAGATGAAACCAGCCTAAGGAGTGAGACAGAGGGAATTGTGGATGTTGGTGTTGGATTAATTGAGAGGGAGGAAGGAGTGGTATATAATCTTAGAAACCGTCACATGCTCCGAGCTCTGATGCAATTGCTAGAGGTTATGGACAACCCCCACAGCACAAAGGCTTATGAGACTCCAATGGATTTATTTCAAGCAGTATTGGATCATGCGACAGGAAATGATGTGTGTAAAAAGGAATGCATAGACAAAAAGATATGAAACAAATGGTATTTCGAAAAGTGCCCACACAGATGACAGCCAAAGCAGGAATTAGGCTATATGGTGAAGAAGCAGTACAAGCATTAATGCAGGAATTTGCTCAACTTGAAGATTTGGGTGTCTTCCATGCAAAGAGTGCAAACGAGCTAACTAGAGAACAAAAAGGTGATGCTCTATGAGCCATTAACCTTATTACAAAGAAAAGAGATGGTCCCATTAAAAGTCACACAGTGGCAGATGATAGTGTGCAAAAAGATTTGTTAAAAAATCTCAAACAGCATCCCCCACTGTCTAAACTGATGCCCTTTGAATCTCTTTAATTGGCAATGCACATAAACAAAGGGATGTTGCAGTAGCAGATGTGGTGGCAGCATATTTGAAGGCTGATATGAATGATTATACCTTGTTAAAATTCACAGGAGACTCAGTTGATATTATGTGTAAGATGAACCCAAAGTATGAGGAATATGTTATTATGGAGTCTGGCAGGAAGGTATTATATGTCCAACTTTTGAAGGCTTTGTATGGATGTGTGGCTAGTGCACTGTTATGGTATGAACTATTTTCGGGGAATTTGAAAGATGGGATTCGAAATCAATCTTTATGACAGTTGCATTGAAAACAAGATCATTGACAAAATACAATGCACTATGGCATGGTATGTTGATGAAATGAAGATTTCACATGCCAACCAAGATGTGGTCACCCAAATCATACAAGATATTGAAACGAAATTTGGAAAGATATCAGTAACACGAGGTCATAAGCACAAATTCCTAGGAATGGACATAAACTTCAAGAATTATTGTACTGTTACAGTTCAAATGAAAGACTACTTACAGGAAAGTATGGATGAATCTGGCTTAAACATTACTCACGAAGCAGCAACACCAGCCAAAGGAAAATTTATTTGATGTGGACAGTTAATGGCCATTACTTGAGGGCTAGGAATTTGACATGTTTCAAAGTATAGTAGCCAAGTTATTATATGTTGCAATTAGAGCGCAGCTTGACATGCTACTACCAGTTGCATTTTTGTGCACCAGAGTGATAAAAAGTACAAAGGAGGATCAGATGAAGCTTAAACATGTTCTGGAATATGTAAAGACACATCAATTAGTTTACACATTGGGAGCAGAAAGTTTGAACAAGGTTCAGTCATGGGTTGATGCAGCTTATTCAGTCTACCCAGACATGAAGAGCCATACTGGTGGTATCACTTCATTTGGCTTAGGAGGTTTCATGGGAATATCAACAAAACAAAAATTAAACACAAAAAGCTCCACTGAAGCAGAAATAAGTGCTAGTGATTATATCCCAAACACAATTTGGTTAAAACTATATATGGAGGCACATGGTCACAAAATGGATGAAATAGTGTTCGAGCAAGACAATGAGAGTGCTATTCAAATGGAAACAAAAGGGGCGAATGTCTGCTGGACAAAAGTCGAGACATATCAACATCAGATATTTTTGGATTGAGGATCAAACCAAGGCATTGAAGATTGAAGTCAGACATTGTCCAACGTTGTCAATGTTGGCTGATTTCTTTACCAAACCATTGAATGGTGGTTTGTTGCAGAAGTTCAGAGATGTCATTCTTGGATACAAAAATGTTAGCTCTCTTTGAGAAAGTCTGCACCCAGATGTCGAGTAGCATGTTGGTAATAATGATCAGCGACTCCCAGGTAGGCATGATGTCTCTCAGAGTGATACATCAAAATATAGAGATGTAACTAGCCATGTAGCTATTGTAGCTGGAAAAGATAGTAGGAAAATAAATACCAGCCGCAAGGATGAATCCATCAAATCGAATGAATCCAGTTGACGATAACAAAAAACTAACAACAGTGAACCTTATGTCATCCTAATTTGTTTCATCTAGTCACTGACTAAACAGTTCAAAAGGTTGAAGAGTGATTGATTGTCGGGTGCATAGAGCAACAAACTACAACAGTATGTTGATAATATAGAAAAATCCTAACATTCAATTAAAGATAAAACACGTTCTAATAAAATTAGAAATTATGAGCTACGTGCCGGCTTTTACGGCTGTTTTCATATACTTTTTTAGTATCCATTTTAGTTTTGTCATCTTTCTGCGCTGGCGTGTTTTCAGTTCTGTTCTCACTTCCGATGATTTCCTGACCATCGGTTGTATCCTTCTCATTTCCCTTACTAAAATTCTGTAAATCTAACACACTCCTGTGAACTGCTGGATTTGTACTGCAGGGCAAGTCTAGTATTTTATCGCGCATGCGTGTAAATAGTGCTCCTTGAAGTGGCTTGGTGGAGAAATCGGCAAGCATGTCATGCGTGGGGCAGAATGCGACCTTCACTTCATCTTTTTTGATTTTGTCAGTGACAAAGAAATAACTTACATTCAGGTGCCTGGTCCGTCTGCTGCTTGAATGCTTACCGTTTTCTGCCAGTAAGATTGTACTTTTATTGTCTTGATATATTGTTGTAGTGGGGATATATTCCCCTTGTGCTATTAGAAAATGTCTTGTCCATAGTACCTGAGCCATTGCATCGTCTATAGCCACCAACTCAGCTTCTGTGGAACTCTTCGTATTGAGTTTCTGTTTTGTGGACGCAGAGTATGTAGTGCCCTTTCCAAGAGTCATGATCACACCTGTATGGCTTCTCATGTCTGGGTGTATGGAGTATGAGCTGTCCACCCACCATTTAGGGTCTGTACTCGGCTCAATGGTCAGAGTCAGGTGCTTTGTATTCCTAATGTATTGCATTACCTTTGTCAATTTTTTGTAATCATCTTCGTCCGGGTCTTTTACCCTGGTGCATAAAAATGCAACTGCTGTCTGTGCATCCTGTCTTGTGCATCTAAACAGGTAGAGCAATTTTGCTACTAGATGATGGAACAACTGTGCTTTGTCTCGTCAGGGTTGATTTTGAATAAATGTCCCGCAGCGGGTGTTTCAGACACTCCGTTCATGTCTGATGGTAGTTCTGCTAGCATTTTGTCGATGTATTCATACATTGATAGTGTAACTTTTCCTTTTGTCATGTAGTCCAGCGTCATGACTAAGTAATCTAATTTCTTTCCTGTACTGGTGCATAGTGGGCTATACTTCCCAAATCTTTTGTTAAGCTTGTTTATGATGTGATCAACCACTCTTTTTTCCACGTGAGATATCTTGAGATCCTCAACATGCCAAATTATAGTACATTGAACCCCCATTCCATAAGGGTGTCAGATAGCAGTCTCCAGAACAGAAGCGCCACCTGTAATGTCCCATACAATGCTTTTTTAACTTACATATAACATTGGCTTGCCATGTCTTTTCTCCATACAAATTTCCTGTAAAGGCAGGGTTCTAATTTCACAATGAGTTTGGCAATAGTGCCTTCCAGAAGCATGTGGACGTCTTGTTCCATATCTGCATGTAAGAACTCTCCTGGTATATCTGTTACTGCATCGTATTGCCCTTCTTTTGCATCTGTTGCACAGGTTAATAGCATTGCCTCTAGTGATACTGTTGGTGAACTAGTATCCACCTTGTCTGTGTATTATCGCTGTGGCCTTCCGTCTGCACATCCTCTTGCTTTTATGGTGCCATCACGTTTTTCTTTTATGAACATTAAATATCTGAGGGCATTTTTCCTTTCCTCATATGACATGTCCTCTTTCTTCTTTGGCATCAGAGCCTGTTGTTTGTGCAGTTGATTTAGTTCTTTAAGCAGTGCTGCATTACCCCTCTCTCCAAATCGCCTTATGCCTTCTTTAACATGTAGTTGCATTATCATTATGTGTGCATGTGTCTTTGGCATATTTAATTGATTGTTGACTTGTGTAAGTGTATATTTTTGATTTCTTGTTGTAGGCCTTGGCCTAAGGTTGTACCAATGTGAGTGTGAGTTGTTTATTGCCTCTCCATCTCTTCCTTCATCTGTTTCATGGTCATTGTTTAGTTGTGCGTTATTCATCTCTCTGAATATATTGATATTGTTGATTGTCAGGTATGTGTCATCAGGCAATTCACCTTCGATTGATATGTCATTATGGGCAGTATCGATATTCTTGTTGTTTTCAGCATTTTCAGCATTGATATTGTCATTGGCAGTGTCAGCATTATTGTAATTGTTTACGTCATCATTTTCGTCGTCATCGGGACTGTGTTCTCCATCATCAATATTATAATTGTTTACGTCTTTGAGGCTTCCACTCCTGTATCTTGTTCTGTTGGTTTTATATACAAATATGATCATGTGATGTCCCTCTTCAAGTTTGTCGAGTGTCTTATTGATGTCTTCTTCGTTAGGTTCTGTTGTGCCTTTCTCTTTTAGTACTGCCAGTGCACCTTCTTTACATCTGACAAATCTCAGACCAAGTTCGACATACCTTTTTTAATGTGATATATTGGTCATGGAACTCCTGTATATCTTGGAACCTGTCTTGGTGAAGGTTCATGAGGTTGAGATGGGCCATTGCTCTGTTGTGACTTTTGTTGAGGTCATTTGTGCCACCGGTGTATACAAGTTGCTTAATCATACCCAGTAATTCAATACTGTCAAACTCTGCTTCTACATTGAGATATTCGGTCATATTTTCGATCTGATTTTTTGTGTAGGAGTCACATAGTGACATTACTATTGCAAATAGATTGCAGAGGTTGTTCTCAAGTGTTCGCTCAGCCTTCAAAATCTCGGTTACCCGGTGATCCCAAATCCTTTTCTCGTTTGCAGTATGTTTGCGCCAATACAATTTCTCATTCAAAATGCTGATTATTGTGACTAATAATCTAAAAACGCTTAATAATAGATTAACTCAGATGAAAATATCAAAAGAGAGATAAGTTAGTTAAAATTTTTAATACAAAACATCTATTAAAGACTATCAACAAAGCATATTATACAGTTGAAACTGGTGTGTCTAGAGCAGGTCCTTGGCAAGAGTTTTTGCGGCAATACAATTTCTAATTCAAAATGATGAATATTGTGACTAATAATCTAAAAACGCTTAAAAATAGATTATCTTAGATAAAGATATCCAAGAGAGATTAGTTAATTAAATAATTAAATAATTAAATAAAAACATCTATTAAAGAGTTAAACATAGCATATGATACAGTTGAAACTGGTGTCTCTAGAGCAGGTCCTTGGCAAGAGTTTTTGCGCCAGTACAATTTCTAATTCAAAATGCTGATTTTTGTGAATATTAAAATAAAGACGCTTAAAAATAGATTAACTCAGATGAAAATATCAAAGAGAGACAAGTTAGTTAAAAAAATAATACAAAACATATGTTAAAGAGTATCAACAGGGCATATATACAGTCCCAACTGGTGTGTCTAGAGCAGGTCCTTAGCAAGCATAGTTATGGAAGCACATCGATTATGAATTCTCTGCTAGTGCATCGTCAATGTCGCTCCCCCCTCCAGCTGCCATGGTCGTGTCACCTTTCTCAACATCCATGCCGCCAGTAACTTCAGCTTTGTGCAGTTTGGCGTTTTGGTAGCCTCGAGCGGTCGACTCATGCATGTTTTGATT
>Ga0075156_10000997_pt1 | contig 15158 bp, 17 predicted proteins | sample JI81AbrownDNA_FD_70966 | JGI IMG/M metagenome (GOLD analysis project Ga0075156, IMG submission 70966) | Wastewater effluent complex algal communities from Wisconsin, to seasonally profile nutrient transformation and Carbon sequestration -... | ecosystem: Engineered > WWTP > Effluent > Algae...
AGTCACTTTTGCGAAAAATTCTCAGCGGTGGTCTGCGCTGGATTGTAAAGTACGTCTTTTACATCCCCGTCAAAGATACTCAGTGCGGATTCAAAATGTACACCCACGAAGCCGCGCAAAAACTGCACACCAAGCAAACCATCATGGGTTTTTCATTTGATCTGGAAATTTTGTATCTTGCCTCAAAGTTTGGATACAAGATCTCTGAAGTGCCTGTTTCATGGATCGATGCACCCGGTTCGAAAGTGGATACTCGCAAGGAAGTTCAGCGATTTTTGCGCGACTTAATGATGGTCAAGATGAATGACTTGAAAGGTGTTTATCGTTAGGAGCCTGCCATGAGAATTGCTATTATCACCACCCACCCGCCGTCCAAAGGTTCGCTCAATGAGTATGCCTATCACTTTATCCGCTTTTTGAAGACAAAGGTGGAGAATGTTGAAGAAATCGTTTTATTGCTGGATGAACTGCCCGAGGGTGAGGAATATTCTTCGGAGCAGAATCAGGCTCAGGTTCCGGTGCGAAGCGTGCCGTGCTGGAAATTCAACGCAATCGACAATATCGCCCGCATCTACAAGGCAGTGCGCGAAACAAATCCTGATATCGTTCTGTTCAATATTCAATTCGCCTCCTTTGGTGACAGGAAATTCCCTGCCACGCTGGGGCTGCTTACGCCGTGGTTGTTGAAGTTGGATGGGCGCACGGTGGTCGTGCTGCTGCATAACATTATGGAAACGGTGAATTTGAAATCGGCGGGGTTTGGGAGCAGCCCAATTCTGGAAGCGATTATTCGATTGTTCGGCAACATTGTTACGCGTTTTATCCTTGCGGCAGATTGGGTGGCTGTGACCATTCCAAAGTATGTTGAAATTTTGGAGAGCAAATACGGCGCGAAGAATGTACTGCTTGCGCCGCATGGTTCATTTGAAGAGCCAACGAACACAGAGCCGAATACCATGCCTGGCGGTCACCCCACGGTAATGACTTTCGGAAAGTTTGGTACGTATAAAACTGTTGATCTGTTGGTGGAAGCGCACGCAGAATTGTTGAGGAAACACTCTGATATGCGTCTTGTCATTGCGGGCACAGACAGCCCCAATGCGGCAGGGTATTTGCAAAGCGTGCGCGATAAATATGCCCATGTGCCAAATGTGGAGTACACAGGCTATATTGCCGAGGAAGATGTGCCGCGTATTTTTGGCGAGGCGTGGGTGGTGGCGTTTCCGTACACATCCACTACGGGTAGTTCGGGCGTGCTTCATCAGGCAGGTGGATACGGAAAGGCGGTTGTGCTGCCCAACCTCGGTGATTTTGCGGAGCTTGTTATGGAAGAAGGCTACGATGCAGAATTTTTTGAACCAACCAGCGCGGTAAGTTTATCCGAATCCATTGCGCGAGTGATCGATAATCCTGAACGACAGAAAGAGATCGGTCTGCGAAATTACACTGCCGCCAACGGGCTGCCCATTACCGAAGTGGTGGATTGGTATTTGATCCACTTTGAAGAGTTGTTGAAGAAAAAGTAATCAGGAGAATTATGGAAATCATTAAATCATCCCGCAGCAACCTGCCTGTTTTACAACTTAAGGGGCGTTTCGATGCACACGAAGTGGAGCCTGTGAATAGCTGGCTGGCGGAGCAGGTGAAGGCGGGCAATGCCAGACTCATTGTCAATTTGGAAGGTGTGAACTTTATCGACTCGTCTGCACTTTCCACACTAGTACGCGGATTGAAACTTAGCCGCGAACAAGGCGGCGATCTGCACGTTTGCACTTTGCAGCAGCCTGTGCGAGTCATTTTTGAATTGACACGCCTCGACAAAGCATTCGATATTTTTCCAACGGAAGAAGCCGCCGCAAAAGGATTCTAGTGTTCCCTACTATTACTGACAAGCACCGTGAGATGTTCAAATCCCTTGCCTCTGGCTGGATTCTGATTGGCGCATCTTGCGTGCAACTGTTTGAGGGAGAAAATGTTCTGATCGGCTGCCCAAACTCCATAGTCAATACTGAGGCGGCGCTGTCAGTCACATCACTTACTTCGGGTCTGACCCTCTGCGTGTACGGCATCACGGATGCAAACTGGACGCCAGCCGTCGAATCGATGCTGGATGTGTTTTCAAACATGCTCACAGCAGACGCCGACCTGGACAACCTGACTGCCGCTCTGGTGGAAACACAAGACCGACTGGTGGCGCTCTATGAGTTGACGCAAGCCACGCGCCGTACGTTGGATATGCCCAAACTGCTCGACCTGCTCATTAAACAATCCAAGCATTTGATGAATGTAGACGGCGGCTTTGTTGTTTTGAAGGAAAAAGGAAAGAAGACCATAATCCATCAGATATCTGAGGAGCCTCTGCATCCAGCTCACGCCGAGGCGGCAGCAACGCTTTACCTGCGCGAACCCAACCGCCATATCTTCAAAGAATCTGAAACTCTGCCTGTTAATTTGAAAAATGTGATGATGGTGACCCTGCCAGTGCGTGATGAAATTTCTGCCGCAGTGGGGCTGTTCAATAAAACAGGCAACTTCACCACGCCAGACATCAAACTTGCAAAAGCCATTGCAGGACACATCGGCGCACAGTTGGAAAACGCCATGCTCCACAAAGAGGCAGTAGAGCGCACTCGCCTCGAAACTGAAATGGATATTGCCCGGCAGGTACAAACCGCCATCCTGCCCCAAACCATTCCGCAGATCAAAGGCGTGGATGTGTACGCCACCTCCATCCCTGCATTTGAGGTTGGCGGTGACTTCTTCGATGTGATCAACCGCTCGGATGACTCGCTAATTTTTGCCTTGGGCGATGTGACAGGCAAAGGCATGCCCGCAGCCTTGTTGATGAGCATGACGCACACCATCATTAAATCAGCTTCGCGGAATATGCCCTTCGATTATCCGCACCAGGTCCTGGATCGCCTCAACCACGACATGGCCGCAGATTTTACCAATGTGGGCATGTTCACCACCGTGATGCTGGGGCTGGTGGATTGCTCCGCGCGTAAATTGCATTTCAGCAACGCAGGGCAAAGTCCCATTTATCACATCCCTGCCCAAAGCGAACCCGTTTTGCTCGAAGCGCAGGATATTCCCGTGGGCATTTTGGACTCGGTGCAATATTCCACTCAAAGTTTGGATCTTGCATACGGAGACATCTTCGTTGCCGCCTCCGACGGCTTCCCCGAATCTCGCAACCCTGGCGGGGAAATGTACGGGTACGAACGAATAAAAAACCTATTCTCTGTTTCGCGCAAATTACCGGCCAAACAGATCGCGGAAGCTCTGCTGACAGATGTAAACGCTTTTTGCGGAACACATCCGCAGGACGATGACCGTACCATCGTCGTGATCAAATTTGAAAAACCAGATGAGAACAAAATCATGTTCAATGAAAGTCTCACCATCCATGCCGAGTACAAGGCTCTTCGCGAGCCATGCGAACGGCTGCGCATACTGCTCAAACGATCAGGAGTGCCAGAAGAAACAATCAGCCTGTGTGAGTTGGCTTTGCAGGAACTGCTAGCTAATTTGGTTGACCATGCCTACGAAGGCAACCCCAACGGACAAATCACCGTCCGCATGGCTGGCAGCCGTGAACAGATCGCCATCCAAACCGAAGATACGGGCATCCCTGCCAACGTAAATTTGGAAGAGATTCACATGCCCGCACCTGAAGAGCTGGCTGAAGGCGGATACGGTATAGCCATCATCCGTACGCTTATCGATGAAGTTCAATATAAATCCTTGCAGGGAAAAAATATTTGGACGCTTGTAAAAAGAATAAATTAAGCCGCCAAACAATAGAAAGAGGTCATCATGTCCCTTGAGATCAATTCCACCGAACAAATAATCAAGATCGCCGCCATCACCTTGAAAGGACGGCTCGACGCCTTTGAAGCGCCCGCCCTTCGCAAAGCGTGCGACACCTACATCGCTGATGAGTTCAACCACTTTGTCTTTGACCTGACCGATGTCTCCATGCTCGATTCCGCAGGGCTGGCTGTTTTGGTCAGCGTGCTCAAACGCACCCGATTAAAAAATGGTGACGTGCGCCTGGTCTGGCCCCGCGAAGAAGCTGCCTCACGCATCCTCAAATTGACTAAGTTTGATCAGGTATTCGCATCCATCGAAAAATCTGAGATCGTGCCAAGGGGTTTCTAGCCATGAACAAAACCAAAATTCTGGTTGTCGATGATGAACCGAACAACCAGCGCATCCTCACCTACACCCTCAACAAAGCGGGCTACGAAAGTACCGCCATTGCCGATGGTGAAAACACCCTCCAATGGCTTCGATCCAACACGCCTGATCTCGCCATTCTGGATGTCTCCATGCCTGGCATGGATGGCATCACTTTGTTGAAACACATTCGCGCCATGCCTCAGTACGCCCGCCTGCCCGTCATCATCCTCACTGGCAGCGGCGATGATGATGAACGCATCCGTGCCGAGGCGTTTGGAATTCAAGCCTTTCTCACCAAACCTGCCAGTTCCAAAACTGTGCTGGAGGTTGTCGGCAGTTTGCTCAAAAATGAATAAGCTCAAAGAACTCCTTCGTTCCAAGATCGCCTCAGCCAGCGCCCTGCTCATGCTCAGCATGACCGTGGTCAATGCAGGCAATTACATCTACAACCTCATCATGGGCAGATGGCTGGGACCCTCTCTGTTTGCCGACCTCTCGCTCATCGTCACAATGCTGCTCATTGTCACTTTTTTGACCGCGCCGATTCAGATGACCGCTGCGCGATATTCAGCCATTCACACAGCTGATGGCGATATAAAGACCCTCGCCTCACTCCGACGTTTTATCTGGTTCGCCGCCCTCAGCCTTGGTCTTACTCTGATGTTTTTTTTCAGCGTGCTCGCGCCCGCGTTGAAAAATTTTTTCCATACGCAATCATCCCTTCCCTTTGTTATCTTTGGCGCGGCGCTTCCGTTTAGCATGTTGCAGGCAGTGGAGCGTGGAATGCTTCAGGGGCGTACCAGCTTCAAGGTTTTGGCGATCAGTTATCAGGTTGAGATGTGGAGCCGCTTGCTTGTCAGCATCCTGCTGGTGTCGCTGGGACTCTCCGTCAACGGTGCAGTGATCGGAATCAGTCTATCCTTTTTCTTCACATGGCTGGTGGCGCGCTCTGCTGTCATAGGGTTGGATTCAAATGAAGACATCTCCAAAGAAATGCGCACAGAATTGCTGGCATTTGCCGCCCCAGTTTTGGTTTCTCAACTGGGGCAGATCCTCATCAACAACAGCGATTTGATTTTGGTAAAGCGTTTTTTTGAAACGAGTGAAGCTGGCAAATACGCCGCGCTGGCATTGATCGGGCGCATTGTATTTTTTGCAACGTGGTCTGTCGTAACAACCATGTTTCCAATTGTGGCGCAAAAACAAAAGATGGGGGAACCGCACGCGCATTTGTTGTGGGTTTCGCTGGGCATCGTGGCGGGCGTTTCTGTGCCAATCGTTCTGTTGACCTTGTTTGCCCCGCAATGGGTTGTAACAATTTTGTTCGGTAAAAAATATTTGGGAATTGCCAGCCTGCTCTGGTTGTATGCGCTTGCCACGTCGCTATATGCAATGGCGAATGTGGTTATCAATTATCGTTTATCACTGGGCATGGGGCGCGAGACAGGCTTTGCCATTGCTGCGGGGATTGCACAGGTGCTGGGAATTATTTACTTTCATAAGTCTCTGTCGCAGGTGGTTTATGTGCAAGTGATCGTGATGGCGGCGTTGTTCCTCTTGTTAATGTGGCACAACTTCCTGCATGAAAAAGCGGCGATATTCATTCGCAAGGCGCTGCGCCATGCTTGATCTGCTGCTCTCCATGTCTGAGAATGCCCTGTTGATTTTTGATGAAACAGGGAAGATACTGCGCGTGAATACGGCAGCAGCAGAGATGTTCGGCTGGTCTATTGAAGAGTTACAGAAAAAAAGAATTAGCGCGTTGATGCCTCAGGCTGACGCGCGGAAACACACAAAATTATTTCAGGCATTTCTGGCAGGCAAAGAGTCCAGCCGCAAGATGGGTCAATTTCGCTCCATTTTGGCGCGGCGCAAAAGCGGCGAAGAGTTCCCGATAGAAGCCGCAATTGGCAAGGGTGACCTGGACGGGAAGTTGGTTGCGGTTGCCTCCCTGCGCGATATTGCTGAAGAAAAACGCGCCGAGGAACTCACTCGTTCTCTGGCGTTATTGCCTTACGAAAACCCCAACCCCGTCTTTCGCGTCAGTTCACAAGGGAAGATCATCTTTTCCAATTCCAGTGCGCAAACGATGCTAAAAATGATCGCCGCACAAGACCTCACCCATGTCCCTACCACATGGATGGAATATGTCCGTCAGTCGTTGGCAGACGGCTCGCAGGTGGTGCAAATCATTTCATATGGGCATCATACTTTCTCGTATATATTTACACCCGTTATGGAGATGGACTATGTAAATATATATGCACTAGATGTTACCGAGCGAGAAGCGGAGAAATCTCGGTTGGCGCTGTCTGATAATATTCTCAATTCTGTTGGGAACCTGGTGCTGGTGGCAAACAAAGACGCCGAGATCATCTATATCAGCCCGTCATCAAAAGACATTTTAGGATATGCGTCTGAAGAATTATTACATAACGGCTGGTGGGAGGTCGAGCGGGTATCAGGCGGCAACGTCGCCGAAGAAATGGCATATATTCGCAAAGCCGCGTCGGGCGAAATTAAGGTGGATGGCAAACCGTACGAACACCGCATCCGACACAAGGACGGTTCCTGGCGCTGGCTTATGCTGGCAGACACAAAAGGCCCAGGCGACCTATTAATTGGTATAGGTACCGACATCACCAGTATCAAACGAGTAGAAGATGCCCTGACCCGCCAAAACGATTTTTCCAGTATGTTGATGGAGAATATGGGGCAAGGACTGACCTTCACAGACAAAGATGGGCATTTTACATACGTAAACAAGGCCTACGCAAGAATTTTAGGGTATGGCCCAGAAGAACTTCTGGGTAAATCTCCATTCGATATAACCTTTCCAGAGGATTACGCTATTCTGGAAAATGCAAAATTTGTACGAGCCAACGGACAGGTTAACTCCTACGAAACCCGCCTGTTAGGCAAAGATGGCCGTGAAATTTACGCATTCGTCACGGGGGTTCCGAGATTTGAAGATGGCGCTTTTTCAGGCGCAGTTACAGTTATCACTGACCTCACCGAACGCCGTCAGATGGAAAAACAACTTAGGGCGTATGCTGATGCGATTGAGAAAAGCAATGTAGATCTTGCAAAAGCCCGTGACCGCGCGCTGGAAGCCTCTTATCTTAAGAGCGCATTCCTTGCCACAATGAGTCATGAAATCCGTACGCCGATGAATGCCATCATGGGGATGAGCGAGCTTCTACTGGGAACACCTCTCAATGAAGAGCAGCATGAATTCGCCAGCGTGATCGAAGCCTCCACTCAAAATCTTCTTTCCATTTTGAACGATATTTTGGATTTTTCAAAGATTGAGGCAGAGAAGCTATCCATTCGTACGGCGCTGTTCCATCCAAGAAACTTGATCCAGGAAACCGTGAAGTTATTCAGTTCCAAAGCTCAAAAGAAAAACATACATATTTCAGCAATCATTACAGACAATATTCCAGAAACCCTGGCTGGTGATGCAGGCAGAATCCAACAGATTTTGAATAATTTGGTTAGCAATGCCCTGAAGTTTACGAACAATAATGGATTTGTGCTTATTAATTTATCCGGAACACAGCTAAATAAAGACATCATAATGATAACCATCACGGTGCAGGATAGCGGTGAAGGAATTTCGGACGAGTTGAAGCCGATGTTGTTTGAGCCGTTCACCCAGGCAGATGCATCACATTCCCGTAAACATGGCGGGACCGGTCTAGGGCTGGCAATCTCGAAGCGTCTCGTCAACTTGATGAATGGCGAGATCAGCTATGTTACTGTCCCGGGAACAGGCACCAGCTTTTGGTTCAGCCTGCCTTTGTCGTTGAGAGTTAATAAGCAGATGGAAATACCCCCAGACACTTCCATCTCTCTAGAACAATCTTTGCCATTGGCAAGTAAAAAATTGATCCTAATTGCTGAAGACAATATAGTCAATCGAGATTTATTCACGCTTCAATTAAAAGAGTTTGGTTTATATGCCCGCCATGCCACAAATGGACAGGAAGCTGTAGAGCTATTGAAGGTGCTGCCGGATGAGTTTTCCCTTGTCTTGATGGATCTAAACATGCCAGTGATGGATGGCTTTACAGCGGCAAAGCATATTCGAGAAAACGAAGCAGGCACTCATCGGCACATACCGATCATTGCAGTTACAGCCAATGCAATTGCCGGAACCCAAGATTTATGCATACAAGCTGGTATTGATGGTTATCTGAGCAAACCATTTTCGTTGAAGAATCTGAAGGAAACGCTTGAAAGATGGCTGCTTCCTGTGAGTATTTGATGATCTCAGGCTTCCATATTAAGATATGCCGCTCGAATCAAGCATTGACCTTCGAGCTGGGGCTTGCGCGTTCGAGCCACCCATCTTCGCAATAATATTGCCGGGGGTTTGGTATACTGTGCCAATGATTATCAATTTCAAAGGTGAAATTTTCTATTGGCGCGGCCCTGCCCCTTTTCTCTTCGTTGCCGTCCCAGAACAGTCAAGCCGTGAATTAAAAGCAATTTCAAGCATGGTCACATATGGTTGGGGGGTAATTCCTGTTCAAGCGCGAATTGGAAAAACAGATTGGAAGACTTCCCTGTTTCCAAAAGAAGGCCGCTATCTTGTGCCCATTAGAAAGAGTGTCCAAAAATCGGAAAATCTTGAAGTCGGTGATAGTGTATCTATTCAACTCGAAATTAATTGAAGCCTCGCAAACAGGCTTGTGCAAAAGTTTTTCGTGAAAACCTGAGGTTATCTTATGAGCCCAATCCGTATGTCACGAATAGAAGAGGCAATACGCATTGTAATTAATTTCAACGAGGCATTCAACCGCCATAACGCAGTAGACATGATGCAGCTCATGAGCGATGATTGCGTTTTTGAAAACACAAACCCCGCTCCCAACGGCACAGTCTATACTGGCAAAGCAGAAGTTACACAGTTCTGGCAGGATTTCTTCCGTGCGTCACCACATGCCCACATCGAAATCGAGGAAATATTTGGCATGGGCAAACGTTGCATTATGCGCTGGATATACAGTTGGGAAAATGAAGCAGGGGAAAAGGGACATGTCCGTGGAGTTGATATTTTTCAGGTAAGAGAAGGTCTCATCACTGAGAAGTTTTCCTACGTCAAAGGGTAGTGCGGTTACAAAAAAACACCGTACAATAGCTATCCCCACACGGCCTTCACCAACTCTGGCAAAATCTCCCCCGACTTGCCGTGAAACACAAAATCGGTTTTTGGCGTGAGTGGTGTCGGCTCGGCATTGATCTCTACCACCACTGAACCTCTGTTTCGTGCAGCATGAGCCAGCGCAGCAGCCGGTTGGACTACGCCTGAAGTCCCGATCGAGAAAAAGACTTGCGCCTCACGCGCCGCGCTGACAGCTGATTCCAGCTCCGCACGAGGAAGTGCCTCCCCGAACCAAACAACATCAGGACGCAGCAAGCCATTACATGTTTCGCAAGTCGGCACAGTTTCGACATCATCTCCCCATGTTTCAGTAAAAGCTCCACAATCAGCACAGCGCACACGCAGAATATTACCGTGTAACTCAAGCACGTTCCGGCTGCCCGCAAAGCGATGCAATCCATCCACGTTTTGGGTAATAAGCGTAAAGTTTGGAATCTTATCTTCCATTTTGACCAGAGCATAATGCCCCGGATTAGGACGTACGCCTTTAATTGCTTCCCGCCGCCACGCATACCAATCCCACACGAGTTTAGGGTCTCGGGCAAAAGCCTCAGGTGAAGCAAGGTCTTCGGGACGGTACTGTGCCCAAAGTCCGGCTTGAGAGTCTCTAAAAGTGCGAAGACCACTCTCTTGGGAGACTCCAGCCCCAGTTAAGGCTGAGACGCGTTCTGCCTTTTTCAAAAACTGGATAAGTTCAGAGGGAAAGTCCATTTGATCAAGAAACAACTACGGCGTAATCGTTCCCAAGGTAGGCGTTGGTGTGGTTGTGCAGGGAAGCATAACAAGTCTTTCTTTGTAAATGGCAGTACGGCCAACCTCAACTGCGCTTGAGGTTGTTGCAACAAATTGATATTCGACCCAGGCAGTTGTATAAAAAGCTTCGTTCTTTATTTCATCCGAATAAAGGTCGTGGACGTATGTTCCTGCGCCAATCGTTTCCATGGAAATACTTGTCCATTCGCTGGCATTCCCCGAGGTGATGCCGCGGAATCGCAAAAAAAGCAAAACATACTTCACCTTGGATTGATCCAATACTTGTGCGGTGAATTTCACAGAAGAAGGGTCACACTTTCTGCCTTTATAAAATTCACTTGCAGAAGCAAGCACACTGATAAATCCTTCCATTTGCATTGTGGGTGTAGCAGTACCCGGAGTAATAAATACTACCGGAGGGGTTGGGCTCACATTAGGCGTGGCTGTATCTTCCGGTGTGGGTGTCGGCGACTTTATACCAACAAGAGTGGGAGTTAAAGTAAATGTAAGAGTTGGTGTAATTGGAGTAGCTGTTGGAACCGGAGTAAACGTGTTCGTAGATGTAGGGTTTGGAGTGGACGTACTGGCCGGGGCTAACGAAAAACTCCCCACAGAACAGGCAAATGAAAGAAAGGCACATAGCAAGATAATAAATATTTTTTTCATGGATTTGTTTCCAGCGTAGGGATAGGACATCCTTTCAATGGTTCATAGCACATGCAAGGCTCAAGCGTGGCAACTTCAGGGATAATTCTTGTGCGGCCCACTTCCTCACCTTTGATGTTGGTCGCCACCAACTGCATCCGAACCCATGATTTCTTATAATGATTATGCCCCTGAATTTCAGTAGCCTGTAGCGTATAAGAGAATGTGCCATCGTTATAATTAAACATCACATCACCTGATGTCCATGGGGTGTAATCTTCCTTATCAATTGCCTTCACCTGCAAAAAGATCACCACACTTGCCACTTCTTCAGGGTCTGCCACCTTTGCAACTACAATTGATTTATTGGGTGTACAGTCTCCCCAAAATATTTTTGTATCTGAAATGTTCACCGAAAGAAAACCCGGGCCCGGGCGGACTGGTGTTGGTGGAATATCGGGCGTAGCCGTATATTCGCCAATAAATATCGGGACGGGCGCAAATGTAGAGGTCGGGACATTTGGGTCCCAGGTTGGGATGTGAACAATTGTCGGAGAAGGCGTGATAGACGGAGTGATGGAGGGCGTCCATGTGGGCAGCGGAGTATAGGCAGCGATTGTCGCTGTTGGCGTGGGTGTTTCTGTCATCGGAAACAGAACTGATGAAACATCGTTCATTGAACAAGCCTGCAATCCTACTATCAGAAACAACATCAAAAGTAACTTGCGCATATCAGACCTCTTAAATCTATAATACTATAAAATTCATATCCGTTTGATTTTACAACATGTCTGCCATAGAAGTAACCAACACACATGAAAACCTTTCCGACCAGAAACATATTGGTTCTCTTTGCAAGGCATTTGAGATTCGGGATTTACTGGAGACTCGCCTCCTTCGCCGCCCGAAGCTGATTCTGCTCAATGAGCCTTCCACTAGCCTCAACATGGTCGCAGAATGAAACAAGATCAAGATGAAGGCGTTGGCATTTCTCTTCGGGACAGTATCAATTTTCAGATTAGGCTTGAGGCGCTATGAGTCAGGGAGCGCGATACAAAAAGACGGTCACCTTGAAGGTGACCGTCTTTTTGTATCTATGCCGAAGCGCCTGAATAACTTTTCAGGCCAATCTTCCAGATGCTGCGTGCCATGATGAAAAGAAAAATCGTGAGGGCAAATGCGCCCAGCCAGCTTTGGAACGTGAGTCGGCCCGTCAATGCTTCTGCGGGGACGGTGACGGCAAAGGCTACGGGCACGAGAAACGTAAGGCCGATGCGCAGCCAGTTTGGATAGATGTCAATCGGCCAACGTCCCGCGGCGTAAAGGCCTTCAAAGAGATTCGCGATCTCATGCACACGCACAAACCAGAACGCGGTGGTGGTGATGACCAGCCAGAAGCAATAGATCATGACCGCACCCATTACTATGGCAGTGAAAAAACCAGCCACAGACCAGGCGGTTATAACCCAATTCATTTGCGCAAGCGCAACACCCATGACGACCATGCCTGTGAGCACATCCACGAGCTGCCAGAAGCGGAATTCACGCACACTGACGAGTAACTGTGCATCGGCAGGTTTGGTGAGAGCGAAGTCCAACTTGCCTTCGCGGATTTCCTCCATGAGCCGTTCCATGTTCGGTTGAATGGCCGAGCGGATCACGCCACCCATCGTAATGAAGACGCCCATCACCGCAAGCAGTTCGGGTTTACTCCAACCGCCTAGTTGATCGGTTTGGCTAAAGACCAGATTCAAGCCGATGAGCCCTGTGGCAAGCGCGATAAAGGTTTGTAGGATTTGAATGTAAAAGTTGGCGCGGTATTGAAATTCATTGAGAACGCCAATTCGTAAATAGTTGAAGGCAAGGCGAAGTCCGTGCATCTTAACCTCCCACCGCAGAGAACCTGCGAATGGCGACCTTCCAGATCAGGCTGACCGAGATCACACCGAACAGAATCCATGCCAGTTGCATACCCAAGCCAGTGAGCAGATCACTTGTGGACATGTTCCCCACCAGCGCTTCAATTGGAAAACCAAAAGCCCAACGGAAGGGAAAGAACCAGGCGAGTTTTTGTACCCAATCAGGCATGAGCGAAAGCGGCACAAGGCGGCCAGAGAGAATCAACTCCGCGGCGAAATACAACTCAAACAAGGCACTGACCCGCGTCGTCCAAAATGTGACCATGCCCAACAGGGACAAGGTCATAGTGCGGATCAGGTAGGCCATCCAGATCGCGAAGAAGAACACCACACCTTGTAGCAGAGTCGGATTCAGTTCTGGCTTGAAAATCAGTGAGAGGACGAAAGCCAGCGGCAGCCACAACAAAATGACAACCACTTTCCAGCCTGCGAAATAAGCCACATCCCCATGCAAAGGATGGATCGGGCGCAGCAAACTCATCGAAAGCTGTCCCTCGCGAATACGCCATTCCCAGCCGTAGGGAGTGAAGACGATGTTCATGTTGCGGACGAGAGTCCACACGATGTAGTAGGCGGCGAATGCGCCTGGGGTGTATCCGCCGACCATGCCGCCTTGCTGACGTGCCACCGCCGACCAAACCACCATGTAAATGACAGGCTCGGCGATCATGCCGATCATGTAAAAATAATTGGCAACGGGATATTGAAGCTGCTCCAAAACGGAGAGTTTCATGGTGGCGCGATAGTAGTCGAAATATCGCTTCATTCCATCGTCTCCTCTTTGACTGCAAAGACTGATTCAATCACATCTTCGATAGGCGCAGCTTCGACGGTGAGGTCTTCGACAGCCAGATCATTCAGCAAACGGGTGGTGATCGCCGAGGTCTTTTCCTTCGGAACGCGCAGCACCATGCGTGCGCCATCAGTTGATATTACTTCGCCATACTGAGTCCAGTCCACGGAAGCGTTGTTGATGGTAAAGCCAACCGTCTTGAAAGCGGAGAATTTTTCAACGAGCGCAGAGAGCTCACCATCGAAAAGCAGTCTGCCGTGATGGATGACAACGACACGTTTGCACAAGGCTTCCACATCCGCCATGTAGTGACTGGTGAGCAGCACAGTGGCGCCGTAGCGCTTGTTATATTCCGCTACGAAGGTACGGATGCGCTTCTGCATGGTCACATCCAAGCCGAGGGTCGGCTCATCGAGGAAGAGGATCTTTGGCTTATGGAGCAGCGCACCGACAATTTCCATCTTCATGCGCTCACCCAACGACAGGTTACGTATGGGTTTTTGGACAAGCTCCTTCAATTCGAGCAGTTCAATGAATTCGTCACGCGTACGCTTGAACTCGTCCATGGGGATGCTGTAGATGGCGCGTTGGAGGTCGAAGGAGTCGAGGGCGGGCAAATCCCATGAGAGTTGGTTGCGGTTGCCCATCACGAGGGTGATCTGGCGCAGGAAGTCGTGCGAGCGTTTGGCAGGCTCAAACCCGAGGACAGAGGTGCTGCCTGAGGTCGGGTGAAGGAGTCCACTGAGCATTTTGAGGGTGGTAGTTTTGCCTGCACCGTTCGGGCCTAAAAAGCCGACCACTTCGCCTGGTTGAATTTCAAAGGAAATCCCGTCTACGGCTTTGACGGTTTTGTAACGACGTTTGATCAATCCCATGGCGGCGGCTTTCAAACCTGCTTCGCGCTCGGGTACTTCATAATGTTTTGCCAGTTTTGAAATTGAAATCACAGAAGACATCTGTTTCTCCTACATGTGTATGTTTGTTTTTAGCCCCTCGGCAACAAAAAAACCGCAGGGCATGGGTGCGCCTGCGGCAAGAAAATTTGTACTTAAACTACAAACTGATCCTGCGGGGAGGCACATAAAGTAATAATGTGGTGTTCATAAATATTTTCATCTTTGGATGCCTCCTTTCAAAATTATCTACCTTGAAAAGAGTTTATCATATTCAGAAATGAAGTGCAAGAAAAGGGTGATTCCAACTCCAAAATCGGGAAGATTCGGGGCTTACGTACAAACTGTCAGAGTTGATGAGGTTTACTGGTGGGGCAAGCAGGTATCAGGCCAAAAATGAGGCGCGAATCTCTGGTATAATCCTTGCTCGTGACTGGTCCTGCCCTATGGTCAAAAGCTATGGGTACGGAGACCTGCAAAAACATCTCTACAGAAAGGAAGCATACGTCATGCCACTCGCAAAAGAAGTCAAGACGCAGGCGATCGAAGGTTTTCATCGCCATGAGAAGGATACCGGTTCGCCCGAAGTGCAAATCGCCATCCTGACCAACCGCATTACTCAACTCACCGAGCATTTGCGGAGTAACAAGCAGGATCAATCCTGCCGTCGCGGTTTGCTTAAGATGGTTGGTTCCCGCCGTCGTTTGCTCATGTACTTGCGCCAAAGCAACTACAAGAGCTACCTCAGCGTCACCGAACGCTTGAACCTGCGCCGCAAGTAAGTTAGTTAGACCCTAAAG
>Ga0075156_10001001_pt1 | contig 15141 bp, 18 predicted proteins | sample JI81AbrownDNA_FD_70966 | JGI IMG/M metagenome (GOLD analysis project Ga0075156, IMG submission 70966) | Wastewater effluent complex algal communities from Wisconsin, to seasonally profile nutrient transformation and Carbon sequestration -... | ecosystem: Engineered > WWTP > Effluent > Algae...
GTGACAAAGGTGATGTTAATCCCATAAATCGTATTGATTTTATCAAAATGGATTTCAGGGAAAATGATTTGTTCTTTTACGGAAAGGTTATAGTTTCCTCTGCCATCAAAACCTTTCGGATTGACGCCTCGGAAGTCCCTTACCCGTGGAAGAGCAACATTGATAAATCGATCAAGGAATTCATACATATAATTTCCTCGAAGGGTCACTTTACAACCAAGAACCATGCCCTCGCGAACTTTGAAACCAGCGATGGATTTTTTCGCGAAAGTTTTTACAGGTCTTTGGCCCGTAATCTGGCCAATTTCCACCAAACACGCTTCCATCGCTTTCGGATTGGTATGAGCTTCTCCCATACCAACGTTGATCACGATTTTTTCAAGTTTAGGGACACGCATCACGCTTTTGAAACCAAGCCCTTTTTGGAGGCTTGGACGGATGTCCTTTTCGTATTTCTCTTTAAGCCTAGGTATCATGATTAAACTTCTTTCCCTTCTGGACGAGTGACTCTTAAGGTTTTACCATCTTTTTTCAAAAACCCTAAACGTACAGCCTTAATTTTCTTCTTAGGCTTCGCTTTGTTTTCTGCTTTTGTGTCAGAGAACATAACATTCGATAAATGAATCGGGAATTCGATTTCGATCGCACCACCCTGTGGATTTTCCTGAGTTGGTCTTACGTATCGGCGCCTTTTATTTACGCCTTCAATGTAAACCCGATCCCTTCTCTTATCGATCGCTAAAACTTTACCCTTCTTTCCTTTCTCTTTTCCAGCTATCACAAGAACTTCGTCGTCCTTTTTGATTTTGGTTTTTTTAAATTTCGTTGGTTCAGAGCCACGATATGCTAATTTTGTAGCCATTTATAAAACCTCCGGTGCTAGAGAAATAATTTTCATATATTTCTTATCTCGTAACTCACGTGCGACAGGCCCAAAAATACGGGTCCCTTTAGGGTTTCCTTTGTCGTCGATAATCGCCACGGCGTTGTCGTCAAAACGGATGTATGTACCATCTGCTCTTCGAACTTCTTTTTTCGTACGAACAACTACCGCTCTCTGAACCGCTTTGTTGTGTACTTTTTTGCCCTGACCATCCCGCAAACCATAAGCAGGTTGAGCGTCTTTGACAGCGACGATGATTTCGTCCCCGAGTGTTGCGTAACGTTTTTTAGAACCGCCAAGCACCTTAACGCACATGACTTTTTTTACACCCGAGTTATCGGCTACTTGTAAAATAGTTTCTTGTTGGATCATACTAGTTTAGCCTTTTCCACCACTTTGACAAGCTTATGGTGTTTTTGTTTTGAAAGAGGTCGAGTTTCTACGGCGATCACCCGGTCTCCCACTTGACATTCGTTTTTCTCGTCATGAATCTTCACACGGGATGTTTTCGTCATAATTTTCTTAAAACGCGGATGAACTTTCCGTGTGATCACTTCAATCACTACCGTTTTATCCATCGCATCGCTTACTACGACACCCTGAATGGTTAAAGATTTTTTTGAATTCTTATCTTCCATAACCTACTTCTTTTTACCCTTAGCTGGTTTTGCAGCTGCGGTTACTTTTCCCGCTTTTGGTGGGATTTGTTTCAATTTTCCTGCCGCGGCCAACTCTTTCTCGCGAATGATTGTTAGGCCTTGGGCAATTCTCTTTTTATGATTTCGAATGACACGAGGGTTTTCGAGTGATCGAGTGACACCAAATTGAAACCTTGCTTTTCTCACTTCTTCCGAAGAAGATTGAATTTCTTTTTTCAATTCCTCAACAGACAAAGATGTAAAATTATCTTTCATAGGATGTTCCTCTTAACAAAAGCAGTCTCCACTGGTAGTTTGAAGGCAGCTAGATGAAGTGCTTTTCGAGCTGTTTCTTCGTCAATTCCAGCCATCTCAAAAAGAACTCTTCCTGGTCGGATTTCGGCAATCCAGAATTCTGGATTTCCCTTTCCCTTTCCCATACGCGTTTCCGCAGGTTTCTTTGTGATTGGTAGATGTGGAAAGATACGAATCCAAAGTTTACCGCCTCTTTTTACTTGGCGATTGATCGTAATCCTAGCGGCTTCAATTTGACGCGCTGTGATTCTACCTGAACTAATGGCCTTCAAACCATATTCTCCGAAAGCGACGTAAGAACCTCTTTCGTCTTTTCCTTTCAGACGCCCTCGTTGGCGTTTTCTAAATTTAACTCGCTTAGGTGCTAACATTTTAGTTTCTCTTTATCAGTTCTTAACTTGTTCTACGTTTTACAGCGTATTTATCTTCTTCAGATTCTTCTTTCGTCGGGAAATAATCTCCCGTATAAGTCCAAACCTTCACACCTATCTGGCCAAATGTCGTGAGAGCCTCTTTGAATCCAAAATCAATTTTAGCACGAAGTGTATGAAGAGGTACGCGACCTTCCATATACTTTTCTGTCCTGGCCATATCTGCACCGTTCAATCTGCCAGAAATCTGGATTTTGACCCCTTCCACACCACCACGCATGGCGCGTCGAAGTTCTGCTTTCATGACTCTCCGGAAAGGCATCCTTTGCTCAATTTGAAGTGCCACTGTTTCTGCAATTGCTTGCGCAATCACTTCTGGCTTTTTAACCTCAATGATGTTCATTCCGATCGGTTTGTCAGCCATCTTCTTAAGCTCTTGTTTCACAGCTTCAATATTCTGACCTTTTTGCCCAATCACCATACCCGGTTTCGCAGTATGAAGATTGATATTTACTTTTTCAGGAAAACGTTCTATAACGATCTTTACAACTGAGGCATTCTTAAACTTCTTTTGAAGAAATCTTCGAATTTTAATATCTTCGTGTAGATTCTTAATATAATCTTGTTTCGAAAACCAAATGGAATCCCAGTTTCTGGTGATTCCAATACGAAGACCAATTGGATTTACTTTTTGACCCATATCTTAGTTTGCCTTTTTTACTATCTCGGATACTACCACTGTTATATGGCTCAGTCTCTTACGGATTCTGGATGCGCGACCACGAGCTCGTGGTCGATATCTTTTCATGATCGGACCGTCATCAATGTATATCTTCTTTACGAATAAGCTCGAAGGATCTAGTTGCTCATTCATTTGAATGGCATTCGCTACCGCCGAGTTCAAAAGATTGATTATCAATGAACTTGCAGCTTTGTTCGTAAAACGAAGGATATCAATCGCTTCTTTATAATCATAACCACGAATCTCGTCTGCTACTAGCCTAGCCTTTCTTGCTGAGATTCTTAAATGTTTACCGACTGCTTTGGCTTCCATTTTATTACCTTATTTCTTCGCTACTTTCTTGTCCCCACCGTGACCTCTAAAAGTCCTTGTGGGAGCAAATTCACCAAGTTTATGGCCAATCATGTTTTCGTTCACGTAAACAGGAACGAAGGATTTACCATTGTGAATCATAACAGTGTGCCCAATCATATCTGGATAAATTGTGCTTCTTCTGGACCAAGATTTGAAGGGATTCTTTTTCCCTTCCGAGTTTAACTTGGTGATTTTTTTCATGAGGTGGTCGTCTATAAAGGGACCTTTCTTTAAGCTTCTAGCCATGGTTTCCTAGATCCTACCTATTTCTATTTTTCTTACGTCGTTGAACAATGAAGCGATCAGACGGCTTCGTTTTGCGAGTTTTCCAACCTTTTGTTGGCTTTCCCCACGGAGTCACCGGATGTCGTCCACCCGATGTTCGACCTTCACCACCACCGAGCGGGTGATCCACCGGGTTCATAACAACCCCTCTCACCTTCGGTCTTTTTCCTAGCCAGCGATTTCGACCAGCTTTTCCAATGATCACAAGGTTATGATCTTTGTTAGATAATTCCCCAATGGTTGCGACACATTCTTTTCTAATCTTTCGCACTTCCGAAGACGGAAGTTTTAAACTTACATAATCACCATCTTTGGCGGCAATCACGGCGAAGGAGCCGGCTGTTCGTGCTATTTGGCCACCTTTCCCGATATGCAATTCAATGTTGTGAACATTTGTTCCTGCAGGTATTTTATCTAATGGAAGAGTGTTTCCTAATTTAATCTCTGCATTTGGACCAGATACTACCTTATCACCCACTTTCAAACCCTGCGGTGCGAGAATGTATCGGTATTCGCCGTCCGCATAACATACAAGCGCTATAAAAGAAGAACGATTTGGATCGTACTCGATCGTTTTTACTGTCGCAACGATGCCCACCTTGTTGCGTTTGAAATCGATAATTCTGAATTTTCTTTTGTTTCTTCCACCTTTTCGGCGAACAGCGATTCTACCATCGTTGCTCCGACCAGCTTTGTAGCTGATGTTGGCAGTTAATGGTTTATATGGAACCGTCTCTGTGATTTCTTTAAAATCAAGAACAGAATAGAAACGAGAAGATTGAGTTGTTGGTTTTAGTTTTCTAATTCCCATTTTTAAACCTTAGCAAAGTCCAAATTCGCGCCATCAGCAAAAGTTACCACAGCCTTCTTATAATGCGATCTTTGAGAAGGCATATTACGAAACTTTTTCATCTTACCGCGAAACACGGCGACATTTACTGCCGATGGAACAACATTATACATTTTTTTTAATGCTTGTTTGATCAAAGTCTTGTTTGCGTCTGGATGAACCTTAAAAGTATACTTTACAGTTCTTTTTCCGAGACGCTCACCAATCGATTGCAATTCCTGTGATTTTTCTGTCACAACTGGAGAAAGGATTACATTTTCAAGATTCACGGAATTATACCTGCTTTCCATACTGAGCAATCAACTCTTTCAGAGCACTCTCAGCGATGATTAAGTTATTGTTATATAGAATATCACGACAGACCATTCGTTTGCTATTTACATACTTTAGGTTCTCAATGTTTCTAGTTGATCTCTTCAAGAACTGATTCTCGCCAGCAACTACCAAACCCACATTGCCCTTGTTCGCAATTTCCATTTTCTTTAAAATATTAAATATCGACTTTGTTGAATAAGATGCCGGCTCAACGTCTTCAATGATAGAGATGCGGCTTTCTTCTGCCTTCTTATTCAAAATAGAAAGCACAGCTTTTTTCTTTACAGAGCGCGAAAGATTCGAAGTATAATCTCTTGGTTTTGGGCCGTGAATGATACCACCACCTACGAAATGAGGAGCTCGGATGGAGCCTTGTCTCGCTCTTCCTGTTCCTTTTTGAGCCCATGGTTTTTTACCACCACCCCGTACTTCGGACCTGTCTTTTGTAGAATGTGTGCCCTGACGAAGATTGGCATTTTCTGCTTTCACCGCGTCATAGATGGCACCAAGAGAAATACCAGTGGCAAATAATCCTGCTGGCAATTCGACTTCGCTAACGAAGACGCCCTCTTTGTTGTATTTACGTGCTTTCATATTCTATCCTACTTTCCGGTTTTCTCGATCATAATGATCGATCTGTCGCGACCAGGCACCGAGCCTGATACAAATACCAGATTCGTTTCTGGCTCAATTTTTACGACTTTTAGGTTTCGAACTGTGCTTTCGGCATTGCCCATTCTTCCACCCATTTTTAATCCTTTGAATACGCGTCCAGGTGTGGTGTTTGATCCAATGGAACCCGGATGTCTCTGGAATCTTGAACCATGACCCTTGGGTCCACCAGCAAATCCGTGGCGTTTAACAACACCTTGTGTTCCTTTCCCTTTGGACGTTCCGGAAACTTTAACAATGTCATTCAAATTAAAGATATCAGTCGCCTTGATTTCAGAGCCGAGAGTTAAGCCATCAAAACCAGAGAATTCAGCTAAGTGCTGTTTCGCGCTGATATTTGCTTTTTTTAAATGGCCTATTTCAGCCTTTGATAAATTCTTTTCCTTTGCTTCATCGAATGCAAGCTGAATGGATTCATACCCATCAACACTTTGTGTTTTAACTTGAGACACGAAACAAGGACCCACACGCAAAATAGTTACAGTAACCATTTTACCTTCATCATTAAAGATGTGGGCCATGCCCAATTTTTCGCCGATCAAACCTTTTGCCATGGATCCTATCCTTAGGATTTAATGTCTACTGAGACTCCCGCCGGGAGTTGGAGCTTCATTAAAGCTTCTACAGTATCTTCATTAGTATTTAAAATATCTATGAGTCTCTTATGAGTTCTCATTTCGAATTGTTCTCTCGCTTTTTTATTCACGTGAGGAGAACGTAAAACCGTGTAGATTTCTTTTTTCGTTGGAAGCGGGATTGGACCGGAGACAGTTGCTCCAGTCCTTTTCGCAGTCGCAACGATCTCATAGGTTGATTGGTCAATCAACCTATGATCGAAAGCTTTTAACTTAACGCGAATTCTTTGTCCTGCCATTTAAGTTACTCAACAATCTCCGCAACTACACCAGAACCGATCGTTCTTCCACCTTCACGGATGGCGAACTTTAGTCCTTGGTCCATCGCGATTGGATGAATGAGCTCGATTGACATCGTTACGTTATCACCTGGCATAACCATTTCCATTCCACCTGGCAAATTACAAACACCAGTGATGTCAGTCGTTCTGAAGTAGAATTGTGGACGATAGTTATTAAAGAATGGAGTGTGACGTCCACCTTCATCTTTAGTGAGAACGTAAACTTCTGCTTTAAATTTCTTGTGTGGAGTGATTGTTCCTGGTTTCGCAAGAACCTGACCTCTTTCGATGTCTTCTTTTTTGGTTCCTCGAAGAAGTGCACCGATGTTGTCACCAGCTTCTGCTTGGTCGAGTAACTTTCGGAACATTTCAATACCAGTAACAACTGATTTCGTTGTATCTCTGATACCTACGATTTCAATCTCATCATTGATCTTAAGAATACCTTGTTCCACACGACCCGTTGCAACCGTTCCACGACCTGTGATCGAGAAAACGTCTTCTACTGGCATTAGGAAAGGTTTATCAATAATACGTGTAGGATTCGGGACGTAAGAATCAACTGCTTCCATCAATTTAATGATAGATTTCATTCCTAAATCTGAGTCTTCGCCTTCAAGGGCTTTTAAAGCAGATCCAGAAACGAAAGGTGTTTTATCACCAGGGAAATTGTATTTGTTCAGAAGGTCTTTGATCTCTTCTTTCACCATTTCAATCATGTCGTCTCTTTCATCAGCCGCAAGCATATCTGCTTTGTTTAGATAAACTACGATGTAAGGAACACCTACTTGGCGAGCAAGAAGGATGTGCTCTTTTGTTTGTGGCATCGCACCGTCTGTTGCCGAAACAACAAGGATAGCGGCGTCCATCTGAGCAGCACCTGTAATCATATTCTTAACATAGTCGGCGTGACCTGGACAATCTACGTGCGCATAATGACGATTAGGAGTTTCATATTCTTGGTGGGAAGTAGCAATAGTAATCCCACGAGCCTTTTCTTCAGGTGCGTTGTCAATTTGGTCATACGCAATTGCTTTGTTTTTACCACCCACTATCTTAGCTAGTGTAGTTGTAATAGCAGCAGTTAACGTAGTTTTACCGTGGTCAACGTGACCAATAGTTCCGATGTTTAAGTGTGGTTTTGAACGGTCAAATTTTTCTTTAGCCATTGTTAGAATCTACTCCTCAATCGTGGTGCAAGACCCGATTCGGGTTCTTTACTCCTTTAGAACTGCATAAATCTCAGAGGTTAAAGCAGTCCTTTCCCAAGAAATGCCAATCCCTTTGGTCATGTTTCTAAGAGCCCCTGAAAAGCCAAGCATGTTTTCTGCCGATGCCGTGGCTTTTAAGCGACTCTTACCTGATCGTTCTTCCTCCACCGAGTGGATTTTCGCAGAACGTCGGTTTAACTCTGAAAGAACTACACCTACATGGCCCCCATCAACGAGTATTTCTAGCTCAGTGAATGGTCCAATTAACAAGGTGTTCTCATGAAACCCTTCTTTCATTCCGATATGAACGGCAACTTTCAGTAAAGAGGGCAAGAACTCTATACCTGAAAGAGGAGTCTCGAATGCAACCACGCGCAATCGGACACCTAATACGTCATAGCCGAAGAATCCAACCGAAGCGGATTCATAAAAAGCGGTCTCAATCGAGTTTTTAACTTCTTCCGGAAGACTTACCTCAAAGGCAACTTGCTTTGAAAAATCGGCAGTATCTTCCAGGAATGCGGTGAGCGTACCACTTGACTTTGAATCTTCAAAGGCACGATGCTCTAGTGCAACCTTATGTGCCACTTTCTTGAGTAGCTCAAATCTCGCAATGTTTATCGCACTGATATGTAATTTTTTTTTGGAATTTTCCTGGATTCTTTTGATTCCAATTTCCAAATGAAGCTCCCCTCTCCCCGAAAGTTCGATCTGCCCGGTCTCGGGATTTTCTTTTGCGACATAAGATGGGTCTTCCCAAGAAAGATCTTCTAGCCTCTTCTTCCAAAATTCTTTTTCTGAGGAGAGGTCGGGTTCCAGATTGACCAGAAACGGACTGGCAGTAAGCGGCTGTTTTGTGGCCCCTTCTATCGAAATTTTAGGAGACATAATAAAATTACCGGGCCTACAGTCCAAATTTGGCTTTTCACGGAGTAAATACAACATCGAAGGTTCGGCAGACGCAATGGGAATCATTTCATCGTTTTGGAGCCGGTAAGCGGACTCTAACCGAACACGGCCTTCAGGTGATTGAAATTCAAACGGAAAACGAATCTGGGCTCGGGTAAAAACAACACTATATCGACCGTTATCTGGGTGTATTCGCCGTGCGAGAACAAATTGTTCTAAGGTATTGTCAGTTGTCCTAGATTCCTCTTGTTTCAAAAAACAAAGTAAATCCAAAAGAGCGGAGACTCCGACTCCTGATTTGGCCGATCCACCGTAAACCGGGAAAACCTTACAGGTCTGAGTTCCAATTAACAAACCTTTGAGACTCAAATCGGTTTTAGCAGTTTCATCCGACCAGGAAGTAATCACAAGTTCATCCGACCAGCTGATCAGTTCATTTTTCGTACGATCCGAAAACAGATCAGGAGCATCTAAAAAGAAAGATACCGATTCCAGATTCTCTTCCCCTTGGAATAAAACTACCGGCGCAGACCCAAGTATTTCCTCTAAATCAATCAGGTTATCTAAAAAATCAGAATGTTTATCTAGTTTGTTGATAAAAAAAACAAGAGGTACATTTTGAATTTTGCATTCTTCGATGATAAGTCGCGCTTGCGATTGAACGAAAGAACCTGCTTCAAGTACGATCACGGCTATTTCGATGGCGGGTAAAATATCGGTGATCTGATTTCGGAAATCAATATGTCCTGGAGTATCTACGAACTGTAAATTGAATTCTTTTGATTGGTAGGTCCAGATAATCTGATGAAAGGAAGATCGAATCGAAATTCCGCGTTCAATTTCTTCCCTTAAAGTATCTGACTCCGTTGTACCGTCCTCTATATTGCCGGCAGCAGAAATCACACCTGCTTGGAAAAGAATTTGCTCTGTAAGAGTTGTTTTCCCAGAGTCAATGTGCGCAAATATCCCTATGCTAGAATAGATCATAAAAATAAAAAAGCCGAGTCGAGACCCGGCTTATCAAATTGATTTGAATCGAATGTAACTTTTTTACCAACGATAATGAGAGAATGCTTTGTTGGCATCTGCCATTTTTCTAATATCTTCTTTCTTTTTGATCGCTGAGCCAGTGCCTTTTTGAGCTTCCATAAACTCCGCAGCGAGTTTGTTTTTCATGGATTTTTCATTACGATCTCTACTATAACGAATCAACCATCGAATCCCAAGCGCAAGTCTTCTCTCAGGTCTTACTTCAATAGGTACTTGGTATGTTACACCACCCACTCGTCTTGATTTCACTTCCACTTGTGGCTTTACATTTTCCAGTGCTTCTTGGAATACAACGAAAGGATCTTGTCCGGTCTTCTTATTAATCACTTCTAGTGCATCATAAAACACCGATTCTGCGACACTCTTTTTACCATCTACCATTAGGCAGTTGATAAACTTAGTGACTACTTTATCATTGAATTTCGGATCCCCGATCATCGGGCGTGGGTCTACTTTTCCTCTTCTTCTAGACATTCAAAAACTCTCCTCTACGCCTTCGGACGCTTAGCGCCATATTTGGAACGTCCTTTGCGACGTTTATCAACACCGAGTGTATCAAGTGTTCCACGAATAATATGATAACGAACCCCAGGTAAATCTTTTACCCGACCACCGCGTATGAGTACTACGTTGTGTTCTTGTAAATTATGACCTTCCCCTGGAATGTAGGCAGTGACTTCAATCCCGGTTGTCAATCGAACTCGGGCAACCTTACGCAAGGCAGAGTTCGGTTTTTTGGGAGTGAAAGTCATTACCCTTGTGCAAACTCCTCTTCTTTGAGGACATGCTTTTAGCGCAGGTGATTTAGTTCTTTTCTTTTGTGCGTCTCTTCCATGTCGGATGAGCTGATTGATTGTAGGCATTCGATTCCTTCTTAACTCTATTCTCTATTTTTAATATGCCGTTTCCGTCCAAACTTCCAGAAAGCCTGTTTTTGTAAACGAAAACCTTAACTATTTCTTCGGACGACCGAGTTTAATCCTCGTCGTCCTCTTCTTCCGCATCTGCTTCGGAATCCTCGTCTTCCTCTAGCTCATCTTCATCTTCGTCTTCTTCTTCCACTAGCTTAGAAAGAGTGACAGCAGAAACGGGAGCAGATTCTGGGATTTCGACCAACTCTTCTTCCAATTCTTCCTCATCCTCTAAATCCCAGTCTAAATCTCCTGGAAGATCTTTGAAAACTTCGATGTCACGGTATTTTTTCATACCCGTTCCTGCAGGAATCATATGACCTATGATGACGTTCTCTTTCAATCCCATCAAATGATCCGTTTTCCCCTTAATCGCCGCATCTGTTAAAACCTTAGTGGTTTCCTGGAAAGAAGCTGCCGAGAAATAAGATTCCGTATTAAGCGAAGCCTTCGTCAATCCAAGGAGAATTGGCTGTGCCTGGGCAGGACTTCCCCCCTCTGCAATCACGCGATCGTTTTCTTCGTTGAAAAGAAAGCGATCCACTTGTTGTTGGTTCACAAAAGAAGTATCCCCACTATCCGTGATGATTACCTTTCGGAGCATCTGTCTTACTACAACTTCAATGTGCTTATCGTTGATATGCACTCCTTGTAGTCTGTAAACTTCTTGCACTTCGGAAACCATATAGTTGTGAAGCGCATTCGGGCCTTTGATACTTAGGATGTCATGCGGGTCAAAATTTCCTTCGTCAATCTGGTCACCGACTTTCACAAAATCCCCATGTCGAACGCGAAGTTGTTTTCCAATCGGGATGGCAACTTTTGCTTTTTCTACGTCTGCGGATTCGGAAATGATATAAAGAATCCGTTTTTCTTTAACGATTTCCCCTCTGTCCTCGATTTTACCTTCAATTTCGGCCAGTGTGCATGCATCCTTGGGACGTCTTGCTTCAAAAAGTTCATCGACTCGAGGCAGACCACCTGTGATATCTCGCGTTTTTTCCGCCACCGATGGAATTTTAAAGAGAATATCTCCCTCTTTCACCTTGTCACCTGACTGGAACTGTAAGAGCGAATCAACAGGAACGGAATATCCTTCATTTGTCGCACCATGTACGGCAATGACTGGTACCAGACGATCTTTCTTCTGTTCTACCACTTTAAAGATAATATTGGATGTTTTTGGATCAACATCTCTTCTGACGTTTTTCCCAACTTCGAGGTCTTCCCAATGAATGGTTCCTTCGATCTCAGAAACGACAACTTCGTTGTAAGGGTCAAATTCGGCAAGAGGCTTGTTTTCATCCACAATGTCCAGCTCAACACATTTAACAACTGTTCCCACTTTCACAGGAATGACGACGTCATCACCTAATACTCGCAAGAGAGTCCCCTGGAGTGAAACAGTACCTGGTTGGTCCGCGGTCACCATTTGCTCTCCGTTCTCTGTTAGCTGTGTTCCAAACACTTCCCCTTTTTCCAATCTTTGGCCATCGATTACGCGCACGTTAGATAAAGCAGTCGTTTGGAATTCTTGGACAAGTCTTTGGATGATGATCGTTCCTCTTCTTGAGAATACTTTTGATCCGGATGGATTGGTCACAAGACGTCCATTCACTGATTTCACAAGCGAGCGGTATGGTACTTTGTGTTCCTTTTCTTGAATCGTCGCTGAAGCGGCACCACCAATGTGGAACGTTCTCATCGTAAGCTGGGTTCCTGGTTGCCCAATGGACTGCGCAGCAATGGTCCCGACTGCTTCTCCAATTTCAGCAGGAACAAGTCGAGCCATATCCATACCATAACATTTCGTACAAATACCTTGTCTTGACCTGCAAGTCAGAGGTGATCTAACTTTGATTTTGTCATAACCTAGGTTCTCAATTTTCTGACCAATCGCTCTTGTGATGATGGTATCTTTTGGAAAAACTACTTTTTCTGTAACAGGATCAATCAAATCTTCTGCGGTGTATCTTCCAAAAACTCGGTCAGCAAGAGAGACGATGATATTTTCACCTTCTTTCACCATCCCAAGTGTGATGTTTTCTTTTGTACCACAGTCATCTTCACTGACGATTACGTCCTGAGAGATATCCACAAGTCTACGTGTCAAGTAACCAGCGTCAGCTGTTTTAAGAGCTGTATCCGCAAGACCTTTTCTCGCACCATGTGTAGAGATAAAAAATTCTAAGACTCCGAGTCCTTCTCGGAAGTTGGAACGAATGGCAAGCTCAATGATCTCGCCACTTGGTTTGGCCATGAGTCCCCTCATCCCAGCAAGCTGACGAATCTGTTGTTTCGAACCACGTGCACCAGATGCTGCCATCACGAATACAGGGTTGAAACCACCTTGGTCTTTTTCTAGCTCTTTGAACATACCATCCGTAATGCGGTCATTTGTTTTCGTCCAAATTTCGATTACTTTTTTATAGCGTTCTTCATTGGTGATGATACCTTTACGGTATTCCATGTCGGCTTTCTCAACTTCTTTGTTCGCATCGTTTACGAGTCCTTCCTTGTGAGGGGAAACTCGGATGTCTTCAATTGAAATTGTTGGAGCAAAATATGTAGCATATTTATAACCGAGACGTTTGATCTCGTCTAGCATCACCACTGTAGCACCAGGACCGAATTTCTCATAAACGTCTGCGATGATTCTGTTCGTTTCTTTATCCCCTAAGGTTCTGTTTACATAAACGTAACCTTTTGGCATAACTTGGTTGAAGATCAATCGCCCTGGAGTTGTCTCAATAATCTTACCTTCGTGTAACACGGAGATTTTTGATCTAATTTCAACAGTTTTGCTCTCGATCGCATACATGATCTCTTCCAAGCCTGTAAAAAATTTACCTTGTCCTTTCGCGTCTTTTACTTCTGAAGTCAGGTAATAAATTCCAAGTACGATATCCTGGGTCGGTCCACAGATCGGTTGACCGTTCGCAGGATTTAAAATATTGTGAGGAGAAAGCATCAGCATCCAAGTTTCAAGCTGCGCCTTAGGAGCGAGCGGAATATGAATTGCCATCTGGTCACCGTCGAAGTCGGCGTTGAACGCATGACAGACGAGTGGGTGAAGTTTGATCGCCTTTCCTTCTACAAGGATTGGTAAGAATGCTTGGATTCCTAATCTGTGAAGTGTAGGTGCTCTGTTTAATAGAACAGGATGTTCTTTTACAACAGTATCTAATACGTCGAAAACTTCCCTGTCTTCTGCTTCAATTTTCTTTTTCGCTGATTTGATGTTTGGTGCAAGTTCTAAATCTACAAGTCGTTTCATAATGAAAGGCTTGAAGAGTTCAAGGGCCATCTTTTTCGGAAGACCCATTTGATGGTATTTCAGTTCTGGACCCACGACGATCACAGAACGACCAGAATAATCTACCCGCTTACCAAGTAAGTTTTGGCGAAAACGACCCTGTTTCCCTTTGAGCATGTCGGAAATTGACTTAAGTGGACGATTTCCTTTTCCTTTTACGGTACGTTTTCTGCGGCTATTATCAAAGAGTGCATCCACTGCCTCTTGTAACATACGTTTTTCGTTCCGTACAATGATTTCAGGTGCTTTGAGTGCAAGAAGGCGTTTCAGACGATTGTTACGATTGATGACACGACGGTACAAATCATTTAAGTCAGAAGTCGCAAAACGACCACCTTCTAATTGCACCATCGGTCTAAGTTCTGGTGGAATTACCGGAACAACATCGAGGACCATCCATTCCGGACGGTTTCCCGAGTCACGGAACGCTTCCAAAACTTCTAATCTTTTATAAATTCGTTTGTCAGAAATCTTGTTTCTGTCCTGGATTTTTTGGCGAATCGCTCTTGCTTCTGCATCCACATCGATACGTGCAAGGAGTTCCTTGATCGCATCTCCGCCGATCCCAGCGATAAACTTATCACCATACTCATCTAAGAAATTGTGGTACTCATCTTCATCTATGAGTTCTCCACGGTTGCGACCAGAATCTGCCGGATCAATGATCACATACTTTTCAAAATAAAGTACGCTTTTCAACTGGTTGATCGTCATGTCGAGAAGGAGACCCATTCGAGATGGAACAGATCTGTAATACCAAATATGAGAAACGGGAGCCGCAAGTTCGATATGCCCCATTCTTTCACGACGAACTTTGGAGTGAGTTACTTCCACACCACATTTGTCGCAAACCACACCTTTGTAGCGGATGGATTTAAACTTACCGCAGTAACATTCCCAATCCTTAGTTGTTCCGAAGATTTTTTCACAAAAAAGACCATCTCTCTCGGGCTTCAACGTACGGTAGTTGATGGTTTCTGGCTTTTTCACTTCGCCAAACGACCATTCTTTGATCCGTTCTGGGGATGCCAGACGGATCGTGATTGATTCAAAACTGTTGTAATTTCTCATAATCTATTTCCCTACGCGTTTTCGATGGTCTCGAATTTGATTTTCTTTTTGTTTTTTGAAAATTCATCTTCGTAATCAGAGATATCCACTTCCAAACCTTCAGAGTCTTTGATGATGATATCGAGTGCGAGACCACGTAATTCCTGTACCAATACGTTGAAAGATTCAGGAATGCCAGGTTTAATGGAATGAATCCCCTTCACGATTGCTTCATAGATACGCGCTCTACCGAGCATATCATCAGACTTGATAGTCAATAATTCTTGTAATGTGTGAGAAGCACCGTATGCTTCTAAAGCCCATACTTCCATCTCTCCAAGTCTTTGACCACC
>Ga0075156_10001005_pt1 | contig 15098 bp, 11 predicted proteins | sample JI81AbrownDNA_FD_70966 | JGI IMG/M metagenome (GOLD analysis project Ga0075156, IMG submission 70966) | Wastewater effluent complex algal communities from Wisconsin, to seasonally profile nutrient transformation and Carbon sequestration -... | ecosystem: Engineered > WWTP > Effluent > Algae...
GAAGCTTTTAGAATAATTGTGAAAAACGCCGTTGACGCTCTCCTGAAAAGTGCCTCAAATGAAAAAAGTATTAATGTGGAAAGCCATTCAAATGAAGATAAATTTATTATTGTTACTATTCAAGACAATGGAACTGGAATTGCTCCTGAAAATTTAGAAAAAATATTTGAATATGGTTATTCAACAAGTGAAGTTGGAATGGGGTTTGGTTTATATTGGGCAAAGGATTTTGTTGAAGGTATAGGTGGCAGTATCCATATTGACAGTGTGTTGCAAAAAGGGACTACATTCACAATTAAACTCCCTATCAAGTCTGCGAACATAATTGTCTTAAATTCATAATATTGAACTTCAGCGGGCAGGAGTATGGGAAATATGTCTAATATAGGCAAAAAAAAGATACATAAAGCCTTGATAATTGATGATGAGCAAATTTTTCACGATCTGATTGGTGAATACTTCAAGTTGCTATCAATTGACTACACAGCCGTTTATTCATTTGATGAAGCCGCAAAAGAAATTGTTAAAGCTTCAAAGGACGGAAAACCTTTTTCAATAGTCACGATAGATAATGAGTTGAAGATTGGAAACTCAACATATCGTTTAGGGAAAAATGTTTTGCAAAGGCTAAAGCTAGGGAGCGAATTTGCCCATCTCAATCTTGGATGCATCATGATTACAGCAACTAGGTTTTCCGAGCGAGAAGTCCTCAATCTCAGAGACAAATTTGGCTTAGACTACTTCATTCCAAAAGACGAACTAGATATAGAAAGCCTGAAAGAAGGTGTTACGGCTGTATCCACACCAAATAAAGCACAATTTGACATTGATAAGCTAATTGAAATGCCTGGCAACGAACGACGTTTAATCATGCTCAACGAGACATTAAATATATATAAAAATATTTGCCTTGTTCAAGACCGCAATCTTGCGATATTAAAGGAGAAAAAAGCCAAGCAAGGCGGAGAGGCTAGCTTGAGAATCGAGAATGAAATACAAGAATCCGAAGAAAATCTAAAAGAGGCAGAAAAGAAGGTTTTTGAAATTGAAAACTGTATCGAAGAATTACTATCTGAAGTTTCATAAATCCCCATCAAGGAGAAAAAATGGACATTGTTTCAATCGCTACTGCTGTTGGAATTGCAGTCATTTCAGATTTGGCAAAGAAAATAACGGACAAGGAAAATGTAACCAAACTTGTTGATTGGGTACTATCCATTGGGGAATATTTTTGGAGACAATCCGAAGGCACACAATCAATAAATGCTGATCCTCCCGTATTGGAGAAAGCTGATAACACAAAAAAGGTTCTTGCTGTAAACTTGAATGATTTTTCAACCAAAAGAAGTATAAGCCAAATCATTAGTTTGATGGAACAGCTAAATACCTATTCATCAAATTTGAATAAAGATTTGGAGCGAGCGGCTAAGTTGGGCGGGATTGATTCGCCAGACATGAACCACAAACTTTACAACAGCATTCAAGATCAAAAAAAAGAAATAGTAAAATGTTTCGTCCAATTGACAGATATTGTAAATAAATTACAAAATGAAAAAATTGATGATCTGGACAATCTAATAAAAATGATAGACGAATAATATACACAAATTTGAATTCATGCAACGCCGCCGAACAAAGCGTGCACCTGACGCTGGGGATTCTGCGCACATCTCAAGCAGTTTTCTACGCCTTATCATTTTTCTGGCTGGACGGCTTCGCCGTCCCCACCCCAGCGCAGGTAACGCAAACCGTTGGGCAACCTGAGTCTTGAATATTATTAATCATGAAAAAAACTGATTACTTCGATGATGTTGTAAAAAACGAGTTTCCAACCCTTATCCAGATATTGGAAAGAAATATGAATCTTAGTTATAGGGGCTTTCGCTTAAAGGCTTCTAGTGTTTTTCGTCATTTTCCACCTAGTTTAATTTATGACTCTGAGTTCTGTCGAATTAGGTTCAATTGGGAAGTGCCTGATCCTCGTGATGAATTTGTAAAATCAATATCAGTTGAATACGGAAGGTCACATGCCCCAAATGACGAAAGAGTAATAATGTGGAATGGGGAACTTTGTTATTGCTGGTACACCATTAATCTTGCAGTAAATTTCTTTGATGGTATTTCTCCTGTAGATGTAGGGGTGCTTACTACTCCAAAAATCGTAAAAAAACACCACCAGCCAAACGTGCGAAAGGAACTTGGTCTTGATGAACTAGATTATGCTGAAAGACCAATTCAATTAGTTACAAAAATTCATTCTGCTATTTTGGAAAAATATGGTGAAAGGTTATTTGAGCTATTAGATTTACGCCGCCCTGTTTTATGGGATAAATATGTCAACTTCGTAAAAGAATATTATCGAATATGGGGAGGCATTCCTGGTAAATCACCTCCAATTGATAATATATGCTAATTCACTTCAAGCAATTATTTTTGCTAAGATTGAATTATGCAGAAGTATTATATACTTCCGAAGATAAACGAGTCTTGCAAAATACGGTTGCCCAACAAAGCGTGCACCCGACGCTGGGGAGTCTGGCGCGATTCCAAGCATTTTTCTACGCCTTATCATTTTTCTACTCGGACGGCTTCGCCGTCCCTGCCCCAGCGCGGGTAACGCAAACCGTTAGGTGCTTCATATATTTTTTATCGGCATTAAGGACATATAAGGAGAGGAAATGTTACCATTTGAAAAATCAAAAACCCAACATTACAACTTTGCTCATATAGCCATCCCAATCTTGGCGCTGATGAATCCAACAAAGTTTTATCAAGATATGACCAGCCCAAACGGAGAAAAATATTTACATGGCATATGGCATGGGTTGGCAGAAAAGATGGTTATACCAAGACATCCGTCATTCGGTCTTGGCTTCTCAATTCATCATCTCAGCGGAAACATTGAGGCAATTATTATCAAATTACCCCAACCTAAAAATGTTGCCGAAGCCTTTTATGTAGCAGCAGTGTATAAGTTTAAAGATAATTCGACAGGAAATGAAATTGAGAACGGCAGATATTTCACTTTAGAGTTAGGAAAAAACCCACTTAATGAATCAACCGAATATCATTTTTGCGAATGGGAAGGAAATATTGCCTCCGCCCATCAACACAAAAACTACGGTAGATTATCTGAAAACAGCCTCAACAAATTCAAATCTGCTATTTGCGAAATTCTTGGAATAGATGAAGTTTCCTCAAAAAAAGAGGAGGTATCAATGCCGTCGAGTCCAAGTAAAGTCATCCCTGCTAACAATTCAATTGATGACATGAGCGAAACAGAAAAACTTCAATTTGTTGTTGATAAATTGTTACCAACAATGGAGAAAATTGCACTAGAAGAACATGCAAAAAATGAAAAAGTTATGGAAGATACAATGGCTTATGTTGACCAAGCCATAAAAGACCGCAAAAGAAGCACTTTAATTCGGCAAATAGTAATAGCTGTTGTCGCACTAGCACTTGGAGCATGTATCACTTTTATTTGTGTCGCTGTTTTTTATTTTTTATCACTACAAAACTAAGTGGTTATAATACTTCAACCGCCCAACAAAGCGTGCACCCGACGCTGGGGATTCTGCGCAAATCTCAAGCATTTTTCTACGCCTCAGCATTTTTCCAGTTGGACGGCTTCGCCGTCCCCGCCCCAGCGCGGGTAACGCAAACCGTTGGGCGCTTGATACGAACATCGGAGAGTAATTTATGGATTGGTTCCAAATAATTTTGGGAAGTTTAATATCAACCACATCTGTCGTTACAGTAGTTGCATTTTTGGCAAGGGAGTCTTTTGCTATATTGCTCGACAGAAAACTCGAACAATATAAGCATCAACTTGAACTTGACACCAGCAAGCACGAACTTGCCCTTGAAGCCCAAATCGCTTTCAAAGAAAAGCAACTATCTGAATTCTATGGACCGATTTATGCTCTTTTAAAACGCGGACGTACAATTTATAAGTACGTGATGGACGGAAAACTTGGCGATATCGACGAGCATCTACGCAAAATGGCGGTTGAAGCAAATAACGCAATTGTAAATATTATCTTGACGAAAAGCCACTTGATTGAAGGAAGCGTGATTCCAAATTCTTATATTCATTTTTTAACTCATGTAGAAATTTGGCATGCTTATTTAAAAACAGAATTTCAGGGTGTCCCTTATTCTCAATCCGAATTTCCAGAAGCATATTACCCTGTTGAATTCGAAAAAGATATTTACTTAACGACAGAAGCCTTGAAATTTGAGTTGCAAGGTTTATATCGGCAATACGGCATTACTCAACAAGGAGATAAGTTAAAAAATTGAGACTCAGAGCAGATTTTCAGAACACACTATCACCAGCGCCCAACAAAGCGTGCACCCGACTCTGGAGATTCTGTGCACATCTCAAGCAGTTTTCTATGCCTTAGCATTTTTCCAGTTGGACGGCTTCGCCGTCCCCGCCCCAGCGCGGGTAACGTAAACCGTTAGTCGTTAGCAAGGATCTTTTTACCAACCAGATGTTAAAAATGTGAGATCTCATTATTATGAAAATCTCAAAAAGTACCAGTGTTGGCTTTCTCATCGCAGTAAGTAGCATGCTTCTGTATGCGCTGATCTACCTGGGTGTCTATCCATATTTGGGTCTATGGGCTGCGGCGTTTAATATGATTCCAGCAGCGATATTTGGAATGCTCATAGGGGTACGAGGCGGTTTTTTCTACTTATTGATTGCTCTCCCCATCAACATTTTCCTTTTTAACTCGGTCGAAAGTCCTAATAACGAGTTGAGCACTCATTTTCTCGGAATGAGCACTTTCACACTGGTAAGCGTTGGGGTCGGTTGGATGAGGGATCTAAGGGGGCTAAACGATCAAATACATAAGCAGACGGTTGAACTGGAAGCGGAACGTAAGTTGCTCCAAGAGGAAATCGTAAGACGAACACACGCGGAAGAGAAACTAGCCCATGAGTCTCTTTACGATCCACTCACAGATCTACCAAATCGCAGATTGCTCTTTAATCGACTGGAACAAGCCTTTGCATGGAACAAGCGGAATCCAGAAAGCCTATGTGCAGTCCTGTATTTGGATTTGGATAGGTTCAAAAACATCAACGACAGCTTGGGGCATGAGGCGGGAGATAACCTGCTGAAACAAGTCGCTGGTCGCCTGAAATCGGCAGTTCGAGATATTGATACAGTTGCACGTATGGGAGGCGATGAGTTTGCTGCCTTGCTTTCAGCATCTTCTAATGAGGAAGATGTGAAGACCATTGTTCAACGAATACAGGCAAGCCTAGCCCTCCCGTATGAATTACAGGGTAACACAGTCGAAAGCGGAGCCAGCATCGGCATCGTTATGAGCATGGCGGTATACAATCAATTGGATGATATTTTACGCGATGCAGATACTGCCATGTACAAGGCTAAAGCCGACGGCGGTAACCAATATAGAGTGTTTGATGTTGAGATGCGAGAACAATGCGGATCACAAATACGAAAATAGATAATCTATGGAATGCAGCGTACTGGGCAAAAAAGTTGCCTACCAAAGCGTACACTTGACGCTAGGGAGTCTGGCACCATCTTAAGTGTTTTTCTACACCTCATCATTTTTCCAGTCGGACGGCGTCCCGCCGCCCGACCCAGCGCGGGTAACGCAAACCGTTGGGCGTTTATAGGATAAAACATTGTGTGAATTAAGGAATGAATAAACATGTTTAATTTAGGTTCTAAAAAACAATCTGCCTCATCCGTATGGAACATTAAACTCTTGACTAAAGAATACCTCGTCGAAGGGACGTTTCACCCCAAAGAATACGAATTGGGAGGTGATAATGTATTTGCGTTGGCGGCTACAAGTTCAATGGATGAGGGTGGAATAGACGCTTTTCAACGCCTACGTTTATTCAATGCCCATATACAATCAACTGGCAATTTGATTTCAAATGAACAATCCTTTTCTGAATGGAGTATGTTGACATTAGATGAGGTAGTTGCAATAATTCCAAACGATGAAACAAGTTTGAAAACTGCAAAAAAGGCGTTTAACGATTATCGCCACCCGCTTGAAGTATTTGTATATTCAGGAACATACCGTATTCACGCTAAATTGCTGTCAGACACTGCCAGCCAAAAACAGTCGCTATTTGCAATGACAGGAATAATTCCGCTCACTGACGCCAAAATTGATTGCCAACTTCCTGGAGCCAAATTGAAAAACTTTTCCGTTCCTTGGCTGCTTCTTAATGCTGGCGCATCTTTACACGGCTGTGGGATTCTTGCGCAACAGGTCTAAGATTCTATCAAAAGTACATGCTTATTTCCCACACGCCCAACAAAGCGTGCATCAACTGTCTTGAAAGTCAAGAGCAAAGCCACCATTAAAAGAGAAATCAGTCCGTTTCAGGTCAAGGAGGTCTGCCTGAATGGGACTGGGTCGCGCATCATCGCGTTCAAGATCGTTAAAAACTTCCGCATGCAAGCTGTCAACGCCACCTTATTCACCTTCCCCTCTTCAATAACTGCTGATACGGCATCTGAATCAACCAGTTATACCTCGTTGCCTATTAAGTCAAACACTCCCCAATACGCACATCCTAACAAAATAGAAAGTTTTTAGTCATTGCAACCTTTCTGTCAGGCTCAATAGCAAGCGAAGTGGCTATCATCAAGGCAGAAAGGCAGTCCTCATGAAAATTCTATTTCTCGGCACTCACGGACAATTCAACCTCGGCGATGAACTTTTGCTTGAAACCTTCCTGTCTCAATTGGGCAGCGCACATCAATACGCCGTCAACTCCTACGACCCCGCATTCACACAAAGCATGATGCGCCCCAAGTTCAACGTCGAGTCATTTCACACCACCCGTGAACTTCCGCGCTTCCTCAAATATCTGCTCACCAGCAATCTGCTCTTTTTTGGCGGCGGCAGCATCATCAAAGAACTGTACGCCAGCGTCGGGCGCAACCCATACTCCACGCTGTTGATGATCCTCGCCACCGTCACCTTCGCAAAACAGATTGCCCGTAAAAAAGTGGTCATGAGCAATATCGGCGTTGGTCCGCTCATGACTCCGCGCGGAGAAATGCTTGCCCGCTGGATATTAAACCAGGTGGATTTTCTCTCCGTCCGCGATGAAAAATCGCATCGTACCGCGCTCGGGCTTGGTCTTTCCCCAATGAAAGTGAATCTCGTCCCAGATGCTGTTTTTGCCAACCCACCCGAAGTCTTCATTCCCACCCCAAAACCTTTGCCGCCCGCAAACAAAACCCGCATCGCCCTCAACCTCAACTTTGACATAGAAAAACCCGAAGCATGGGAGGGCTTCCTTGAAAGCCTTGCTGCTTCATTGAAGCAGATACACACTGAAACCCCGCTTGAAATTCACGCCCTGCCCATGCAGAGTAAATTTAAAGCCAACGACGATCTCTCGATCTTGAAAGAATTTGCAAAACGCATCCCAGAGATACCCTTCACACTGCACGACCCGCAAACCGCACAAGAGGCCGCAGATATCATTGCAAGCGTAGATGTGGTTCTCGCAGAACGGCTGCACACACTGGTCATATCATCCATTTTAGGCAAACCGTTTTATGGATTAGTGTACGACGTGAAAGTGCAGGAGTTGGTGGATTACCTCGGCATGAAACAGTATTCACGAAACATCAACCAACCCTTCCGCGCAGACGAACTGACAGCAGGCGTGCGCTCCGTCTTTGCAGCGCACGAACAAATTAGCACGCATCTCGTTGAGCGCAGCACAGCGCTACGAATGAAACTTGGCGGGTACTTCAATGAACTCAAAGAAAAGGCAATCCCGCGTTAAGCGGATCTCAACACCCCAGCCTGTCGGCGCACCAATAGCAATTCCAGACACTATCACCAAAAGTCCAAAGACCGCCACCCGCAGGTTATCCCCCACGCAGCGCATTGCGTTGATTGTGGGAGTGATCTATTTTTTGCTTTCGTTCTTCACCTTTCGGCATGTCATTGCCAACATCCCTCTCGTTTTAAGCGGACAAGCGGTTATCAATGGCGACGAACTTGTCCCCTTCTTCAACCCCAATAGCCAACTGATCGATCAAGCAGCAGGCAAATTCAACCAACTCACCAATGGGTATGAATTTCGCGTACGTTATTCGATCTTAACCACATGGTTTCGCTATTACAAGGTGCTGCCCTTTGCAATTGTGCTTGTCGTCCCTGGTGTGACCTATCTTTCCTATCTATTTGTGGCTCTCTTATTGGTGCGTATCCTCCCACAATACAAGCCTGAGGTCATTTATCAATTGACAGCCGCGCCTGTACTGATGATCTTCATCATCATGGCGTATGCCAAGATCACCCATTTTTATACACTCATCCTAGGTTTTTCGCTGTGCCTTGTTTCCATTACGTTGATGACGTACGGGCTGATCTTTCCGCAGGAAAAGCCGTACAAACCAATTCTGGCGGCGTGTGTCATCACACTCTTCAATCCAGCAGTACATTACCTGATTTTATTCGCACTGTACATGGCTTTTGCAGTGCTGACCCTCGTCATCATGGATAGCATCGTTTGGATTAAGGATGGTTCGTGGCGCAACATCTACCGCCTGCGAGTATGGTGGAGTGGATTGAAAACTCTGAAAAAGGATTGGCGCAGGCTTTTTGTAGAAGTCCGTTTTTGGCGCTGTGTGGGCGCCTTTGCCATGCTGGCGCTGGGGACACTGCTGCCCTACGCCCTCTTCGTCAAATTCTATGCGCTGCGCGGCGTGCCGAATCTCTCTGAAACTGTGCCGGGTGATTTCTACTTCATCCAAGATGCGTCCATCTCGTTGGGGCATGTACTTGCCTTCGACATGGCAGGTATCATGGACAAGGAATTCACCGGAGATTATCTTGCCAAGGTTCCACGTTACTCGAATATTGTTTACAGCTTCCTGCTGCTTGTGCCGCTTCTTTTTAAGCGTGTGCGCGAGGATGTCTTTCACACGGCAGAATTAAAAGCATTCAAGAATGTGATGTATGTGGTTACGTTTTTTACCATGTGGGCAACGCTGGGATATTCAGGCCCTGCATGGCTGCCCACGTTTCACCGCACGATGGCATTTGTCAGCACTGTTGCAAATGGGATGCAATCAGGCATCGGCGATTTAATCGTCAAATTGATGGGAACCATTGTGCAGGTGTTGCGCTTCCCGCATCGCTTTGAATTGGTCACGTTGATGCTGGCGACCATTTTGATTTCCATTTCATTGATCTGGCTGCATGACACATTTATGAAGAAGGGGTTTGGCGAGATCGCGTGGGTGCTGACAGGGAAACGCATCGGGAAGAAAAATGATGGGGGGCAGAGTCAAGCGTCAGTTAAGCGTGAAGCGGGGCGTTTCATCCCAGTGATGATGATGTTGGTTTTCATGATTCCCATCTTTTCAAATGAGTCGTATCGTATCGTTTTTTCTTCGGGAGATTTCAACGAGTTCCTTACACCTTACCCAGTGGGTCCTTTAAAAGAAGTGAAGGAAGCATTGCTGCAATTGCCGCCCGGCAAGGTGGTGGTGTTGCCGCCTACTGAAACCGCAAAAGTGATCGTGGATATCAACGGCGTGGAGCATAAGTTCATTGACAAATTCCATATCTATTATTTGGATCTGCCAAGCTATTACTATGGGCTGACCGGCGACTCGGACAACAAGCATGAGTTCTTTCTGTTGCTGCGGGCACTGTATTATCAGCAGCCGTGGTGGATCAACATTGCGCGCGATCTGGATCTGAAATATATCGTAATCAATAAGGAGCTGGTGGCAAATACCGTGGGCGGGCAGGAATATCTGCGCGAGGTGGAACGTATTTTAATTCCTGAGTTGGATGCGCGCGATGGTTATGTAAAAAAGTTGATGGAGAACGAGAGTTTCGCGCTGTACGAATTTACCGACCTGCCCACTGCCGAGCGCGTGCCTTTGTATTTGGATGTGGATTGGAATTCTTTTATTCGTATCTTGTCTTCCAACCTTGAACTAACCCGTTATTATGATTTGCGTCACACGATGGTTGTTGGTGATCTGGAGTCATTTGACTCGTTGACATTGGTGACAGACGACGAACACGAATCAGCGCTTGACCTGTACCTGAAAGCCAACAAGACGCAGTTTGCTCGCCCGAACAGTGTCATCCTACCTTTTGACCCAGAGCAGATTTCGAGTTCCTATTATCTCTCGCCGATGTTCAGGCTGTTTCAGTTTTTTTCAGATAGCAAGTACAACCGCCTGGATATGATTACGCCGGGCTTGTGGGGAACCATCGAAGGCGGCTTTATCGGCGTGCCGCGTGAGGCGCCCTTCCGTATTGATGTGACGCTGCCCGAAGAAGGTGAATACCGCCTGCTGATGCGCGGTGCAATTTCGGCGGTGGATATGGAAATGACGTCGAAGTTGTTTGTGGAACCGCAGCGCATTTCGCTTGCATCTGACCCATCAAATTTGGCGTTCTTCGACAAGCGGTTGGTATTTTCATCCAGCCGTACACCGTTGGATATCAGCCAATATACGCGCAAGGAATTGGGCTTGCTCATCCCAACCGATGTGGTGGTGGTGAATTATCAATATCAATTCTTTGATCTTGGCGTGGTGACGGCAGGCAAGGGGAAGTATCCCATTTATTTTAACAAGCTCAACGATGCGCCCATGCTGGTGGAAGGAATTCTGGTTATCCCGGAAGATGTGTACCAATCACTACAACTGCCGGCGAATGTGACTGTTGTTCAACCGAATGAGTTGTGCTGCGGGACGGTCATTATGCAAGGGGAAGAACCATAAAGGAAAATAAAATCATCGTAAAAATTGTTTGCAGTTATGTCGAAAAATTGAGAACGAGAATGAAATGCTCTTGATTATCATTGAGTCATAAAATTTACAAAGAAAGAAATGTCATCATGCAAAAACTCATCCAACCTCTCATCGAAAAAATGAAGATAGTCATCTCCCAATTCAATGCCATGTTGGACAGGCTACGGACAAAGATTCCCGGCCTGCCCTCAAACCGTGTGTTGCTTTCGGCGGGAGGATTGATGGTGGTAGCGGCTGGTATTTTTGCCGCGCTGCAAATTCTTGTTGCACCAGATCAGCCTGTGACGACCTACACCATGCCATACACACAAACCTTTGATGACGTAAATCTCAAACGCTGGTTTTCGCAATCAGGGGTGTGGACGATTCGTACAGGTACGTTGATGCAAACTGTCGGCGGAGAAGAGGCTGGGCAAATGCACATCCCGCTCAAGACGCCGGAAGATACGCCATATCACGCCAGCGTGTTTGTTACGCTTAAAAAGGATACCCGTCAGGCGGGGCTTTCTTTTAATTCGCAATATCCTGAATTATTGGCAAAGCAGCACCGTGTATACATCAGCCGCATCAACGCAGAGACGCTTGAATTGGTGGCAGGCTATATGGATGAGACCGGCGCGTTCATTACGCAGGCGCAAGTTCCGCTGACAGTGAATACCACTGAATTTCGGTTGGATGTGTATGTGTACAGCAATTCGTATCTGGTGCAGGTTAATGGTCAGCGGTTGATCGAGAATCGTCCGCTTTTTTACAAGAATGGCATGATCGGTTTTTACGCGCTCGGTTCGGCAGTCTTTGATACCTATAAATTGACTGCCGCCGAAAACCAGAACCCTGGTGACATGGTGTACACCAGTGACTTTGACAAAGAGCCGGGCGGTGCAGGCTGGGTACCCATTAGCGGTTCGTGGCAGATCGCATCTAAACAAATGGTGCAAAGCGACGCGAACTTTGTAGATGCCGCCATCGGTTATGAGACCAGTACATTTGAGAATTACACATTACGTACTACATTCAACCACCTTGAGGGACACGGGGCAGGCGTACTTTTCAACATGCCCTCACCATACTCCATCAATGGCGCTCATTTGGTGCGCTATTCAGATGAAACAGACGCGATCATTTGGGGCTACTACGACTCGAAGGGCGTATTCACCCGCCAAGGTTTTGTAGATACAGCGCACCCGGAAAAAGAGACACGCACCCTTCAGGTATTTTCCGGAACAAATAGTTACGACATCTTTCTGGATGAGGAGATGATCGCACGGGATGTGCCGCTTGTGTCCATCCAAGGTGCGGTTGGGCTGGTTACTTCGCGTTCTTCGGCGGCATTTGCAAACGTGGAGGTCTTTCCGCTTTTCGGCGCATCCTCTGAGCCAGTGGTGGCGATGACACGATCCACGCCTGCAACTGAGGCTGTAAATACGCCTGCGCCAAACGCAACGCAGACTACTGCTCCAACGAAGCAGCCCACCCAAATTGTAGAATCAACTCCGGTTAAGATCGAAGCGGCGGGCGGCGGTCAATCACCGTATAGCGGTGTTTTCGAAGGCAAATTATCCGATGCGGGCTGGAGAATCATCAATGGTGACTGGAAATTTGCAAACGGAAATTTTGAGCAAACCAAAGTGGACGGCTTCGACTTCGCTGCGGTGTACACCAAAACCGCCTTCAAAAATTTCAGCATCCAGACCGGCTTCTCGCATGTGGAAGGCAGCGGCGGAGGCATTCTTTTCAATATGCCAAACATAGACCGCCTGGCAGGGGCTTCGATGGTGCGCTATTCGGATAAACGTGATAACGCCATTGTGTGGGGTTACTTTGACGCAACTGGCGTGTATCAAAACCAGGGCTATGCTGATATTCCCAATGCGGGGGCAGACCGTCACACGCTGCGGGTAGTGGGCGGTGAAAGTTCATACAGCATCTATCTTGATGATCGTTTGGTCGTACAGGCTGCGCCGTATAAATCGGGGTATAACGCAGGCTATTTCGGATTGGTCACATCACAAACGCATGTGATCTATGATGAAGTGGCGGTGGATGGAGTTGGTGCAGTCTTCAAAGGCACATACGAAAGCATGGATGGTTTTACCGATCAGCGCATTGTCAGCGGTAAATGGACAATTGAGAATAGCAAAGCTGCGCAGACCGTTACTGATGTCTCTGATTATGTCTGGAACACGGGTGTGCAGGCTTCGGAGTACAGCATCAGCGCAAAGATTTCCCTGCCAACTGCAAGCGATTCGGGCGGCGGGTTCATCATCCACATGAGCGAGCGCGGCACGAAGAACAACTCCTATATTGTACGGCTCAAAGATGGCGGCGAGGCAATTTGGTGGGGCTCCATTAATGATGAAGGCAAGTTCAAGGGACAGGGCTCTGCGCCTATTGATTCGGCAGGAAAAACATTCGTGCTCAAGCTGGTGGTCAAACTCGATACTCTCAGCATTTATGTAGACGATGTGGAAGTTGCCAGAGAAATCACCATCTCTTCACAGGAAGGCTGGATTGGTCTACTGGCGTACGGCGGCGTTGTTACCTTTGAAGATGTAAAGCTTGAGGTGGAGAAATGAAACGGCTGCCCCAATGGATCGCTGTTCCCTTGCTGGCATTTGCATTGAGCCGTTTGCTGATATTTGGTGCGGGCATTCTCGGCGACACCATGCTGCCCACAGAAGAGGGTCACTGGGTGGCAGATGAGAACAGCCCATTCCTTTCCATGTGGGCAAAATGGGACAGCCAATATTATGTGGATATCGCCACCAACGGCTATTGGTTCCGCCCGGGTCAGCAAAGCAACGTGGCGTTTTTCCCGCTGTACCCAATGTCGATGCAAGTGCTGGCGAAAATCTTCGATGGCAATTTAATTTTGACTGGATTCTTCATCAGCAATTTGGCTTTTCTTGGTGGATTGATATTTTTCTACCTCCTGACAGAACTTGAACTCGGCTCAGACTCAGCCAAGCGTGCGGTGTACTATCTGGCATTTTTCCCCACCTCGTTCTTTTTCTCGGCAGTCTATACCGAAAGTATGTTCGTGTGTCTTTCGATTGCGACCATGTACTTTGCCCGCAAACATCAATGGGGATGGGCGGCGGTCTTCGGCATTCTCACAGCCGCCACGCGCAACCTCGGGGTTTTGATGTGGGCGCTTGTACTGTGGGAATGGCTGCGCGCACAGGGCTGGGTGTTCCTTGCAATGCACAAAAAACAGACCTGGCTCAATCTGTGGAATGGTTTCAAACAAAACTGGTTCGAGATCGTTATCATTTCACTTATTCCCTTGGGGATGTTGGTATATATCTATTTTCTCAAAGTCAATTTTGACCGTCCTATGGCGTTCATTGAAGTGCAGGCGGCATGGGGTCGTGAGAATGTTGGTCCTGTGGCAGTTTTGAAAAAAAGTATTCTTAACCTATTGGGAGGTGAAATTAACAAAAGCTGGCTCACGCAGTTCTGGAATGTCTCATTCTATCTATTCTTTCTTGCTCTGGTTCCATTCATTTGGTTCAAGCTCGGAGAAGGATATGCAATTTTTGTATTAATCATGTTGTTTGTGCCGTCTGCCAGTTCTGTTGGAAGCATCATCCGTTATTTGTTGACGCAGTTTCCCGCCTTCATGATGATGGCGTGGTGGGGGCGCGATGATCGGGTGGATCGCGCGTTCAACTTCACGTTTGCAACGCTGCTGGCTGTATTTGTTGTTGTTTTTGTCAATTGGGTTTTTGTTGCGTAGTACATTGTGTCACCACGGCGAAGCGTTCTCGCTGCGATGAATTGTGAATAAAGGAGTCTTTATGCCTTACGAAAATTATGCCAAATGGAAAACCGAAGCCATGATCGGGGAGCCGAAACTCTCCATTGTCATCCCTGCTTATAACGAGCGTGAGCGGATCGTTGCCACCATTGGTGCGATTGCTTCACATGTTTCAGATTTAGGCTTTCCGTGGGAATTGCTCATTGCCGATGACGGCTCGAAGGATGACACCGTGGCGCTCTGCGAAGACCTGCATCTCGTTAATATGAAGGTACTCAAAGCGCCGCAGAACGGCGGCAAGGGCTGCGCCGTGCAACGCGGAATGTTGACTGCTCGCGGCAAATATGTCCTCTTTGCAGATGCGGACAACTCCACGCCAATTGAAGAAGTGAGCAAACTTTTGAATTCGCTGGAGAAAGACGGCTACGATGTGGCAGTTGGTTCGCGGGCGGCGGAAGGCGCAGAAGAGGGCAAGAAGTCACTTTTGCGAAAAATTCTCAGCGGCGGTCTGCGCTGGATTGTAAAGTA
>Ga0075156_10001006_pt1 | contig 15092 bp, 10 predicted proteins | sample JI81AbrownDNA_FD_70966 | JGI IMG/M metagenome (GOLD analysis project Ga0075156, IMG submission 70966) | Wastewater effluent complex algal communities from Wisconsin, to seasonally profile nutrient transformation and Carbon sequestration -... | ecosystem: Engineered > WWTP > Effluent > Algae...
TCGTGGCGGAGGCCGAGGGGAAAGGGGTGCCGGGGGTCGCGGCATACGCCCCGGGTGCGGCGTGACCACGCTCCCAGGCGAGATAGGACTCGGTCTCGGTCAAGAAGGCGGCAGCGAGCCACGAGAGCACCATCGCGTCGTCCGCGAGACCAAAGACGAACAAGGCTCCTTCCGGGAGCAGGTCGACCGGGGAGACGATGTATGCCGCGGCCACCGCGAGCATGGCCAGTCGCCCGACGCTTGTCCCGGCATACTGCCCGGATCGGGTCGCGCGGATCAGTCGCGGGAGGGCGGCGAGCCGGTCCCCGAAACCCGGCGAGCCGGGTCGGGTCGCCGACCGCACCGCGGTGGCGAGGGATCGAAGCAGCGGGAGGCGCGAGCGCGTGGCCATGGGACTCTCCCTCGAACGAGCATGCCGTGACGCCCTGCGCATCGCGGCATCCGAATCAACGTCGCACCCGACCCCGGGATTCCCCGGAGGCGCTTCAGCGCGTCGCGGGGAACTCCTGGCGAGCGTGGTCGGCGATCCGACGCAAGAGATAGACATCGAGCCCGGCCCCGACGAAACCGCCGACGACCGGAACCCCCTTGCCGAAGCGTGACAGCACGCCCTTGCCCGCCGTTGACAACAACCGGAACCCGACAGCCTTGTTGACGACCATGAGCACCGGACCCGGCAGCCGCTGGGCCGCGAGATTCGACAGCCGACCGGTGGCGACGACGCCGGCCTTCTTCAGCAGGTCGTCCGCGTCGGCGCCGACGAGGGTCAACAGGATCGCGGAGCGGATTTCGGGCTGGTTGATGTCGTAGCCCCGGGCCCTGGCGATCGCCGCGACCATCCGCGTGGCGACGAGATAGAACTCCAGGACGTTGGCGGGCAGCGACACCGGCATCGTGATGAAGCCGCCCATGCTCGTGACGAAGCCGCCGCCAGCGGCCAGGATCGTGTGCTCCTTGATGATGGCGTCCACAGCGGCGTCCCCGCGGTCGTGCATGCGCAACGCGTCGCCGGCGATCTTGGCGGCCGAGTCGAACGGCCCGCGCCCATCGATTCCTGCGTCGAGCAGGCGCTCGACCACGCGCGTGCCGGCGTTGCCAAGCACGCCATCGTGCGCGCGGGGTCCCTTAGCCGCCTCCAGCGCGGTTTTGGTGTCCGCGATGGCATCTTTGTCGTCCTTGCCGAATCCGAGCATGGGCGAAATCCTCGCATGCGCGCGGGGGTGCCGGGTGGCTCGGCGGTGGCCGAACCGGCCTGTGCGCGGCCTACCCTCGTGCGTATGCCGCCCTCCCCCACCCCCGCCTGGGGTGAGCTGGTGGCGGTCGTGACGCATGGCGACGACATCGCTCTCGTCGGGGAGGGGGTGTCGCGCCACCTCCCTATCCCGGCGGCGGCTGACTGGCTTCGGACCGAATTGGGGCCGCGCCGGGTGCTCGTGTGGTCAGCAGAGCGGGACCTCACGACCCTCATTCGGCGCGAGGTCAGCCTTCCTCGGGTACTCGACCTCGCGCAGGCTTATCGCATCGAGCATGGCGGGTGGCGGGCCGACCCCGGTCGCGTCTGGGCGGGCACGCACGGGTTGGACGTGCGCGGCATACCAGCGCTGGCACCGGATGACCTGTTCAGCCAGCTCCGGCAGCAGCCGGGCCCAGACGACCTCACGGTCGCCGACGGCCACCTGCGTCCCGACGCGACCGACGGCGATTGGCTCGCCGGGCCCGGTCGGCTCGAACGCTGGGCCCAGGCGGCCCATGCGTGCGCCGCGGCCCTCTATGCCCAACTCGCCGCGATCGGACCGCGCGCCCTCGCGCTCGCCGTTTCCGAGTCGGCCGCATCCGTGCTGTGCGTCGAGCTGGAACGCGACGGGCTCCCCCTCGACCGGGCCCATACCGAGCATCTGATCGCCCTCGCCGCGGGGCCCCGACCACGAGATGCCGCGCACGAGAAGGAGATTCGGGCGGCTCGCGATGCCGCCGTCCTGTCGCTCGCGCCCGGCCACGAAGCCACGGACCTGCGCAACCCTGGCTCCGTCAAGGCCCTCCTCGCCGGCCTCGGCATCGCCGTCGAGACCACCCGCAAGTGGGTGCTGGCGGGATATCGCGACGCGCACCCGCTCGTGCCCGCGCTCCTGGCGTGGCGCGCCGACGAGCGCATCGAAACCACCTATGGCTACGCCTGGCTCGACAACCACGTCGGGCCGGACGACCGATTGCGCGGTGCCTGGAGTCCGTGTGACGGCGCCGCCGGCCGGATGACCGCGCAGAACGGACTCCACAACCTCCCGGCGGCAATGCGGCCCGCGGTTGCGGCCGCGCCGGGGTGGACCTTCGTGCGGGCCGACCTCGGCCAGATCGAACCGCGAGTCCTGGCTGTCGTCTCCGGCGATCCGACGCTGGCCGCCGCGACCATGGCCGACGACCTGTATGCCCCCATCGCCGCCCGGTTGCAAGTCGAGCGGCCGATCGCCAAGGTCGCCGTGCTCGCCGCGATGTACGGCCAGCGCAGCGGCACCGCCGGCCGCGCCCTCGAACGTCTCCAACGCGCCTATCCGCGGGCGATGGGCTTCCTGGACGAGGCGTATGCCGCGGGCCTGGCCCGCGCCGATTTGCGCACCTACGGAGGTCGCCGCATCCGCACGGCGGGGATACCGGACGAAGGGTCCCGCGGTCGCTACGCCCGCAACGCCCTCATCCAGGGTGCCGCGGCCGAGCTATTCAAGTGCTGGGCCGCAACCGTGCGTGCCGAACTCGCCGGAACGCCGGCGCACATCGCCTTGTGCCTGCACGACGAGCTCCTCATCCACACGCCCCAAGACCAAGCCCCAGACGTATGCCGCGTGGTCGCCACCGCGCTCACCGACGCCGCTCGCCGGTGGTCGGGCGAGGCGCCGGTGCGATTCGTCACCGACACGATGGTCGTCCAGCGCTGGAGCGAAGCAAAGGACTAGGCGCTCAACGCAGCCACATCGTCGAGGGGGCTACGGGTGCTCGTCGTCGCCGACCGTGCGCAGGAACTGCTCAAAATCCGCAGCCAACTCATCGCCGGACGGCAGCGGCGTGGACGTCGGCGCCAGCAGATTGGGCTTGTCCGAGGCCTCGATGAAGTCGTCGTACTGCCGCTCCAGCATGCTCACCCCGGAAGCGATCTCGGGGTTGCCGGCGACCTCGGCCTCGATCTGCCCGCGACCCTCGTTCGCCGCCGCGACCAGGGCGTCATTGGGCAGGTTAAGGCCCGTGACGTCGACGATCGCGTTGAGCGCGGTCAAGGCGGCGTCGTGGAACTCCGCCTGCGCCAGATAGTGCGGGACGTGGATGGCGAACCCGACCGCCGCGGCCTCCGCCTCGCCGAGCCGCAACTCCAGCAGCGCGCTGAACGAGCCGGGGATCTGGACCCGGCCGAAGACCGGATTGCGCTCCCCGATCAAGCGGACATCGGTCGCATGGGCGGTCACGCCGATCGGCCGCGTGTGCGGCACCGCCATCGGAATCCCATGTGAGGTGACCGTCAGCGAGATCCCAAGATCTTTCTGCAGCAATCGGATCGCCTCAACCGTCCGCTCCCACTGGTAGTCCGGCTCCGGGCCGGCGAGCAGGTAGTAAGCCTGGCCGTCCCGATCGGCGAGGCGATACAGCACGAGGGAGGGATCGTCATACGCGGCGTAGTGATTCTCCTCGAACACCATGACCGGGCGCCGACCGCGGAAGTCGAGAAGTTGGTCGACGTCGAAGGAGGCAACCACCGTGGCCTCCGAGGCCTCGAGCAGGTGGCGGGTCAGGATCGCCTGAACGTTGCCGGCGTCGATGAACCCCCCGACCGACACCAGCAGCGGACCGGGCACATTGGCACCCTGGTCGCCGTCCGGCTCGTAGCGGAACAATTCACGGGGGTCTTGCACGACGCCACCTCTTTCGTCTCTCGTGTTCGCCGCTCGTGGCAATTCTCCTGGACCAACGCACCGCCCCGGTCGCTGATTCCGCGAATGATCGCCGTTATCGGGAGAGCGCGTCGATCGCCTTTTCCAAGCGCTTCGCGCTCACGGGGTATGCCGTGCCGAGTCGCTGCGCGAACACCCCCACCCGCAGTTCCTCGATCATCCAGCCCACCTGCCGGACGTCGTCACCGGCGCGGGCGAGGGGCGAGAGGGAGGCGAGCAGATCGGCATACCGGCTCTCGACGCGGTCGACCTCGGCGAGCAGGCGGGCATCGCGGGCAGGATCGGTCGCCGCCTTGCCGAGGCGTTCGAGCATCGCGCGCAGATAGCGCGGGAGCTCGCCGAGGCGGGACGCTCCGACATTCGCGAGGAAGCCGGGCCCGACGAGCGAGGCGAGTTGCGCTCGGACGTCGGCGACGGTGCCGGCTTGGGCGGAGCCGGTCATCGACCGCAGGGTGCGCTCGACCTCCGCGGCGAGGTCGAGGACGGGCACGGCCTGGGCCACGATGCCGAGCACTCGGGCGGCCGTGTGCGTCTTGACGGCGGCGAGTGCGGCGGCGAACTGCGCGGGGGTGCGCACCGGCCCGGTGCCCGCCCCAGCGACGATGTCGTCGACGGCCGCCGCGAGAGCGTCGTCGAGGAACGCCGGGATCGACCCATGCGGATTGCGTCCCAGTGCGAGCTTGTCGGCATTGCTGAGCCCGGCCAGGATGCGCTTCCACGGCGGCACGATGCCGAGCAGCAGGAGGCGACGCACGCCGAGTCGATGGGCGGCCGCGGCGGCCGGCTCGGCGGGCAGGACGCGCAGTGAGACCGAGGTGCCTTCGTCGATCAACGCGGGATAGCCCACGACATCGTGCGCGCCTGCCCGGCTGGTATAGGTGGCGGGAATCTCGGTGTCGGGGAAGGAGGTCAGCCCGGTGCGCTCGATCGCCGCGCCCGCCTTCGCGACCCGCCGCCGCACCTGTCCCGACAGCCGTTCGCGCAGCTGCTCCAAGTCCTTGCCGTGGCCCAGCCGCTCGCCCCGGTCGCCGACGACGGTGAACGTCATCCGCAGGTGGGCGGGCACCTTCGCCCAGTCCCACTCCCCCGGGTCAACGGCGACGCCTGTGTGCGCCCGCAGGACGCGGGCGATCTCGTCCGTGATCGGGCCGGCGCCGGGGTCGATCTCGCGCGCCACGTAGGCCGCATGGTTGGGGGCCGGGACGAAGTTGGTTCGCGTGGCCTTGGGCAGTGATCGGATCAGCGCCGCGACCAGGTCCTCGCGCATCCCCGGAACGAGCCAGTCGAAGCCCGTTGCCTCGACCCGGTTGAGGACCGTCAAGGGGATCCGCACGCTCACACCGTCGTCCGGCGAGCCGGGCTCGAATTGGTAGCTGAGGCGCAGGTCGACATCGCCGGCCGGCCACGTCCCGGGGTAGTCGTCCGCGCCAACCGCGCCGCCGTCCGCGCGGCGCAGATCCTCCTCCGTCAATGTCAGCAGCCGGGGCCGGTGACGGCTCTCGCTCTTCCACCAGCGATCGAAGTGGGCGGCCGACACGACGCCATCGGGGATGCGCGCGGCGAAGAAGGCGGCCAACTGATCGTCGTCGGCGACGATGTCGCGTCGGCGCGCTTTGTCCTCCAATGCCTCGATCCGTTGGCGCAGAGCGCGATTCGCCTTGACGAAGGCGTGCGTGCTCTCCCAGTCGTCCTCGACGAGGGCGTGCCGGATGAACAGTTCTCGCGACAGCTCGGGGTCGATCCGGCCGTACTGAACCGTCCGATCGACGGCCAGTGGCACGCCATACAAGGTCACCCGCTCGGTCGCGACGACACTCCCCTGGCGCCGAGACCACCGCGGCTCGGAGTAGCTGCGCTTCACCAGATGGGCGCCCGCCTCCTCCGCCCAGGCGGGGTCGATAGCGGCGTTGACCCGCGCCCACAGCCGCGTCGTCTCCACCAGTTCGGCCGCCATGACGTATGCCGGTTGCTTGCGAAAGAGGGCCGACCCGGGTGAGATGGCGAAGCGCGCGCCCCGGGCGCCGAGGTAGTCGCGCGTCGACTCGTCACGCAGCCCCACATGCGAGAGCAGCCCCGGCAGCAGCGCCCGGTGAATGACGTCCCAGTCGGGCTCGGCATCCGGCGCGGCGGTGGCCCGGTTGGGGTCGAGGCCCTGGCTCTTGGCGGCCGACACCAGTTGTTGGTGCAGGTCCTGCCACTCGCGCACGCGCAGATAGTGGAGGTACTCGCGCTGGCACATGCGGCGAAAAGCGCTGCGCGACAACGCCCGCTGCTGGTCCTTTAGATAGCGCCACAGGTGCACATAGGCGCCGAAATCGCTGCCGGACGCCTTGAAGCGGGCGTGCGCCTGATCCGCTTGGGTCTGTTGATCGCTCGGCCGCTCGCGTGGGTCCTGGATGGAGAGGGCCGCGACGATGACGAGCACCTCCTTGGTGCATCCGAGGTCGGCGGCGCCCAGGAGCATGCGGCCCAGGCGTGGGTCGATCGGCAACCGGGCGAGCGTCCGGCCGGTCGGGGTGAGCCGCTCCCCCGCGCCGCGGCGGCCGGGCGCGCTCTCGGCCAGGGCGTGCAGTTCCTGCAGCAGCCGCACGCCGTCCGCGATATTGCGGTTGTCCGGCGGGTCGACGAACGGGAAGCGGGCGACGTCGCCCAGCCGCAGGCTGGTCATTTGCAGGATGACCGACGCCAGCGACGTCCGCAGAATCTCGGGCTCGGTGAAGGCGGGCCGAGAATCGTGGTCCTCCTCCCCATACAGACGAATGCAGATGCCGTCGGCAAGGCGGCCGCACCGGCCGGCCCGCTGGCGCGCGGACGCCTGCGAAATCGGCTCGATCGGTAACCGTTGGACCTTCAGCCGCTGGGAGTAGCGCGAGATCCGCGCGGTGCCGGTGTCCACGACATACCGAATGCCGGGGACGGTCAGCGACGTCTCGGCGATATTCGTGGCAAGGACAATCCGACGGCCCGTATGCCGCGCGAAGACGCGGTGTTGCTCGGCCGCGGACAGGCGCGCGAACAGGGGCACGACCTCGGTCGCGGGCAGCTTCATCCCCGTGAGCGCGTCGGCGGCATCGCGAATCTCGCGCTCTCCCGAGAGGAAGACGAGGATGTCGTGATCGCCGCCGTCGTGGGACCCGCCCTCGGTCCACAACTCCTCGACCGCCTCGCAGATGCCCGTGATCTGGTCGACGGCGCCACCGCCGTCGTCGACGAGCGGTCGGTAGCGAATCTCGACCGGATACGTCCGGCCGGAGACTTCGATGATCGGCACCGGGCGGCCCGGCGCGGCGAAGTGGTCGGCGAAGCGCTGCGGGTCGATGGTGGCCGAGGTGATGACGACTTTGAGGTCGGGTCGGCGCGGCAGGAGTCGCTTGAGATAGCCCAGGATGAAGTCGATATTGAGGCTGCGCTCGTGGGCCTCATCGATGATGATCGTGTCGTAGCGGCGCAGGTCACGATCGCGCTGGAGCTCATTCAGCAGGATGCCGTCGGTCATGACCTTGATGGCCGTGTCCGCAGAGGATGTGTCCGTGAACCGCACCTGGTAGCCGATCAGGCCACCGAGGTCGACGCCAAGTTCGTCGCTGAGCCGTTCGGCCACGGCCCGGGCAGCGATCCGGCGGGGTTGGGTGAGGCCGATCTGGCCGGCGGTGCCGCGCCCGATCTTCAGGGCGATCTTCGGCAGCTGGGTGGTCTTGCCGGAGCCGGTTTCCCCGGCGACAACGACGACCTGATGCTCTCGCAGGGCCGCGGCGATGTCGTCGAGGCGGTCGACAACCGGCAGGTCGGCGGGGAAATTGAGGTCGGGGAGTTCGAGCACCCGGGGCGCGGTTCGGGCTGGCTCGGGCACGCCCGCCAGGATACGTGCGCGAAACGGCGCGTCTCCTGTCGCGGGCCGGAAGTCCACATGACAGGGTGGGATGACGTGCCCCGGAGCGACCGGGTCACCGAGAAGTCAGGGGAATCATGAAACGCACCTCTATCGCCATGGGCATAACAGCCGTGATGGCCGCCGCCACCACGCTGGTCGTCGCCCCGTCGGCTGGGGCCGCCGACGACGACGCCCGGATCCCGGCGAAGTACCTCAACCAGAAGCTCTCCTGGGTCGACTGCACCACGGACGGAACCGTGCAGTGCGCGCTGATGAAGGCGCCGATGGACTGGAACAAAGCCGCGACCAGTCCGAGCATCCAGATCGCCGTCAGCAAGTCACTGCCGGCTGGCAGCCGCGGAACGCGCCTCGTGATGGGCAACCCCGGCGGGCCCGGCGGGCCCGGCTTGGGGATGGCCCCCATGCTCGCCGCCCAGCCTGGTGCCCGCGACCACCTCGCGGTCGGCTTCGACGTCCGCGGCACCGGGGCGTCCAGCAATCTCAGCTGCCTCGGCGCGCCGACCTGGCCCTGGGATGCGCGCGACCAGCGCCAGGTGACCTTTGACAAGGTCGCAGCCGTGTCCAAGGCGCAGCAGTCCTGGTGCCGCAAGGGCTCCGGTGCGCTGCTCGACTATGTCACCACTGACCAAACGGTCAAGGACATAAACCTCATCCGGGCGGTGCTCGGTTACCAGGTCACCGACTATGTGGGCTACTCGGGTGGCACCTGGCTCGGCGCCTACTACCAGCGCTACTTCCCCACCCACGTGGGCCGCTTCGTCCTCGACTCCAATGCCGACTTCACGAAGCCGTGGAATGTCACCTTCGGAGCGCAGGCGCAATCCTTCCAGCGCCGCTTCGAGAAGGACTTCCAGCCGTGGGCCGCGACGTATGACGCGCAGCTTGGCCTGGGCAAGACTCCGGCCGCAGTCAACGCGTTCTATGAGCGGCTTCGCCAAGACCTCGTCCGCCGCCCGCTCGTGGTGAAAGACGGCGGCGACACCATCAAGATCGACGGCAATGTGCTCGACGGCGCCGTCGGCGGGACGATGTACTCCAAGATGACCTTCCCGCTGCTCGGCGTGCTCATGATGATAGTGCGCCAAGAGTGGGATGGGGGTCGGTCACCGGCGACGGTGTCGCTGAACCAGGAGCAGTCGGCCCTGCTGGCGAACGCGAGCGCGATGCAGGGGGCTAACCGTCCGCTGTCGGTGGACGCCTACCCCTCGACGTTCACGGCGATCACCTGCAACGACTGGTCCTGGCCGGGCAAGCAAACCTTCGCCGACGCCCGCACCCGGCAACTGACCAAGCCCTACCCGGTGGTCGGCGCGAGCTACAACCGCAACGCGTGCTTCTACTGGAACCGGCCCGACGTCTCACTCAAGGTGCCCGACGCCCGTGGCATCGGCACCACCTTGATGGTGCAGTCTGAGCACGACCCGGCCACCAACGCGAGCTTGGCGTTCGACGCGCACGCGAACTACCCGGGATCGGTCCTGATCTATGTCCGCAAGGAGGGCGACCACGGGATCTATGCCAGTGGCAACAAGTGTGTCGACTCCAAGGTCAACCGCTTCTTGGCGACCGGCGTCGCCCCCGACGGGGACAAGACCTGCTTCGGCCTGAAGCTGCCGGACCTCGGGTCCAGGAGCCAGTCCGAGACGATCTCGGTGCAGTCGCAACTCGCGGCCTACGCGGCGGCAATTCGCTTCTGACCGGCCCCGACGACGAACCCCTCGTGCGCACCAATCCCGGTGCGCACGAGGGGTTCTCGGGTCTAGACCCTGTTGTCGTATGCCGCTCAGCCCGCCGCCGCCGCGAAGCCTTGCTCCAGGTCGGCAATGATGTCTTCCGGGTGCTCAATGCCGACGGCGAGGCGCACGAGGCCCGGCGTGACGCCCGCCTTGAGGCGGTCCTCGTCACCGCCTTGGCTATGCGTCGTTGACGCCGGGTGGATCACCAGCGACCGGACGTCACCGATATTGGCGACATGCGAGTGCAGGGTCAGGCCCTCCACGAACTTCTTGCCCGCCTCCAGGCCCCCCGCGATCTCGAAGCCGATGACGGCGCCGGCACCGAGCGGCGCATACTTGTCGGCTCGGTCCTTCCCCGGGTTGCCCGGGTTGGAAGCCCAGCGCACGGATTCAACCTGCGGGTGACTCGACAGGAACTCGACGACCATGCGGGTGTTGGCGAGGTGGCGGTCCATCCGCAGGCTCAGCGTCTCGACGCCTTGCTGGATGAGGAAGGCGTTGAATGGCGAGACCGCCGAGCCGAGGTCGCGCAGCAGTTGGACGCGCGCTTTGAGGATGTAGGACAGGTTGGCCCCGAATGGCGAGCCGACGCCGAGGTCCGGGCCGAACCGCAGGCCGTGGTAGCTCGGATCGGGCTCGTTGAAGTTCGGGAATTTCGCCGGGTCCTTGGCGTAGTCGAAGGTGCCGCCGTCGATGATGACTCCGGCGATCGAACTGCCGTGCCCACCAAGGTATTTCGTCGCCGAGTGCAGGACGACATCCGCGCCCCACTCCAGCGGGCGGATGACGTAGGGGGTCGCGATCGTGTTGTCGACGACGAGCGGCACCCCGGCGGCATGGGCGACGTCGGCGACCCCTTGGATGTCGAGGACGTCGGCCTTCGGGTTGGCGATGCTCTCCCCGAAGAGCGCCTTGGTGTTGTCCTTGATCGCCGAGCGCCACTCATCGAGGTCGGCCTGGTCTTCGATGAAGGTGACCTCGATGCCCATCTTGGCGAAGGTGTACTTCAGCAGGTTGAAGGTCCCGCCATAGAGCGCGGCGCTGGCCACGATGTGATCGCCGGCCTCGGCGATATTGAGCAGGCCCAGCGTGGTCGCGGACTGCCCGGAGGAGACCATGAGGGCACCCACCCCGCCTTCGAGCGAGGCGAGCCGCTGCTCGACCGCGTCCTGGGTGGGATTCATGATGCGCGTGTAGATGTTGCCGAATTCCTTGAGCGCGAACAGATTCGCCGCGTGGTCGGTGTCCTTGAACACGTACGACGTCGTCTGGTAGATCGGCAGCGCCCGCGCGCCGGTGGCCGGGTCGGGCTGCCCTCCCGCGTGAACCTGCCGGGTCTCGAACTTCCAGTCGCTTTCGCTCATCGCCGGGTCTCCTTCGTGTGCACTGCCGGTCCTTCCTCACCATGCCGGACCTTCTCACCATCCGGGATTACCGTCTCCCCCTTCGGACAAACGACTCCGCCCCGGCACGCGGGGGTGGCGACTTGGCAAGATGGCGTCATGACTACTTTTCGCCCGAGCCCGACGTCCTGGGTGCGCAATCAGGTCGCTGCCATCGAAGCCGCCGGCACCACCGAGGCAGCCGACATCCAGGGGATGCGGGTCGTTCTCCTGACGATGACCGGGCGCAAGTCCGGCGACACCCTCAAAGTCCCGCTCATGCGGGTCGAGCACGAGGGTGCGTATGCCGCGGTCGCCAGCAAGGGCGGCGCCCCGGACAACCCGCAGTGGTACTACAACCTGGTCGCCAACCCCGACATCTTCCTTCAGGACGGCACGCAGGACCGGCCCGTGCGGGCTCGCATCCTCGACGGGGACGAGCGGGCGCAGTGGTGGGAGCGGTGCGTCGCCGCCTTCCCGCCGTATGCCGAGTACCAGGCCAACACCGACCGCACCATCCCGGTGTTCGTCCTGGAGCCCCGGGCCGCCTAACCCCCGCACTTGAGCACGCCTAACCCTCGAACTTGAGCACGCCTTACGCACTTGAGCACGCCTTGTAAGGCGTGCTCAAGTGCGTAAGGCGTGCTCAAGTTCGGGGTGGGGCCTACGCTGGGCGTAGGCCGGGGCATCCCGGCGCGACTCGGGGGAGGACGAAACATGCAGGTCAAGCTACTCACCACCCTTGCTGCGACGGCACTGACCGTCGCCGGTATCACCCCGGGCATGGCGTCGGCTAACCCTTCGCCGGCACCGAGGCTGACGGTCATCAACGATGAGGTGATGACCCCGCTGCAACTCGCCACGAGCGGCACCGATGTGTTCGTTTCCGATCGCATCGCGGGTCAGGTCCGCAAGATCGCCGCCGACGGCTCGTCCGCGGTCCTGACGACTCAACCCGGGCGCGAGGTCAATGGGGTCGGGGTGGACGGCGCCGGTCGGGTCGCTTACGTCTGGGCCCAGCTGACTCGGGGAACCGTCACCGCCAGCGGCTTGGCGGTCGTGGGCACGACAGCTGGCGCGGCCGACTTGCTGGCCTTCGAACGATCCGCCAACCCGGACAAGAATCGCACCTACGGTCTTGTCAACGCGACGACCTGCCAGTCCAACGGTCTAAAGGCTGCGGGCATCCCCGTCACCTACCGCGGCGGGGTTGCCTCCCGCCCGGTGGCCGTGGCCGATCTGGGCACCGACTGGGCCGTCGCCGACGCTCGCGCCAACGCCATCCTGCGAGTGCGACCCGACGGCCGCGTCGCCACCATCACCGCTCTCCCCCGCCAGCCGTTGGTCATCACGTCCGCGATGGCCAGCGCTCTGAAGTTGCCGACGTGCCTGGTCGGAGCGAACTACTTCACCGAAGCCCGACCCACCGATCTCGCCGTGATGCGCGAAGGCCTCATTTTGGTCACCGTCGCCCCGCCGGCACTCGGCAAGCTCGACCCCGGGCGTCGAGGCTCGGTTTATCGGATCGACCCGGCCACACGTTCGGTGACCAAGATCGTCGCCGACCTTGCCGCGCCCACAAACCTCGCGGTCAAGACGGGCGGCGATGAGCGCGGCACGATGTACATCGCCGAGTCCGGCAGCGACACCATCACCAAGTACGGACCCGACGCGGCATACCTGCATGACGCGCTGACGCTGCCCGGCATCCTGGCAGTCGAGATCGGCGCCGGCCACCTTTACCTGACCACCGACGTTCCACGCCGGGCCAATGGCACGCCGGAGCCCGGCCAGACGGGACGGGTTTACCGGTTGTTCTAAGTCTGGCGCTTGTTCTGGGCCTCCGGCTCCCTAACCCCCGAACTTGAGCACGCCTTACGCACTTGAGCACGCCTTACAAGGCGTGCTCAAGTGCGTAAGGCGTGCTCAAGTTCGAGGTGGGGTGGTAGTGCGCCGCAACCACCACAACCCGATCACCGGGAGCACGAGCGGGACATAGCCGTAGCCGGAGCCGAAATGGCTCCACACCGTCTTGTCCGGGAAGTGCTCAGCCGCGGCATACGACGCCAACCCAACCGCTAGGACCCCCACCAGTTCGACCGTGCACGCGGCCGTCGCCAGCGTGCGGCGGCCGGTCGCGAGCGCGAACGCCGCCACCAGATAGATCGCCGCGGCAACGGCGGACAACACGTAGGCAAGCGGCGCCCGACTGAAGTACTCCGTGATCTGCAGCACCGAGCGCCCCGTCGCGGCGAGGGCGAGCACGGCATACAAGGCGACGATGACGGTGCCAGGTCCACGACCAGTCGAGTTCGACGGCGTTGCCGAGGCGGGCGTGTCAGGCATACAAGCTCCAAATCTGGGCGATGCGCGCGGCCATCACGGCGACGGTGAATCCGGCCACGACGCCGACGATCATCGACCACCGCGATTTCTCCCGTATGGCGAGCAAGGTCGCGAAAGGCGGTACCGCCGGCAGGCTCAACGCGTATGCGAGGAAAGTCGCCCCCTCGGCGGCCGGATCGATCTGTCGGAAGCGCGCCACGGCGAGGACGGCAAGGACGACCAGGCCGATTTCCAGCACGGCAGCGACCAACAGGACCCCGTCGTTGATGAGGCGGTCCCGCCACCCGAGCCACGCGCACAGGCCGCACCAGAGCACGGCGAGGGCGGTCACGGCATACGCCAGGACAGGGATCACGGGGACAGGCTAGGTGAGCGGGACTCTCCCAACCCGCAGGGGTCCGTCCGCCGCGGCCGTCCCCGCCTACCCCGCGACCACCTTGTACTCCGCGACATAGGTGTTAGTCCCGGGCTTGGCCTTGAACTTGCGATCCGGGATGGCATCGGGATTGTCCGTCCAGCGCACGAAGGCGTAGGTCTTACCCGCGAGCTTGGTCCTGGGCGGGACGATGAGTTCGGCGAGCCCGTGCTCGAGGAACTTGCCGGTCACGGGTGAGGCACCGGAGGCACCGCCAACGCTGACCGGAATGCCGGCCGGGAGCGTCTCGACGATGATGGTGCTGACCCGAGGCAGTGCGTCGATCCGCACGGTCTTCGTGCCACCGACGGAGTCGTGAACCGTCACCCAGGCCCGCACGTAGGCGTAGTACTCGTGGTCGGGGACCTTCAACGAGACCGACGAGCCGGACGCCACCCGCAGCGGGTGGGTGTGACAGGCGTCTTCGTCCCCCTCCGCGGCGCAGTGCCGCATCACCAGCGTCCATTCGTATGCCGATTCCGGCAAGACTCCGTCCTCCGCGTCTCGGCCCACCGCGGTGAAGGTGATGACATCCCCGACTGCCCACCCCGTGGCCGTGCTGGAGACCATGGCGGTGACCGTCGGGTCGGTGTTGTCGGCATGAATCACGCGGCTGGCGACGGCGACTTGCCCGGCGGCGTCGGTGACGCAGACCTTCGTGGTGACCGTGGCGCTGTGCCGATAAGTCCAACTCGTCCGGACCCCCGTCGCGTCGTCACACACGTCGTCACCGTCGAGATCCCAGGCGAACGTCAGTGGCTTGCCCTCGGGATCTGAGGAGGCCGAGGCGTCGAACCTCACGGTCATGGGGAGGGTGTCCGAGGTGGCTGGTGTCGCGGTGAACTTCGCTAACGGGGGCCGGTTGCCGCCCGCTCCGGAGAGGCGCAGGATCTTGCCGCCGACGATGTCGACGACATAGAGCGCATCGCCGGGTCCGCGCCGGATCGCCACCGGGCCGATCTTGTCGACGACGGCAACGGTCTTGGTCGGATCGGGTTGGGTCCCGCCGCCCGTCGGCATGATCATCAGGCAGCGCCGGGCGAAGTCGCCGAAGAGATAGCCACCGCGGAACTTCGCCGGCCACGAGGTGCCGGTCAGGAACTGCCCGCCCACGGACGCGCCGCCGCCGCTGGTGTTGCAGCCGGTCGGATAGGCGCCCTTGTGGTTGAGCTGCGCCAGCGGTGCGACGAGCGGGCTCGCCACGCCGCCCAGGTTCTGCGCAGGCTTGGCAAACAGCTGCTCGCACAGGCCGACATTGGCTGCGTCATAACGCATCGACCGATCCTTGCCCTCGTAGCACGGCCAGCCGAAGTTGGGGACAGCCTTCTGGGTGGGTCCGGTCGCGAACCAGTTCGTTTCCTCCCACGCGCCCCAACCGACATCCCCGAG
>Ga0075156_10001009_pt1 | contig 15027 bp, 13 predicted proteins | sample JI81AbrownDNA_FD_70966 | JGI IMG/M metagenome (GOLD analysis project Ga0075156, IMG submission 70966) | Wastewater effluent complex algal communities from Wisconsin, to seasonally profile nutrient transformation and Carbon sequestration -... | ecosystem: Engineered > WWTP > Effluent > Algae...
AAGCGTGGGCAGTACTTCCACGCCAAGCCCAAGAAGGATTTTTTGGTGAATAATTCGGCTATCGGTGGCATAGCTTCCACGCAGGATATTGGAGACCGATACGCCTGCCGTGAGCCCTTGAGAGAGCGTAAGCAGCGCACCTACATGGACATTCGGCATAGCGGATGGTGCATAATCCTGAACGCTGATACGCGAGTATTCTGCCGTCATGCCGGCTACGAAATGTTCGCCAAGCCGCACACTCCCACCGACAAGCCCGGAAAATTCACTGTATAATTCATTGCCGAGACCTCCGGCACCGGCTATGACGGCGAAATTCTCCGAGAGGCGTTTGCCGGCGAGGAGTCCGCCGAACTGTAACTCGCGCATGCCGAAGCGTGACGGTACGAACATTGCGCCCGTAAAAGACGAGTCAAGTCCGAGACAAAGAGAAGGATTGGCGGTATATGAAAACTCAGTAACTGCAGTGCGTCCCGCTGAGGTATGCAGAGACGGAATCGAGGAGGTGAGCTGCTGCGCGGCACTCGGCGCTGTGACTAAAAAAACGCACGCTAAGAGCCAAGCGCATGTTTTTATTTGGGTGTGTGGATTCTTCATCGTAATTTTCCCGATGTGTGGTACAAAAATTTCCGCGTTTGGTACGCGTGAAAAGTATTTTTTATGAAAAAAGGATTACTCCAATGGCAAAAATACAATTTTTCGTTCTTCAGGCAATTCTAATTTTTTGCGGCTCCTATATGCAGAGCTCGGCGCAGGAACTCCAGGCAAATGTTGTGGTTAATTTTGATATGCTTCCCGTCGATCTGCGTATTGATGTTCAATCAATGCGCGATGACGTCACCCGGTATCTCAACAGTCAGCGCTATACCGGCAAGGACTGGACTGGTCCTAAGATTCCGATTGATGTGTCGATTACCCTCACCGGGCGCACGGGCAACCGATATTCGGCGATTCTGACGGTGATGTCTCGGAGATTCATTGACGGTCCCGAACGTGGTAAATCCCTTCTCATGCGGTCACTTGACAAGCTCTGGCAATTCACCTACGCCCCCAATGCCTCGCTCACTTTCCAGACACTCCGTTTTGATGAATTCTCGACCTTACTCGACTTTTATATGACAGTAGCTATCGGTCTCGATATGGATACGTATGGCGAATTAGACGGAAGTCAGATGTTTTCCCTCGCCAAAGACCTCGTGCGCCTCGGCGCTGCTGCCGGTGCCTCCGGATATCAAAATGTAGCCGAGCCGGGTGACCCGTCGCGTATCGCTATCGCTACTGAGCTAACGGACTTACGGTACGAGGAATTCCGCAAGCTGGTGTTTTCGTATCATGTTGACGGTATGGACTCCCTCTCGATCGATCGTACCAAAGGGTTGCGCCAGCTCGAAAGTGTAATCGCACAAATGGCGGAATTCAAACGCAAAAAAGTCGCCGGACGCAGTATTGTTATGCAGGCGTTTTTTGATACAAAATATCAGGAACTCGCCGATTTGTTCCGTGGGTATGATCGTGAAGAGGTGTTTCGGAATCTTATGTTTCTGGATCCAAGCAATACCTCTGTCTATGAGCAGGCAAAGGACGGGAAGTAGCAGGGGAGGCATGCAGGGGAGCTAATCAAACCTTAGCCAAGGAGTTACGCACAACAGTGATTGCTGCTATGCGACAAATTCTCTTCTTATTTTTTACAGCAATTCTTTATTCGATTGGTGCAATCAACTATGCGTTTTATCAAACTATTCAGCATTCTATCTGCTTTTCTTGTAAGTACTTCCATGGTCTATAGTCAGAACGGTATTTCTAATAAACTCACGAAAGCGCACCTGCTTGTGCGCGGCACCAAAGTGAGTATTATTCCCCCGAAAGACTTCACCAATGCCCCGAATTTTCTGGGTTTTGAGCACAATCCAAGCGGTTCGACCCTGATGGTGCTCGATATTCCCGGCCCCTTTTCCGAGACCTCCAAAGGGCTCACCAAGGAAAAACTGCTTGCCAATGGTATGGAGGTAAAGCAAATTGAAACAATGACGTTCAATGGCATGCCAGCACTTTTTGTGACCGGCGAACAGAAGTCGGCCGGTGTACTATTAACCAAATATGTACTCGCCTTCGGCATCGACAAAGAGACCTATTTGATTAATGGTGCAGTGCCAAAATATAACACACAGCTTGCCCTGGAGGTAAAAAAATCAATTCAATCGGCTGTGTTCAACAGCATGGTCAATATAAACCCTTTTGAATCAATTGACTATACCATTGACATGGCAAAAGGTAATCTCAAACTCGCCAAGCGTGTCTCCACCTCGCTCGTCTTTACGGCTGATGGTAAATTCCCGACCAAAGCTCCCGAGAAGACCACATTTATCGCCTCAAAGACATTCTCCAAAATTGCCGTTGGTGACCGTAAAACGTTCTGTATCAAACGCCTCAATCAAACTCCAATGACCATCGAAAAAAACAGTTTGCCCACTCCCATTTCTGTTGATGGTCTCCAGGGATTCGAAACAATCGTCGAAGCCAAGGCAAAGTCATCCGAGCGTTTAGAAAAAGTGTACCAAGTAATCCTCTTCAGCGATACCTTCTATTATATTTTCGTCGGCTCGACCTCCGACAAAACCGATAAAAGCATCACGGCTCTCAAGCAAGTCGTGCAGACATTTAAGAGGAAGTCGGGGAAGTGAGGGGTGAGTTGTAAGTCGGTAAGTTGATAAGTCGTAAGTCGATAAGTCGTAAGTCGTAAGTCGATAAGTCGTAAGTCGGGAAGTCGTATGTCGGGAAGTCGTATGTCGGGAAGTCGTATGTCGGTAAGTCGTATGTCGGGAAGTCGTATGTCGGTAAGTCGTATGTCGGGAAGTCGGGAATATCTTTTATGTCCTTGGAGTCCTTTATGTCCTATGAGTCCTTTGAGTCCTTTGAGCCCTTTAAGTCCTTCTGCCCTTTGATCTCCCAAAAGCCGCAAACAAAAAAAACCATCCGCCGCACCGGGCTTGCTTCTATGTGTTCAAGCACCTGCCAAATTCTTTTACTCGGCATGCTTTACCCGCCACGAAAAACGACGCAATGGCAACCGCTGGAAGAGCTATCAAATCATAAAGTTAGGAGAGCCGTATGATGCAAAGCATCGTATTCTATTTTTCCTTCCCTCTGCAAAAGTCCGACGTAGTAGGCAGAGTTGACTTACATTCTACCACATACAATGTTAGTCGTCATCAACTGTACGCGGAATATATCATGCTGCCAAGAATCTCATTACATCATATTTCTCATGTGTTTATAGACAATTGAGCAAGTTTCGGGGCTGAGTTTCGCCAATTCACGATAGAGATCCAGATATACTAATGCAAATTTCTTTACATTCTCCGGTTGTGTTAGCCCGGTGGTGATCGATAATGTTTGGACATGCTCCGGATAAGCTGTGCTGAACTCCTCTATATACGTGTTAAAGGCAATCTCCGCTAAGTCTTTATTATAGCCGCTGGGGTGTTCCACAGAACTTTTAACAATAGATTCAAAGTAATTAAAGACACCGAATTTTTCCATTTCCTGTGTCATCGATCTATCAGGCATACCATAGACTTGTGGATTCTCTAACCTGCATATTATCAATGGTGTTGTTTCATACTTTGCTTCAAGGAACATGATGTATTGTTTCACATAGCGATAGATATCATCAGGGCTGGCATTAGCGTAATATTTACGTGTGGCTGCTTGACCAAGTTTTTGAGACTTAGCCGACATCTCTTGGGCGGTAATATTTTTTTCTTTCGAAATAGCAATCATTTCATCGATTAATCTACTATATGTGGCACCATCGTACTTTTTAATTGCCAGAAACATAGGTCTTGCTTCTGTATCTAAAATAGCATTTTCTACCTCACTTCTCTCATCAACTTGGGTAATCACCATCGGCTTTACCACAAAATTCCACAAACAGATAAAGAGGAGAGTCACTCCACCGGAAATAATCTGCCGCATGACTTTAGTATTGCTCCGTTCAGGTCGTAACACCTTACTACCAACAAACGCACCTACCGCACCACCAATACCGCCCATAATAGCGGCTCCAGCTATCGACAACCAATCCATATTCCCTGCTCCTCTCTTGTAGAAAATAAAGAATTGTACAGTATGAAATACCCCGTACCTGAAAAAATAAATAATTGCAACTAATTTATTTTTATTGATTTATCTCAAAAATTACTTTGCGCTCTCTGCGCCTCTGCGTTAAAAATTCTTCTCTAGTGCACGGCGATAAGAATTCGGCAAGTACTCGAACACTTCGACAAGCTCAGTGTGACGGAACTAACTTACCAGCTTACGACTTACGACTTACGACTTACAACTTACGACTTACCACTTATCCCTTACGACTAAAATTCGTCAAGTAATTGAACACCACGACAAACTGTTAATGACACATTGAATATTTATCAATCACCCACACAGCTAACATATTGATAATAGTTGAGTTATTTTTTACCCAGTATCTAAACGGTTAAAACCGTAGGATTGGTTGCATCAGCTTTGGGAAAATGATTACAATCATTCTCAGCTTTAACACCGTTAAAACGGTTTACTAATTCTTGTCGCGACTTTTGACCCCATGATTAAAATCATGGGCTATGTTGTAGTTGCCTTGTGCCATTGTTTTTGATACGAGTGGGCTTCTGCCTCTTATGAACTCAGCATGACGGAACCAACTTACCCACTTACCACGTACCACTTATCGCTTATCCCTTGCGACTAAAATTCGGCAAGTAATTGAACACTTCGACAAGCTCAGTGTGACGAAACTGACTTACGACTTACCAACTTATCGACTTATGACTCGCCGACTTACGACTTACCAACTTATCGACTTATCGACTTATCGACTTACGACTTACCAACTTACGACTTACAGACTTACCCACTTACCACTTACCGACTACCGTCCCATACAAATCAAACTCACTAGCATCCTCAATCTCTACCATCACAAAATCTCCCGGCATGAGCTCTTTATCCGGCGAACGTACAAATACTTCATTATCCACTTCCGGCGCGTCGGCTTCGCTGCGGGCTTGATATTCGCCGTTTACATTTTCCTCGATGAGTACTTTGATGGTCGAACCGATTTTTGCCTGATTTTTCTCCAGTGATATCCCTTTTTGAATCTCCATGAGCGTTTTTTTACGTTCTTCCTTCACGTCCGAGGGGATTGAATCGCCCAAAATATAGGCATACGTGTCATCCTCTTGCGAGTAGAGAAACGCCCCGACACGGTCGAGCTTTACTTCGCTCACGAAGTCGCATAATTCATCAAAATCCGCCTGCGTTTCGCTCGGATAGCCAACGATAAAGGTCGAGCGTAACGTGATATCCGGCACCACCGAGCGTATCTCGCCGATGAGCTCTTCGGTAGCACGGCGCGTAATTCCACGGCGCATTGACTTGAGCACATTCGTCGAAATATGCTGGAGCGGCATGTCTAAGTATTTGCAAATATTATCACGTTCGGCGATGACGGGGAGAATGTCCTTTGGGAATTTAGCAGGATACGCATACATCAGACGTATCCACTCAGCGCCTTGCACGTCGCTCATTTCTTTCAGCAAATCCGCAAGCGCGCGATTGCCGTACATGTCTAATCCATAATAGGTTAAGTCCTGCGCGACGACCACAAATTCCTTCACTCCCTGCCGCACGAGAGAATTCATCTCGGCGATGATTTGTTCTTTTGGCTTCGAACGGTGCTTGCCGCGCATGATTGGTATTGCGCAGAACGAACACGGATTATCGCAGCCCTCAGAAATTTTGAGATACGCAAAATGGCTTGGCGTCGAGAGCACACGTTCGCCGAGAAGATTATATTTCAGGTCAGGCGAGAGCACTTTGAGGATATTCGAGTACGCCTCGGTGCCGAAGAAATGATCGACTTCCGGCATCTCGGCGCGAAGGTCATCGGCATAGCGTTCGGAGAGGCAGCCGGCGACGATAAGGGTTTGTAATTTCCCGGCTTTTTTGAGCGCGGCGGCTTCGAGAATAGTATTAATACTTTCTTCTTTTGCCATGTCGATAAAGCCACAGGTGTTGATAATTAACGAATTAGCTTGACCCGCAGATTCAGCAAAGGTGAGATTGGCGGCTTTGAGATGTCCGGCAAGGATTTCGGAATCGACCGTGTTTTTCGAACATCCAAGGGTAACAATTGCGACGGAATTATCATGCGAAGGAACAGTTTTTTTCATGCTTTTGAAGGAGGAATTTTATGAGAATGAGCGTGTAGAGTTTTCCAAAGATACCATACAATGAACGAATTAACAATTATAATCACAACTTTTATCCACGACGGCTTGTGTGCGAAGTGATAGATTTCGAGCGGGATCAGCGAGGCAGTACCAAGTACCATCAGCCATTCGGCCCAGCGTTTTTCGAGATAGACGCCCGCGCCTTCGACCATGAGCAGCGCAGAATACACGAGCGCAAGAATACCGGTCGTCCGGAAATGCGTTTCGCTGAGCGCCGTTTGAAATTTGGAGAGCAGCCAGAAGTAAATTTTGCTGTGTGGGAGCATAAATTCATCATTAGCCCAATCGATGAGCGCGTTGAGCATCTCGTGCCGTCGATCCAAAAACACAAGCGAAATACCAATTGCCAACAAGAGAATTCCTTTTCCGATTTTCCACAATGCGATCAGTTTGAGGTAGTTTTTGGGTTTTGTATCGGTCATGGGTAATTGTTTGGGAATGTTGTGGGTTGAGAGTTTGTTGATTTATTAATACTACGAAGCATACCGGATTGTATTCCCACCGTAGGGGCGAATTGCATTCAATGCTGGCAACTTAAAAAAATAGGTATATAATTGAACACTTCGACAGGCTCAGTGTGACGGTAAGTCCTTCGTCATGCTGAGCTTGTCGAAGCATTAAGCAAATGCCAAATTCTTACGTTGCCAACATTGGTAGCAATTTTGCAGCTGCGATTTCATAATTTCTTTACTCACCATCCTCATTCTCCTCCGGATAATACCGCTCAAACGCATCGTTTATCCCATCAGTGAGCAACTCGACAAGTTCTTCATCCATAAATTCATAGTCATCGGGAATTGAGAGCACCTCGATTGGCGGCAAGTCGTTCTGACCAAAAGTATCCTTGATTTTCGCGCGGTGATTCGATTCCATGACGAGTACCAGATCGGCCCATAGCAGGTCATGTTCGGAGATGGTACGGTTACTCTGCGGGCTCAGCCCGACAGAACGTATCGCAAAGCGTACATCATGCTTGAAGATATGCTCCGCCGTGCGGCTACGTTTTTTGTTGCGTCCGCAGACGACGAGGATATTTGGGCGTTGGGGCATGAGTATCTGTATGGTTTAATTGGAGATAATGTACTTCGAAAACATCAATTCTCTCGCACGACTTTCAAGTCCTTACTCTCAAAGATTGCCGCAGGAGAAATCACTGTTTCCTGCATTGGAATTTTCTTACCATAGCGTTCACTGATAATACGTGCGACGAGATCACCGGTAATGTCAAAATCGCCAAGCTTTTGGAGCGAACCTACTTCTATTCCGGCTGCGCGTTTGTATAGTTTCCAGATCAGTTCCGAACAGTACATTTTCTCATCACTCCACTCGAAGGTGAGGTCATATTTCTTGCCGACATACCCGTCACCGAGCCGTTTTATCGTCGCAAGCACTTCCGGTGTAAGTATGTTTTGTGAATTAACAAGTCGCTTTACCACGAATTTTCCATCTTCTCCCCTTGCTATCCACGATGCGAGCGGTGTGCGTTGTACCGGCTGAATTGCCTCAAGTACGACAAGACTATTCCCTTCTTTCAGAATCATCCCGCAGTGAGAATACGTTGATTTGGTAGCATGTTGAATAGCTTTGCTCTGACGCGAACGTGATGTCTGAAAGATGATGTCGCCTGTCTGTAATTCATCCTCACCTGTGAGCTTCGCTACCTCTGCCGCCGCTTTCGCTCGCACCTGCTCAGGGTCGTACCACTTCCGCTTGGCGTAGAGTCCGCCGAGAAGGAGTATTCCCGTGAGTGTGAGTAGGAGGAGAATTTTTTTCATGGGAATTGGAAAAATGGAGCGGCTTATTAACTAATCAAAAATGGTTCTCTGGCAATTTTTGTGTTTTGGTCTTCTTTTACCATTGTAGGGGCGAATTGCATTCGCCCAAACCCTAGCACGACCTGGGCGAATGCAATTCGCCCCTACGGTCAAAACATAATTTATCAAAGAAAGAAAAATGTATTTAACTAATTAAAAAACAAAACGGTAAAATTATCTGTACTTCCTCACAACGCCTTCGTCCTCCCGCCATCCACGGTCAAATTAATCCCGGTCACATACGCTGCTTTTGATGAGGCGAGAAAGAGTGCTGCATGGGCGATTTCGCGTGGCTCGGCAAAACGCTTGGCGGGGATTTCGGCGGTCATTTCATGTTCGATTTCGGGTGTGGACTTACCGGACTCCGCCGCTTTCCGCGCGATAATTGCTTTCAGGCGTCCGGTTTTCGTCGCGCCGGGCAACACATTATTCACCGTAATGCCGAATGGTGCGAGTTCGGTCGCGAGTGTTTTCGACCAGCTCCCCATCGCTCCACGAATCGTATTTGACACGCCAAGCCCGTCAAGCGGCTGACGCACTGACGTCGAAATGATATTAATAAATCTTCCGTAACCGTTTGATTTCATGCTACCTACCACAAGCTGCATAATCGTCTGACTACACAATAGATGCACCGTAAGCGCATGCACAAATTCCTCCGGTCTCGCCGCAGCCACAGCGCCGGGAGCAGGTCCGCCGGAATTATTGACCACGATATTAATCTGATGTCCTTCGTTCAAATACCCTGCTACTGCTCGGCGTACGGACTCCGGCTCGGTAAAGTCGGCGACAAGATAGGCATGTTCGCCCGCTGTCGGTGCTGCGAGTGCTGCGAGTGTCTCGCGGAGTGCGTCTTCATTACGAGCGATGAGCACGACGCGCGCGCCTGCCATGGCAAATTCTTCGGCAATTGCCCGTCCGATACCCTGTGTACTGCCGCAGACGAGTGCGGTCTTTCCGTCTAAACGTAATTCCATGATGTTCCTTTAGGTAGTAATGTGTTCGTGTAATAATGCTTCCGGTATCGGCTTACGCCCCATAAACCCGTCTTCAACTCCATGATAATACTGTAAGTTTGGCTCATCGCTCCGCCAGCAGAGCATCACCGTCTCGCCGTCGATAATCGATGGGAAATCGACGAGTCCGATCGTGAAATTCCAATCTTTGTACGAACATCCCAGTTCTTCGAGTTCGGCAAAATACCCGTTAATTTCCTTCACCCGCCGCTCGAATTCGGGATTATTGGCGACAGCATTACCGGCATTGCGCACCAATTCGCGGAGTTCATTTCCGGTAGTAAGGATATCTTCGACGATGCGTCTGACCAGTGGCAGCGTGAGCGTGGCTTCATGAGGCGTAAAGTATTTCATCGTCGGGTTTTGGATAGTTTGTGATGTTGATTGCGGCGCAAAAATAAGAAAAACCAACGGATAGGACTGTTTTCACACGAGGAGTACCGCGCCGGTATCGTTCGGTGTGAGGGTGAACATTGGGTTCGCCTTCTGCATACTCCCACCCATCGCCTGCGGTCACCCATTGCCGTCCACACAGGATATCGGGGAAAATGGTAAGGAATAGGGTACGACATCAGTTAAAGAATACTCCACGAATCCGGTACTGCCATTCTTCGCACGGAGTGGTGGTAATGCAATGAAAAATCGTAATTTTGCAGGCAGCAGAATACGGGTGATTGTATAGGATATTACTCTGTATTCTGTGCTCCTATAGAACATTCTATCGCCGCCGGTATCTGTCGTTCGGCAGATATTTCCGGCGGGTATTTACCTTAATTTATCCCTATTTTACCCCCCATCCGGGAGATATGTATGAAAACTTTACTACTGTTTTTCTCTCTCATCTGCATGGCATTATCGCCTGCCTGTCTCGCGCAAACGTCTATCAATCATACACCTGAGCCCACCGGGCAGCAGAATACTGCCGCCATCCCATTGAATACCATCTCAACGTCTTCGATAATTCCGTTTTTCTACTGTCAAAGCAGTGCCGTCTCGGTACCATTTACGGTGACGGGTACTTTCAACGGCGGCAATATCTTCACGGCTGAGCTTTCGGATGCTTCCGGCAGCTTCGCCACGCCGACGGCGATCGGCACGTTGACCGGCACGACCGATGGTACTATTTCGGCAACGATGCCGGCACTCACGCCTCAGGGGAACAGATACAGAATACGTGTTGTTGCTACCAATCCTGCCACCACCGGCACGGACAATGGTACTAATCTCGCCATTAATCCTTTGCCGGCGCTTTATACTATGACCGGTGAGCGCTCGTATTGCGAGGGAGGCGAGGGTGTAATTATCGGCTTGAACAACACTGAGCTTGGGGCGAACTATCAGCTCAAACGCGACGGTGCGAATGTGGGCACTCCGCAGGCAGGGAATTTTTTTCCGATGTCGTTTGGTTTTCAGACCGTGCCGGGGACTTATACCGTCGTCTCTACTTATGCAGCCACCGGATGCGCACGCCAAATGAATGACAGCATCATTGTATCGATTAATCCTTTGCCACTGAAATACACGGTCACCGGCGGTGGAGAGTATTGCAATGGTGGAGCAGGTGTAGTAGTCGGATTGAGTAATTCTCAGGTAGGGGTGAACTATCAGCTCCATCTTGACGGTGTCGCTTCTGGGACGCCAATCAACGGTACGGGTGAAGCTATCTCCTTTGGTAATCAATTCAATGCAGGTGGCTACACGGTGTCAGCAAGGAATCCGGCGACCGGATGCGCACAAACCATGACAGGCGAGGTCAAAGTAAAAGTCAACCCATTGCCGACGAAGTATGAAGTGCTCGGCGGCGGTACTTTTTGTGAGAGTGAAAAAGGTGTTCCTGTCATTCTGTATTTATCCGATACGACAGTTATGTATCAATTAAAAGTAGATGGCACCAATACCGGTGCTCCGAGAAGCGGCACAGGAGTGGCGATAGAATTCGGCTTGCAGACGCAGCCGGGCACTTATACTGTCGAAGCTACCCATGCCGTCACCGGCTGCAAATCGACGATGACCGGTTCGAAAAATGTAATCCGCACACCACTTCCCCCCAAGCCGACAATTACAAAATCAGGCACAATCCTCACGTCAAGTGCTGATGCAGGTAATCAGTGGTATCTCAATACCCAGCAGATACTTGGGGCTACTTCAAAAACATACTCTCCGACGCAGAGCGGTTCTTATACCGTCATCGTCACCCTCAAAAGCTGTTCGTCCCCGGTCTCAGTAGCAGCAGATGTGACCGTCGAAGCAGGCACTTTGGTCGCAGGATTTACAAGCGACAAGATCTCGGGCGATGCGCCGCTTGCGGTGAAATTTACCGATGCGTCGGCAGGCAGTCCGACGAGCTGGAATTGGAATTTCGGGGATACTCAATCCAGCACCGAGCAAAGCCCGAGCCATACTTATACTCAGCCGGGCAGTTACACTGTGAGATTGATTGTGTCCAACGGCACCAAGAGCGACACTTCGACCAAAAACGCCTATATTACCGTTCAGGAAGCGACGAATGTAACGGCTGACTTTCAGGGGAATGCCACCAAAGGGCGCGCGCCGCTCACGGTGAAATTCTCGGATTTATCGACCGGCGGACCCGCTGCATGGTCATGGGATTTCGGAGACGGGAGTGCGCCGGCTACGGTGAATAATCCCGAGCATACCTACACCGTGCCGGGCGTCTATTCCGTAACTCTCAAGGTTACAAAGAATAGCAAAGATTTCACAATTACCAAAAAAGACTATATCACCGTCGATACCGGCAGTATTTCGGTGAATGAGAATCCTACATCATCCGGCAGCAGCATGTCGATTATCCCGAATCCAACGAGCGGAAGCAGCATTCTCAGGTATTATTCCACCCGCGCCCAACGCGTCACCCTCACGATGAGTACGCTCCTCGGGCAACAATTACTGAGCAGGGAAATTGATGTGCAGCAAGGTGAGAATAGTATTCAATTTGATTATCAAAACGGTGGTAACGCTACGAATATTCTTCCAATAGGGAGCTATTATATTGTGGTCAAAAATACAGATTACGCACACTCGACGCTCTTGCACGTTATTCGGTAAGTAATAGATTACTATAGAACTAAAAAAGGCATTGTTCGTAAGCGAACAATGCCTTTTTGGTTATGATCTGCGTTTTGGTTAGTCTGCTTTCGGCGGCTGCCAGGATCCGCGTTTCCATTTGACGAGTTCGATGGTTGCATTCCCTACATAGAGTTTCATTTTAGCTTTAATCGGCACGCGGGCATCGTCGGTGCTGAACCATCCCTCAAATTTCCCGGTAATTCCATAAATACCCGTCCAATTTGCTTCCCCGTTGAAGTAGGTCGTTTTGATCGGATAGTCAACGGCATCGATGGAGACGTCTTCATTGCGACCGCTGAAGGCGATAGTGGTAAAGACGGTATCTTCCTGCACGACGGTTGGAATCTTGATACTTTTCTTGGCGAAGAGTAATTGTCGGGCAGTAAAGAACAGCGAGCATCCGTCGTTCCATTTTTTGGGTGTGGTAATACTTTTTTTCGACTTGAGCTTTTTGTCTTCGAATTTTTCCATTTGGATGACGGTATGGTCGTAGTCAAACACATACTTATCGTACATCCAACTGTTCTCGCTCTGCTTGGTATTAGCGGCGAACTGATGGGAATAGGTGGCTGAATTATCCATCCATGATTCATATACCGAGTGGAGATCGACGAACGGAATACCCGGCCGGGAATCAATATACGCTTTCATTTTATAGACTGTTTTTCCATTCAGCGTTTGCGTCGCTTCGGTGATCATTTTGATCGTGCCGAGCTTAATGCCGAGAAAAGACACTTCATATTCAAGTTCTTCGCCCGGATATGCCATTTGTGCCTGTGCGGTATGGGCTGTGATCATCCCACCGAACACCACGAAGCAAAGAAACACACAGACCACTTTTATGCGGTACATCATACAATTGACCTTACAATGAAACAAATAATGAGTTATACTGAGAACGAATTACACCGATACGAATGATCAGCTTGAGAGACGAGAGGAATGAACCAAGCACGTAATAAAAACGGCTTCGTTTTCCTATGGGCGGAAAACGAAGCCGAACGAAGTTTAAGAGCGATTTTTATTTCAACTTTGCGATTTTCGTCGCCTCGGGGAAGAGGGTAATTGCTTTTTTGAGCTGCTTATCATCTTCGAAGGAAATAGGGAAGAAATAAGGACTTCCGTATATTGACCGTGCGAGCAATGCTTTGATGCGATTTCTGAGGAACGCTTCATCGGTTTTGTACTGAGCATCATTCCAGACGACGCCTTTTTGCTCGGCTATTTGACGGAATGACTGCATTAATTCATCGGTAATTTTGAAGTTTTTGTAAAACGCATTGAAGTTGTCTTTGTAGCTATTCCGCACTGCAACTCCTTCACCTTTCAGGAAATTATCCGTAAATTCAAAGAAAATATTCTTACGGAAGAGGTCGCGGTACAATTGTGTAATCGTATCCGGCTTGACGATATAGTCCGGGGTAATTCCGCCGCCGCCATAAATGGTACGTCCGCTGACGGTCTTGAATACCGGATGTGTCGAGTCTGCTTTGTCGGAGGTATGATTAATATTATCGCCTTCTTCGCCATCTTCTCTGCCTTCGCCGCGGTAGTATTTGTCTTTGTCCTTGTAGGGGCGTTGAATTAACCGTCCCGAAGGTGTGTAATAGCGTGCAATCGTAAGGCGATACGACGATCCGTCACCAAGAGGATATTGCTGCTGTACGAGCCCTTTGCCAAAAGATGTCTCGCCGACGATGAGTCCGCGGTCGAGATCCTGCACCGCGCCGGAGACGATTTCACTTGCTGAAGCGGAGCCGCCGTTGACCAATACTATCAGAGGAATTTTCTCGAATTCACCGCCGTCGGTGGCGTAGAATGTTTCGTCTAGCTCAGGGCGGCGCGCCTTTGTATAGACGATTTTGGAGCCGGACGGCAGGAATTCATCGGCAAGCTTGAATGCCTGATCGAGATAGCCGCCGGGATTACCGCGGAGGTCGAGCACGAGCTTTTTCATACCTTGTGCCTTGAGCTTGCGGGCAGCTTCGACGAATTCCGAGTGTGTGGTCGCTGCAAAGCGATTCGAGGAGACGACACCAATGTCCGTACCATCGATAATATAGGCAGCATCAACGGTATAGATTGGAATTTTATCCCGGGTTATATCAAAATCGAGTAGCTTGGACTCGCCTGAGCGTCGGATAGTAATCTTAACATGGGTTCCTTTTTGACCGCGAAGCTTTTTAGGCACGTCTTCGCGCGTGAGCCCGATGGCATTAACATCGTCAATTTTGACAATTTTATCACCGGATTGAATACCAAGCGCCTCGCTCGGTCCGCCGATAATCGGGGTAACAATGGTAATCGTGTCTTTGACGACATCGAATTCCACACCAATTCCCTCAAAGCTTCCCTGGAAATCCTCGGTCACTTTCTTCATCTGTTCGGCAGGAATATACACTGAATGCGGATCTAACTCATTGAGCATGCCTTTGATAGCTGCTTCAGTGAGCTTTTGGGTGTCCACATTTTCTACATAATTTTTAGAGGCAGTATTGAGCACGTCGGTAAATTTCCGAACCTGCTCATAGACATTATCACCGGAGATGACCGGCGCGGCAAAAATTCCGATGAGAACACCGGCAATAATTGCGGCAGAAATCACGAGAGTTTTATGTTTCATAACATTGTGCAATGAGTGTTAAGAGATACTATTAATTTTTTTTTCGTCGGAGATGCTATTGTTAGCTGCCTGAAAGTACGATTCCCAAGCAATTGCGGGGGCAAGTCCTGTGGTCTCGATATGTGTACAGCCGGATGGAATTGGAGTCCACAGATACCATTTTTTTCCGAATAGTATTGAGCCGGCAGTGTACATCC
>Ga0075156_10001012_pt1 | contig 15022 bp, 11 predicted proteins | sample JI81AbrownDNA_FD_70966 | JGI IMG/M metagenome (GOLD analysis project Ga0075156, IMG submission 70966) | Wastewater effluent complex algal communities from Wisconsin, to seasonally profile nutrient transformation and Carbon sequestration -... | ecosystem: Engineered > WWTP > Effluent > Algae...
ACGGCTTCACGACGAAGGTGGTGAAGCCGGGGGCCTGCTGGCGCGGGATCTCCTCCAAGGCCGTGGCCAGGGAGGCCACGGCATCGTCGGCGGGGAACTCGACCCGGGTGCCGCCGACGAGCTCGAGGCCGTCCAGCGAGCCTCCGGCTGCGGACAGCGAGGCCGACAGCGCCGCGACATCCTCCGCCGACGTCCGCCCCAGAGGGTGGTACCCGCTGCCGTAGCGGACGAGTCGATCGACCAGCGCCGGGTGCACGCCCTCGCCGCCGAACCACATCGCAGGACCCTCGGGCCTGGTCGGCTTCGGCTCGATGTACACGTCGGAGAAGCGGAAGAACTCCCCCTCGAACGAGGCGGGCGATGCCGCCCACACCTGCTCCCAGATCCGCAGGTGCTCGTCGAGGATCCGTCCACGCTTCTCCCACGGAACCCCCAGGGCGTGGTACTCGTCGCGATGCCAGCTGACGGTGGGCTGGATGACGAGGCGCCCCTCGCTCAGCAGGTCGAGGGCCGCGAGGTCGTGCGCGAGCACGAGCGGGTGCCGGAGGGGGGCGATCAGGGCGATCGCTCCGAGCCGGATGCGCGAGGTGGCGGCGGCGATGGCGCTGAGCAGGACGATGTTGGACGGCCAGGCCGTGAACGGGTCCTGGTTCCCCGGCATGGCGTAGTCACGCGGATTCGCCATGCGCCCCTGGCTGCCGGCCGATCCCCCGAGCAGCACGTGGTCGCTGACCATGACCATGTCGAAGCCTGCGTCCTCGGCCTCCTGGGCCATGCGCACGATGCCGCGAAGGTCGCGCGGGTCGGTCATCGTCCAGTTCTCGGTGAGGACGCACACCATCCGCGGGGTCGCGGTCGGTCGTGTGGTCATGCCTTCTCCTCTCCGTCGGCGTGGGTCACACCTTGCCATCACTTTGCGGACACTTCCGGAAAGTGCTTGACCCCGCGCGTGGATTGCGTCACCCAGTGCCATCGTTCGGCCCCGCACGATTCCTGTCCGCACGCCCGTGGAGGCAGCATGTCCCAGAGGGAGAATCTCCCCGAGTCCGATCAGAAGCTCGGTGCACCTGATCCCGAGACCCCCAACACGACGCTGAGGCGGGGCACGCTGGGCCTGCTCGGCATCATCTTCTTCGTCGTCGCGGCCTCGGCGCCCCTGGCCGGCATGACCGGCGCGTTCCCGGTTGCCGTCGGCATCGGCAACGGCGCGGGCGCGGCGGGCATGTACGTGGCCGTCGGCATCGTCCTGCTCTTCTTCAGCGTCGGGTACGCGACGATGAGCCACTACGTCACCAACACGGGCGCGTTCTTCGCGTACGTCGGTCGCGGCCTGGGCATCGTCCCCGGCGTGGGCTCGGCGGCCGTCTCGGTGCTCGCCTACCTGGCTGTCCAGTGGGCGGTCATCGGCTTCATCGCCTTCCAGATGAAGCTCCAGTTCGAGGCGAAGTTCAGCATCGTCCTGGAGTGGTGGGTCTACGCACTGGTCATCATCGTCATCGTCTACGTGCTGTCCGCGCTGTCGGTCGACATCGGGGCGAAGTTCCTCGGAGTGCTGCTCACCATCGAGCTCGTCGCCCTGATCATCGTGGGCGCGTCGGCCATCATCGACGGCGGGCCGGAAGGCCCCGACTTTGCGGCCTCGTTCAGCCCGAGCGCCGTCATGGCGGGCGGGCTCACGGGTGGAGCCGGCGTGGCCTTCGCCTTCGCGCTCGCGTCGTTCATCGGGTTCGAGGCCACCGCCATCTACGGCGAGGAGTCCAAGGACCCGAAGAAGACGGTTCCCCGCGCGACCTACATCTCCGTCATCCTCATCACGGTCATCTTCGCGTTCGTGGGATTCGGCATGGTCTCGGGTCTCGGTGCCACCGACATCCAGAACAAGGTGTTCGAGGTGACGGCCGTCGACGGTGTCCCGCTCGCCGACCCGTCGGGCATGCTCTTCGGGCTCACGACCCAGTTCGTCGGCTCGTGGCTCACCGAGTTGTTCGGCTGGATCGTCCTGACGTCGCTGTTCGCCGCCACGCTGGCCTTCCAGAACAGCGCGGCCCGCTACCTGTTCTCGATGGGCCGGGCCGGCGTGCTGCCGAAGCGCCTCGACCGCACCAACAAGCAGCAGGCCCCGATGGCGGCCACCACCGTCGTGACCGTGCTCGCCGTCCTCATGGTGATCGTCGCCATCATCTTCAAGTGGGACCCGATCCTGAATGTCTTCTACTGGTTCTCGTCCGTGTCGGTGATCGCGATCGTGCTCACGGAGATCCTCGTGAGCATCTCGGTGATCGTCTACTTCCGGCGCACCAAGGAGGACACGAGAGCCTGGAACACGATCATCGCCCCTGTGCTGGCGATCATCGGCCTGGCCCTCGGCGAGTTCATGCTGATGAGCCGGTTCAACCTGCTCGCCGGCGTCGCCCAGGATCCCGCCATGTGCCCCGGCGAGTCGGGCTCGGGCTGCGGGCCGTTCGAGATGACAGCCCTCGGATGGTTCCTCGTCCTGCTGCCGTTCATCATCTTCGTCGTGGGGCTGGTGCTCGGTGCCGTGCGTCGCGACAAGGAGAACTACGACGCGGTGCACAACTTCGTCAGCTGAGCGACCGATTGACCGTCACTGGCCGCGTCTCCGACAGGGGGCGCGGCCAGTGGTCTATCGGGTGGTGACCTGGGCGGGGAACGCGGCGATGCCGTTCACGAAGTTGGAGTTCGTGCGAACGATCGGCCCGGCCTGGTCGACGCGGATGCCCTGCTTCACCATCTCCTCGAGGAGGACCCGGATCTCCATGCGGGCGAGGGGGGCGCCGAGGCAGTGGTGCGGACCCTTGGCCCCGAAGGAGACCTGAGGGGGCTTGACGGGCCTCGTGATGTCGAAGCGCAGAGGGTCGTGGAACTCGTCCTCGTCGAAGTTCGCGGAGGCGTACCAGATGACCACCTTGTCGTCCTCACGGATCGGCACTCCCGACAGCTCTGTGTCGCGCGTGGCCGTGCGGCGCATGTGCAGCACCGGCGTGGCCCAGCGGATGATCTCCTCGACCGCGTTCTCCACCAGTTCCGGGCGTCGATGCAGGAGGTCGAGCTGGTCGGGATTCTCGGCGAACGCCTGGAGGCCGTTGCTGATTGCGGTGCGCGTGGTCTCGTTGCCGGCGAAGACGAGGACGTGGAACATGTTCTTGAAGTCGTAGTCCGACAGGGCCTCGCCCTCGTAGCGCGCCTCGACCAGGGCCGTCGTGAGGTCGTCCTGGGGGTTCCTCGTGCGCTCTTCACGCATCCGGCGTCCGTATTCGAAGAGCGCGTGCGACGCCGGTGCGCTGAAGGGAAGGAGCTCCAGCGGTGTCGTGTTGCCGTAGGCGTCCGCGGGCACGCCGCTGGAGTCGATGAGCTCATCGGACCACTGCACCAGCATCGCGGCGTCATCTTCGGGGACGCCGAGGATGTTGATGATGACCCGGATCGGCAGGGGAGCGCTGATCGCCTGTACGACGTCGACCGCGCCCTCCTCCGCGGCGTCGCGGAGGAGCTGCGCCGCGATGTCGCGCGTGACCTCCTCGTACGACCGGACCCGGTGGCTCGTGAAGGCAGGGATGCCGAGCTTGCGCAGCCGGACGTGGTCAGGAGCATCGGTGTCGATGATCGACCGACGGGCGTTCATCTGCTCCTCGGTCAGATCGGGGAGGTTGGTCATCCCACGGGCGTTCGAGTACGTCTGGGGGTCGCGGGTCACCGTGACGAGGTCGCGGTAGCGGGTCACGGCCCAGAACGGGCGCCCTCCGTACATCCTCGAGGCGATGGGCTCCTCGCGCCGCATGCGTGCGAACACCTCGTGGGGGATGCCGTGAGCGAAGGTCGCGGGATCGGTGATGTCGATGTCGGCGTCGGCCGTGGTGCTCATGCGTGACCTCCCGGAGTGATGACGAAGCGCCCGGACACCTCTCCTCGGTGGAGGCGCTCATGGGCCGTGGCGACGTCGTCGAGCCCGACGACCTCGATCGGCGAGTGGAGTGGGTGCTGCTGGGCGAGGGCGACCATCTCGTGCATCTGCGCGAGCGATCCCCACACGGACGTGAGGAAGTGGGCCTCGTGGGGAACGGCTCCGAAGCCGAACGGGATGCTGCCGCCGTAGAGCCCCACGACGACGACCATGCCCTGTCGCGCGACGTGATCGCGCGCGGTGGCGAGGGTCGCCTCGGCTCCCACGAAGTCGATGACGGCCGTGAAGGTGCCCTCGACCTCTCCCGGTGCAGCGACCGCGTGCGCTCCGAGGCTGAGAGCGAGGGCCCGCTTCTCGGCGGACGCATCGACCACCGTGACCTCGGCATCGGACCGGATGCGCAGCCACTGGAGGCCGAACTGCCCGAGCCCGCCGGCGCCGACGACGAGCGCCCGGGGGCGACGGGAGGCGGCGAGGACCGGCAGCGTGTGGTCGACCGCCCGGTAGGCCGTCAGCCCGCCGCAGGCCAAGGGCGCGGCATGCGCCGGGTCGAGGTCGCCGAGGGGGACGAGGTACTCCTCGCTGGGAACGGCGATCCGCTCGGCGTACCCGCCGTCGCGGAACAGCCCGGCCTCGGTGGCATCCGGGCAGATCATCTCCTGCGCCGATCCGCACGCCCAGCAGTCCGGCTTCCGGCAGCCCCAGCAGGCGTACACCAGCACCGGGCCTAGTCGTGGGTGCAGGGCGGCGACCTCGTGGCCGAGCACGACGGGCAGCGCGGTGGGGTAGTCGCCCGCGGCGGCATGGAGGTCCGAGTGGCAGATCCCGCAGGCGAGGACGTCGACGACCGCGCCTCCCGCCGGCGCCACGGGCTCGGGGATGTCCTGGACGGTGAGGGGGGCACCGGGGGCGGTGAGGACGACGGCGCGCATGGGTCCCCTTCGGGTCGGTCCGGGCCGGTTACCTGCGGAAAGCCCGGACGAGTGGTGTCTCGGACACTACATTTATCAAGTATCTGAAATCCATGCTTTCGGGAGGTTCGATGACTGCTGGGGATCCGGCCGAGTGGGGTCGAGTCGCTGCCCTCTGCGAGGAGCACGGGATCCACACCGTCGAGTGCGTGATCGTCGACACGTGGGGGATACCGCGAGGCAAGCGCATCCCCGTGCGGCAGTTCCTCCGGGGCTCGGGGTACCACATCGCGAACGTCATCTACGTCTGGGACCCGACCTGCTTCATCTTCCCCGCCCCGTTCGTCGACGAGACCGACGGCTTCCCGGACATGCACGCGGTGCCGGACCTCTCGAGCTTCCGCGTGGCCGGCTGGACCGACGGCGTGGCCATCGTCATGTGCGACACGATCCGCAATGACACGCACGAGCCGGTCGAGATGGACGCCCGCCGGATGCTCAAGCGGCAGCTCGACCGCGCGGCCGGCATGGGATTCGGAGTCGATGCCGCCACCGAGCTGGAGTGCCACTTCTTCACCGACGACTGGACCCCCATCTACGACGACATCAACTGCTACTCGCTGTACCGCGGCTTCGAGATGGAGCCCTTCATGCTCGACATCCGCGAGTCGCTCCGGAGGACGGGGATCGAGGTCGAGGCCACGAACGTCGAGTACGGCCCGGGTCAGACGGAGATCAACCTCCGCTACGGATCGCTGATGGACATGGCCGACCACACGGTCTACTTCAAGTACATCGTGCGACTGGTGGCGAAGCGGCATGGCCTCAACGTGACGTTCATGGCCAAGCCGTTCCTGCAGGAGGCCGGCAACGGCATGCACGTGCACCAGTCGCTCACGCGCGATGGCCGCAACGTGTTCGCGGAGCGGGACGAGGACTCCATCCTCGGCAACAGCACCATGCGCCGCTACCTGACCGGCCTGCTGCGGCACCACAAGGAGCTGCAGCTTGTCATGACCCCGACGATCAGCGGCTACAAGCGGCTCCAGGACTACTCGTTCTCCCCCACCCAGGTCACCTGGGGACTGGACCACCGGCTGGTCGGCGTCCGATCGATCGTGGGCGCAGGCCCGGCCAACCGACTCGAGGCCCGGTGGGCGGCAGCCGACGCGAACCCGTACCTCGTGCTGGCCGGGGTCCTCGGCGCGGGGCTCGACGGCCTCGACAGCGACTACGACCTCATGCCGCAGGTGGAGGGCGACCCTCACGCCGACGCACGATGGGAGCGCCTTCCCGTCGACATCTCGGGTGCCATCGACAATTTCGACTCGCCGTTCACCCGGGAGGTGTTCGGCGACGTGTTCGTGGACAACTTCACGTTCATGCAGCGGCGCGAGGCCGCGGAGTTCGAGGAGCACGCCGAGCCCAGTGACGACATCACCGAGTGGGAGCTCCGCAGGTACAGGGCGGTCATGTAGATGGCGCGTGTGCTGCTGATCAGCCACGAGCCGGAGGCGGCCCCGGCACTCATCGGGGAGGTCCTGCGTGAACGCGGCCATGAGACCCGCACGCACGTCGTCCTCGCCGACCCGTCAGCGCCCGACACCGCCTTCCCCGACCCGACCGGGTTCGACGCGGTCATCGCCTTCGGGTCCTTCGCCAACGCCTACGACGACGGCGCCCGGCCCTGGGTCGAGCCCGAGATCGCCCTCATCCGCGACATGCTCGAGCAGGAGGTCCCCTACCTCGGGGTGTGCTTCGGCGGCCAGCTGCTCGCCGAGTCGCTCGGCGGCCACGTCGAGCGGGCTCCCGTGGAGGAGCAGGAGATCGGCCTGGTCACCTTCGACGCTGACGGCGCACTGCCCATCCCTGAAGGGCCCTGGTTCACCTGGCACGAGGATCGCGTGGTGCTTCCCGAGTCCGTCGAGGTGCTCGCCCACAACGGCAAGGCTCCCCAGCTGTTCCGCGTGGGCCGGGCCGTCGGGACCCAGTTCCATCCGGAGGCGGACACCGGCGTCGTCGGGTCGTGGGTGCGGATCGGCCCGGACCACATCCCTGCACATACGAGCGGAGCGCAGCTGCTGCAGGACCTCGAGATCCACGAGGCGCGCCTGCGGGCCAACTGCGAGGCGCTGGTGGACTGGTTCCTCCACGACGTGGCCGAGGTTCCCGAGGCGTCGTCGTGACCGCGCCGCTGGAGGGCATCGTCGTCGTGTCGCTCGAGGCGGCCATCTCCGCACCGTTCGCGACCCGCCAGCTGGCCGACCTGGGGGCCACCGTCGTCAAGGTCGAGCGTCCCGAGGGCGACTTCGCCCGGCACTACGACAGCGTGGTCGAAGGGGAGTCCGCGTTCTTCGTGTGGGGCAACCGAGGCAAGCAGTCCGTCGTGCTGGACGTCAAGGACGAGGCGGACCTGGCCATGCTGCGGGCGCTCATCGCCGGTGCTGACGTCTTCCTCCACAACCTGTCGCCCCGCGCCGCCATCGCCCTCGGGGTGGACGCCCCGACCCTCGTCGCCCTGCACCCGCATCTCATCGCGGCCGAGATCTCCGGCTATGGAACGGGGGGCCCGCGCACCGACGACAAGGCCTACGACCTGGCGATCCAGGCCGAGGCGGGCGTGTTCTCCGTCACGGGCGACGGAGACCGCATGGGCAAGGTGGGCTTCTCCGTCGCGGACATCTGCGCGGCCATGTACGCGCTCACGAGCATCCTCGCCGCCCTCGTGAGGCGCGAGCGCACCGGCGAGGGCGCAGCCATCCAGGTGTCGATGCTGGACTCGCTGGCCGAGTGGGTGTCGGCTCCGCTGTACAACGCCGTCTACGGACCGGGCCAGGCGGTGCGCACTGGTCGCCGTCACCACGCGATCGCCCCCTACGGCACGTTCGCATTCTCGGACGGCAGCACCGTGCTCATCGCGGTGCAGAGCGACGGGGAGTGGCGCAGCATGGCCGAGCACCTCCTCGGCGATGCGAGCCTGGGCCAGGACCCGCGCTTCGCGACCAATGCGAGCCGCATCGGCAACGTCGATGAGCTCGAGCGGCTGATCGCCGAGCGGCTGGAAGTGCTCTCGGCGGACGACGCACGCGCCGGCCTGGCACGGGGGCGGATCGCCAACGCGCGGGTCAACGACCTGCGCGGCGTGTGGGACCACGAGCAGCTCCGGGCGCGGGGCCGCTTCGTCGACGTGCGCACGCCGAGCAGCACGGTCGAGCTGCTGCGCTCGCCGTTCGACATCTCCGGGTGGACGCCGGCCGACGGGCCGATCCCGGCCCTGGGCGAGCACGACGACGCCACCGTGCGCGACATCGTGCAGCGCGGCGACTAGTACGACTTCGGCAGGCCCAGCACGTGCTGGCCGAGGTAGGCCAGGACGAGGTTGTTGTTGATGGGAGCGACTTGGTACAGGCGGGTCTCGCGGAACTTCCGCTCGACGTCGTACTCGACGGCGAAGCCGAATCCTCCGTGCGCATCCAGCGAGGCGTTGGCCGCGGCCCACGATGCCTCCGAGGCGAGGAGCTTGGCCATGTTCGCCTCGGCCGCGCAGGGCTGGCCCGCATCGAACTTCGCCGCGGCGTCGAAGCGCACGAGGTTGGCCGCGCACAGCTGCGCGTAGGCCTTCGCGAGCGGGAACTGCACGCCCTGGTTCGCACCGATGGGCCGTCCGAACACCTCCCGCTGACCGGCGTACGCCACGGCCCTGTCGAGCAGGAAGCGGCCGTCGCCGATGCACTCGGATGCGATGAGGATCCGCTCGGCGTTCATGCCGTCGAGGATGTAGCGGAATCCGCGACCCTCCTCGCCGATGAGCGCGTCGGCAGGGATGACGACATCATCGAAGAAGACCTCGGTGGTGTTGTGGTTCATCATCGTGCGGATCGGCGTGATGGTGAGCCCGGGCAGGTCGCGCATGTCGAAGATGAACACCGACAGGCCCTCGGTCTTCCGCGGCACGTCGTCGTACGGCGTCGTGCGGGCGAGAAGGATCATGAGGTCGGAATGCAGGGCGCGGGACGTCCAGATCTTCTGGCCGTTGATGCGCCAGCCCTCGGGCACCCGCTCGGCCCGGGTGCTGATCCGCGTGGTCTCGGAGCCGGCGCCGGGCTCCGTGACGCCGAAGGCCTGAAGCCGAAGCGCCCCCGAGGCGATGCCGGGCAGGTAGCGCTGCTTCTGCTCGGCGCTCCCGTGCCGCAGCAGGGTGCCCATGATGTACATCTGCGCGTGGCACGCCGAGGGGTTGCCGCCGGACGCGGAGATCTCCTCGAGGATGACCGACGCCTCGGTGATCGTGGCGCCGCCGCCCCCGTACTCCTCAGGCACCAGTGCGCCGAGGTAGCCGGCGGCGGTGAGGGCCTGGACGAACTCCGTGGGGTAGGTGTCCGGCTCGAGGCCCCGCCAGTACGGGCCGTCGAACCGCTCGCACACCTCGCGCACTCCGGCGCGCAGGTCGTCGTGCTCGGATGTCTGGGTGAGATTCACCCGCCATTTGTATCATTTATCAACTCGGATCGCTGAGGAGTTCTCCATGACGACGACCGCTCCGGACTGGGCCGCCCTCGCGGCGACGGTGTCCTACCCGACCGATCTGCTCATCGACGGGGCGTGGGTGACGGGCGCGACGCGGCGGGAGGTGGTCACCCCGATCGACGGAACCGTGGTCGCCGAGGTGGCGATGGCGGAGGGGGCCGAGGTGGATCTCGCGGTGGCCGCCGCGCGGGCCTCGTTCGAGGACCGCCGTTGGGCGGGGATGGCTCCCGCCGACCGCAAGGACGTGCTCGTTCGGTGGGCCCACCTGGTGAACGAGCACGCCGAGCAGCTGGCCGTCCTCACCACGCTCGAGATGGGCAAGCCCGCGCGCGAGGCGAAGGCCATCGACGTGCGCGCCTGCCATCGGACGCTGCGGTGGTTCGGCGAGGCCGTGGACAAGGTCCTCGACGAGATGCCCAAGGTCGGCGACTCGTCGTGGGCCATGATCGAGCGGGAGCCGGCCGGAGTGGTGGCGGCCATCACGCCGTGGAACTTCCCGCTGACGCTGGAGACGTGGAAGATCGCCCCCGCGCTGGCCGTGGGGTGCTCGATGGTGCTCAAGCCGGCGGAGAACTCCCCCCTCACCGCCCTCTACGTGGCCCAGCTGGGCCTGGAGGCGGGGTTGCCCGAGGGCGTGCTCAACGTCGTGAACGGGCTCGGCCACGTGGCGGGAGCGGCGCTGGCCTCGCACATGGACGTCGACATCGTCACGTTCACGGGCTCGACCGCGACGGGCCGGGCCATCATGACGGCGGCGGCGCAGTCGAACATGAAGCGCCCGTACCTCGAGCTCGGCGGCAAGGGCGCGAATCTCGTGTTCCCCGACGCCGACCTCGAGGCGGCCGCCGCGGCCGTGGCCTGGTCCGTCACCTACAACGCCGGCCAGATGTGCACGGCCGGGTCCCGGCTGGTCGTGCACGAGGACGTCAAGGACGAGCTCCTCGGCAGGGTCCTCGAGGCGATGGCCCTCATGCAGCCGGCCAACCCGCTGGACGACGCCGCGCCCATCGGGGCGATCGCCAGCGCGCGCCAGCTCGACTCCGTCCACGGCATCGTGCAGGCGGGACTGGCGGAGGGTGGAACGCTCCTCATGGGCGGCGAGCCGGTCCTCCTCGACACCGGCGGCTCGTACTACCCGCCGACCGTGGTCGACCACCTCGAGCCTGGCTCGCTGCTCGCTCAGCGTGAGGTCTTCGGCCCCGTCCTGTCGGTGCTGACCTTCCGGTCCGACGCGGAGGCGGTCGCCGTCGGCAATGCCACCGACTACGGCCTGGCCTCGGCCGTGTGGACCCACGACCTCAGCCGGGCCCGTCGCGTCTCCAAGGGGCTGCGGATGGGAACGGTCTGGGTCAACTGCTACGAGGAGGGCGACCTCACGGTGCCCTTCGGGGGCGTCAAGCAGTCGGGCTTCGGCAGCGACAAGTCGCTCCATGCCATGGACAAGTTCACCGACCTCAAGACGACCTGGATCGAGCTGTCGTGACCGCGTCCGCCCTGACGCCCCCCCGGCGCCGGCCCAACCTCGCCCAGGAGGTCGCGGCCCACCTCCGCACCGCGATCCTCGCCGGGCGGCTGAAGCCCGGCCAGCGCATCGACCAGGACGCCATCGCCGACGAGCTGGGCGTCAGCCGGCTCCCGGTGCGCGAGGCCCTGATCTCCCTGGACCGCGAAGGACTCGTGCAGACGATCCCCCGCAAGGGCACCTACGTGTCGCGCATCGATCGCGACGACATCGCCGACCACTACCAGATCTTCGGGCAGGTCGCCGGGCTGGCCGCTGCCCGGGCGGTGTCGCGGCTGGACGACGACGACCTCGCCCGCCTGGTCGAGCTGCACGACCAGATGTCCCACGCCGACGGCCTCGACGAGCAGCAGCGTCTCAACCACGAGTTCCACCGCACGATCAACCGGGCGGCGGGGAGCCAGCGCATGACGAGCATGCTGCTCCTGCTGTCCCAGTCGCTTCCCATGCCCTACGCGGACTTCCCCGCGGAGTGGCTGGACGAGGCCAACCGGCAGCACCGCGACATCATCGATGCCTTCCGGCGTCGCGACACCCGGGCCGCGCAGCGGGCCATGGAGCAGCACATCAACGCCAGCGCACGACACGCCATCGAGGTGCTCGAGCACCTCGACTTCTTCGAGGATGAGTGATGGACCGGTACCTGCACTGGATCAACGGCGCCCGCACCGCACCCGTGACGGGGGAGTTCCTGCCGACCCTCGACCCCATGACGACGCAGCCGTGGGCGGAGGTGGCCCGGGGCGGGGCGGCGGATGTCGAGGCCGCGGTGAGCGGTGCGCAGGCGGCGTTCCCCGCCTGGCGGCTCGCCGGTCCGACCCGGCGCGCCGAGGTCATCTGGCGGCTCGGCGACCTCATCGCCGAGCATGCGGACGAGCTGGCGGCGCTCGAGGCCCGGGATGCCGGGAAGGTCGTGCGCGAGGTCCGCGGGCAGATGGTCTCGCTCAGGGCCTGGTACCACTACTACGCCTCGCTGGCGTACCAGGCCGAGGGACGGACGATCCCGCAGGACCGCGCCAGCCTCACGGTGTTCACGCAGCGCATCCCCTACGGCGTCGTCGGCGTCATCCCGGCGTTCAACTCGCCGATGCTGCTGGGGGGCATGGGCCTGGCCCCCGCCCTCGCCGCCGGCAACACGGTGGTGGTCAAGCCGCCGGAGGTGAACGCGCTGTCGCTCCTCCGGCTCGGCGAGCTGGCCCAGCAGGCCGGTCTCCCGGACGGCTGCCTCAACGTCGTGACGGGGTACGGCCATGAGGCAGGCGACGCACTCGTCGCGCATCCGCTCGTGCGCAAGGTGTGGTTCACCGGGGGTCCGGACAGCGCCCGCTTCGTCGCGGCCCGGGCCGCCGAGCACCTCAAGCCCCTCGTGCTCGAGCTCGGCGGCAAGAGCGCCAACATCTTCTTCGACGACGTCCGCGTGGACGACGTCCTCAACGGCGTCATCGCGGGGATCTTCGCCGCAGCCGGGCAGACGTGCGTCGCCGGCTCCCGGCTCCTCGTGCACGAGCGGATCGCCGACGAGCTCGTCGAGAAGGTCGCCGAGCGGGCCCGCACCATCCGCCTGGGCGATCCCGTGTCCGAGGACACCGACATGGGCCCGATGTCGCAGGAGAAGATCCTCGCCGGCGTCAGCGCGCGGGTCGGCGAGGCCGTCGCCGAGGGTGCCAGCCTCGTCTACGGGGGCGATGAGGCGGACCGGCCCGATCACGGCTGGTTCTACGCTCCCACGGTCCTCGACCACGTCACGAACGACATGTCCGTCGCGAGGAACGAGCTGTTCGGGCCCGTCCTGTCGGTGATCCGCGTGTCGGACGAGGACGAGGCGGTCGCCATCGCCAACGACTCGCCCTTCGCCCTCGCGGCGGGGGTGTGGACCCGGGACCTCGGGCGGGCGCACCGGGTGGCGTCGCGCCTGGACACCGGGACGGTGTGGGTCAACATGTACCGCGCCCTGCAGTTCGCGACGCCGTTCGGCGGGAACAAGCTGTCGGGCTACGGTCGCGAGAACGGCCTCGACGGGTTCGCCGAGTTCACGCAGCCGAAGGCGGTGTGGGTGGAGTCCAGCGACGAGCCGGTGGGCGACCCGTTCGTCCTGCGCGCCTGACCGCCAGCGCCCTGCTCGCCTGAACGCCTGCGCGCCTGACGTCGAGCGTCCCGACTCCGCGCGCCTGACGGCGCCCGTCCCGACTCCGCGCGCCGAGTGGTGGGCTGTTGCCCGTTTCGCCATGGCGAAACGGGCAACAGCCCACCACTCGCGGGGGTTGGGGGCGAGGGTTGGGGGCGAGGGCTAGCGGGATCGTTCGGCGAGCAGCACGCCGGCGAGCACCACGACCGCGCCGACGATCTGCACCGGGGTGAGCACCTCGCCGAGGGCGACCCAGGCGATGAGGGAGGCCAGCAGCGGCTCGGTCATGCCGATGACCGACGCCTGCGAGGCGTTGATGTGCTGGAGCGACACGACCACCAGCCAGAACGGCACCACCGTGCCGAGGATGACCATGTAGCTGCACAGCAGCCAGATCGGCACTGCGGCTCCGTCGGCGCCGAGCGGGTAGCCGTCGCCGGTGAGGGCGGTCCACGGGAACGACCACCACGGCTGGGCGATGGCCCAGAAGAGCGCGGCCGCGCCGAAGCCCCACATCGTCAGCGAGACAGGGTCGCGCGGCTCGGGCTGCCGCACCTGCCGGTCGCCGAGGAGGTAGTAGAGGGCGAGTGCCGCCGCTGCGCCGAAGGCGGCGATGACGCCGAGGCCGTCCAGCGTGAAGCCCTTCCAGACCTGGCCGACGAGGGCGAGGCCGGTGAGCGCCAGCGCCAGGCCCGCCCACACCTTGCGGTTCACCGCCTGGTGCATCCCGAACCGGAACCACAGCGCAACCATGATCGGTGCGGTGAACTCGATGAGCAGCGCGATGCCGACGGGCAGGAGGTTGATCGCGACGAAGTAGAGGTACTGCGTCATCGCGATGCCCAGGATCCCGAAGGCGAGCAGGACCGGGATCTCCTTGCGGCGGACGCGCAGGGCCGAGGGCCGCGTGATGGCGACGACCACGAGCAGGATGAGGAAGGCGAGCGTCACGCGCAGCTGCGAGAGGCGGGCCGGGTCGATGCCGCTCAGCAGGATCGACTTCGAGATCGTGCCGTTGAGCGCGAAGAGGCACGCGGCGACCAGGTAGAGCAGGTAGCCGGTGGCCGGGTGGCGCACCCGGGCGGGCGCTACGCCGGGGACGGGCTCGGCGAGGTCGCTCACGCGCGGAGGGCGGCCGAGTACACAGCAATCGTCTCGTCGGCGATCGCATCCCAGCCGAACTCCGAGACCGCGCGTGCCCGGCCTGCGGCACCCATCGAGCGGGCCCGGCGCGGATCGGCGGCGACGGCGTTCACGGCGTCGGCGAAGGCGACCTCGAACGCGCGCGGCTCGGCGGAGTCGTAGGGGACGAGCAGACCGGTGGTGCCGTCGACGACGACCTCGGGGATGCCACCGACGGCGCTCGCCACCACCGCGGTCTCGCAGGCCATGGCCTCGAGGTTCACGATGCCGAGGGGCTCGTAGATCGACGGGCAGACGAAGGCGAGCGCGTGGGTGAACAGCTGCACGATGCGCGGGCGGCTGACCTGCTCCTGGATCCACACGACGCTGTCGTCGCCGCGCTCCGCGCGGAGCTGATCGACGGCGGCCGAGGTCTCCAGGCCTATCTCCGCCGTGTCGGGCGACGACGCGCACAGCACCAGCACCACGCCGTCGTCGAACCGCCGTGCCGCGTTGATGAGGTGGACGATGCCCTTCTGACGCGTGATGCGGCCGACGAAGAGCACGTACGGCCGTGTGCGATCGATGCCCAGTTCCTCCAGGGCGGTCGTGTCGGGGTCGGGCCGGTACACCGCGGTGTCGATGCCGTTGTGCACCACGTGGACCCGGTCGGGATCGACCGCGGGGTAGGCGGCGAGCACGTCGGCACGCATGCCGTGGCTCACGGCGATGATGCCGGCCGCTCCCTCGTAGGCGGTGCGCTCGACCCACGACGACACGCGGTAGCCGCCGCCGAGCTGCTCCTCCTTCCAGGGGCGCAGGGGCTCGAGCGAGTGGGCGGTGAGGACGTGCGGGATCCCGTGCAGGAGCCCGCTGATGTGGCCCGCGAGGTT
>Ga0075156_10001014_pt1 | contig 15012 bp, 14 predicted proteins | sample JI81AbrownDNA_FD_70966 | JGI IMG/M metagenome (GOLD analysis project Ga0075156, IMG submission 70966) | Wastewater effluent complex algal communities from Wisconsin, to seasonally profile nutrient transformation and Carbon sequestration -... | ecosystem: Engineered > WWTP > Effluent > Algae...
AGAAGGGTGACCGCAAACTTATACCCTTCGGCGGCAACCTGAGAATTGAACGCCTTTTTCGCATCAGCAGCTGCCGTTCCCGCTGGCCGCAAACCTCGCCACACATAAGCCAAGGCGCTGGCAATCGCAATGCCACCACCAAGCGCCGCAGAAACGGCCGCATCAGTCCCCGCAACAAGGCCCGCTATCGCCGCAGCCACCAGGGTGACGATCACCTGACAGCGGAAAAACCAGCGAACCTGAGGATGCACGACCAGCCCCTCCAAAACACAGGCAGGATACCAGACTCCTATAGAGGAATCAAACCGCATGTGCAAGAAAGTTCCCTTTCCTTGGCAAACTCTGCCTTGCAGGCAGGTTCCGAGAGCTGCAATAATGCATCTTTGCTGCGCCGCATCAATGGCGTAGCCGCTGCAGGATTCCTTCCAGCTGATCCAGGTCGCCGAACTCGATCAGCACCTTGCCGGCGCCGCGCTGGTTGGCGCGAATGGCCACCTGCGCCCCGAGCAAATCGGCCAGCTCATCCTGCAAACGCAGCACATCACGATCCGGCTTGGGCGGCTCCTGCTCTTTCGGCGGCCGCAGCGCGTATTGTACGAGGCGCTCGGTTTCGCGCACCGATAGTCCTTTCTGCACCACGCGTTGCGCCAGCTGAACCTGCAGTGCGCCGGCCAGGGGGAGAAGTGCGCGCGCATGCCCCATGTCCACTTCGCCGCGCATCAGAAGCTCCTGCACGGGTGGCGCCAGTTGCAACAGACGCAGCAGGTTTGATGCCGCCGGCCGCGAACGACCCACGGCGTCGGCCGCCTGCTGATGGGTCATCGCAAACTCGTCGATCAGTCGCTGCAGGCCGAGCGCTTCTTCCAGCGGGTTGAGGTTTTCGCGCTGGATGTTCTCGATCAAGGCCATCGCCAGCGCCGCTTCATCGGGAATCTCCCGGATCAAGGCTGACACTTCGCTGAGGCCGGCCATCTGCGCCGCCCGCCAGCGTCGCTCGCCAGCGATGATTTCGTAGCGCTCGTCGCTCACCGGGCGGACCAGGATCGGCTGCATCAAGCCCTGCATCCGGATCGACGCGGCCAGTTCTTCGAGCGAGGCGCTGTCCATGTGCGTGCGCGGCTGATACTTGCCGGGCTGGATGTCAGCCAGAGGCACGCTGCGCAGCTGCTCCTTGTTCTGCGCATCGTTACCAGCCAGCAAAGCGTCGAGACCGCGGCCCAAACCCTTCAGTTTCATGACTAGACTCCCAGTCCCGCGGTCGTTGCACCGGCGCGCGCCGTGCCGGCGCGGCGGTCGAGAATCTCCTGCGCCAGCAGCAGATAGGCCTGCGCGCCCTTGGAACTGCGGTCGAAGGCAATTACCGGCTTGCCGTAGGACGGCGCCTCGGCAAGGCGCACGTTGCGCGGGATGATGGTGCGATAGACTTTTTCGCCAAAGTGTTCTTCGAGTTCGTTCGACACCTGCTGCGTCAAGGTCGAGCGTGGGTCGAACATGGTCCGTAGCAGCCCTTCGATCTCGAGCCTCGGATTGAGATTGGCGCGGATTTTCTTCAGCGTCGCGACGAGATCAGTCAGGCCTTCCAGCGCGTAATACTCGCACTGCATTGGAATCATCACCGTATCCGCGGCCACCAAACCATTGACGGTCAGCATATTCAAGGCCGGCGGGCAGTCCATGAGAATGAAGTCATAGTCCGCGCGAACGCTGGCGAGCGCGTCGCGTAAACGATATTCGCGCTGCCCAAGATCAATCAGGTCGATCTCGGCACCGGCCAGTTCGCGGTTCGCCGGTAGCAGGTCGAAGCCGAAGTCACTGCTCAAGCGGGTCTCCGCGGCCGTCGAGCGACCGATCAGTACCTGATAGACGGTGGGCATGGCACCGCGCTTGACGACGCCGCAGCCGGTGGTCGCATTGCCCTGCGGATCGAGATCGATGAGCAGCACGCGCTGCCCACATTCGGCCAGACAGGCCGAAAGGTTAACGGCGGTCGTGGTTTTTCCAACGCCACCTTTCTGGTTGGTTACCGCGAGTATTCTTGCCAAATCGACTCCCCCTCAATGCCCGGCGGCACGACTGCTGATCCGCACCAGATGCCGCTCGCCGGTGACCCCCGGCACTTCCAGACGGTGTATCGCGTCGACCACGACGTCGGCGGGCAAACGCGCGACCTCGGCCTGCGGGCAGACGCCTTTCATGGCCAACCAGTGACCACCCGCTTGCAGCAGGTGGCGCGACAACCTGATCAGCTCGGCGAGATCGGCAAAGGCGCGCGCGGTGATCATCGCGAACGCCATCGCCGGCCGATAGGCCTCGACCCGCCCACAGTGTACGGCAATATTCGCCAGTTCCAGCTCAATCGCCGCCTGGCGCAGAAAGGCGCCCTTCTTCGAATTGCTGTCGAGCAGGACGACGCTCAGCTCGGGGCGGGCGATGGCCAGTGGAATTCCGGGCATGCCACCGCCACTGCCAACGTCAAGCAGGCTCTCGCCACGCAGGAAAGGGAGCACCGCCAGCGAATCAAGCAGGTGATGGCTGACCGTCAGCGCCGAATTCGGGACCGCGGTCAAGCGGTAGGTCCGGTTCCATTTCTCTAGCAGCGCGGTGTAAGCCAGCAATTTGTTCTGCGCAGGCGTTGACAGCTCGACGCCGAGATCCTGCAAGCCCTGCTGGAGTTGGTCCGCGGCGCTCATCAGCTGCCGGCGGCGGCGGCACGCTGGCGCTGCGCGTCCAACTCGCCGCGTTTCAGACAAACCGTCAGGATCGAGATCGCAGCCGGCGTCATGCCCTGGATTCGCGACGCCTGGCCAAGCGTCTGCGGCCGCTGCAGGGACAGCTTCTGCTGCACCTCGCGTGATAGGCCGGGGATGTCGCTGAAATCGAAGTTGGCCGGAAAACAGCGCTCTTCATTGGCCAGGCTCCTGGCCACTTCTTCCTGCTGACGTTCGATGTAGCCCTGGTATTTGGCCTGGATTTCGACCTGTTCGATGACCTGCGGATCGCTCAAGCCAGCGTCAGCCGAAACCTCGCCAAGGCGCAGGCTCATCAAGGCCCGGTAGCTCACATCCGGGCGGCGCAAAAGATCGTGCAGGCTGTACTCGTGCTCAAGTTCCCGGCCAACGACGCGCAAGGCCTCGCCGTCGGCGAGCTTTCCCGGTTGTACCCAGGTCGCTTTCAAGCGCTCCTGCTCGCCGGCAATCGCGTCGCGCTTTTTGCAAAAAGCCGTCCAACGCCGATCGTCCACCAGTCCCAGGCGGCGACCATGTTCGGTGAGGCGCATATCGGCGTTGTCCTCGCGCAGCGACAAGCGGTACTCGGCACGGCTGGTGAACATGCGGTAGGGTTCCGAGACGCCGCGGGTAATCAGGTCGTCGACCAGGACGCCGAGATAGGCTTCGTCACGACGCGGCGTCCACGGTGCCTCCTCCTGTGCCAACAGGGCGGCGTTGGCGCCGGCCAACAGGCCCTGCGCCGCGGCTTCCTCGTAACCGGTGGTGCCGTTGATCTGGCCGGCGAAGAACAACCCGCCGATGGCCTTGGTTTCCAGGGAGGCCTTGAGCGCGCGCGGATCGAAGTAGTCGTATTCGATGGCATAGCCGGGGCGCAGGATATGCGCGCTCTCCAGGCCACGGATCGAGCGCACGATCGCCAACTGCACGTCGAAGGGCAGACTGGTCGAGATCCCGTTGGGATAGATTTCGTGCGTGTGCAGGCCTTCCGGCTCGAGGAAGATGTTGTGGCTGTCCTTACCGGCGAAACGATGAATCTTGTCTTCGATCGAAGGACAGTAGCGCGGACCAATACCTTCGATGACGCCGGTGTACATCGGCGAGCGATCCAGATTGGCGCGGATGATGTCGTGCGTGCCGGAATTGGTGCTGGTAATCCAGCACGGCAGTTGCTGTGGGTGCTGCGCCGCGTCACCAAGAAAGGAGAAAACCGGCCGCGGCTGATCCGAATGTTGTTCGACCATCACCGAAAAATCGATGCTCCGCCCGTCGAGCCGCGGCGGCGTGCCGGTCTTGAGTCGCCCGACCGGCAATTCCAGCTCGCGCAGCCGTGTCGCCAGCGAAACCGCCGGTGGGTCACCCATGCGGCCGCCAACCATGTTCGACATGCCGACGTGAATCAGGCCGTTAAGAAAAGTGCCGGTGGTCAGGACCACCGCTGGCGCCGCAAAGCGCACGCCGAGCTGGGTCACCACTCCGGCCACGCGATTGCCTTCGACGATCAGATCGTCACAGGCCTGCGCGAAAATCGTTAAATTCGGCTGATTCTCCAGGCGGCGACGAATCGCCTGCCGGTAGAGGACGCGGTCGGCCTGCGCGCGCGTCGCACGCACCGCCGGACCCTTGCTCGAATTCAGCGTCCGAAACTGGATACCCGCCTCATCGGTGGCCTCGGCCATCGCCCCGCCCAAGGCGTCGACCTCTTTGACCAGATGCCCTTTGCCGATGCCGCCGATCGACGGATTGCAGCTCATCGCGCCCAGGGTGTCGAGGTTGTGGGTCAGCAGCAGAGTCTTCACTCCCATGCGCGCCGCGGCCAGCGCCGCCTCGGTGCCGGCATGGCCGCCACCGACGACAATCACCTCGAAACGGTCAGGAAAGAGCATGGGCAGTCGGATCTTCCTCGCAGAGAGGCCTGCGCAAAATAGCGGAATTCTACTGCAGTTCGCTGAAAAATAACAGGTTTCAACAAACTCTCCAGCGCTGCGTGAGAGCTCGCCACGGGGCGAATATAGCGTTTGGCTATGAGTCGCATTGCGAGAATCAATTGGAACAATGCTGGCGAATCCTCTACCATGAACCCGTCGATTCAGTTTTTTCACCCCACCCGAAGGAGAGCTCAAGATGTCCTTGATCAATACCGAAATCAAACCATTCAAAGCAACGGCTTTTCACAACGGCAAGTTTGGCCCCGTCACTGACGCCGATCTGAAGGGCAAGTGGTCGGTGGTCTTCTTCTACCCGGCTGACTTTACCTTCGTCTGTCCAACCGAACTCGGCGACCTGGCCGATGAGTACGCATCGTTTCAGAAGCTGGGCGTCGAAGTGTACGCGGTGTCCACCGATACGCACTTCACGCACAAGGCGTGGCACGACACTTCCGAGACCATCAAGAAAATCACTTACCCGATGGTCGGGGACCCCACCGGGGCAATCACCCGCAACTTCGAAGTAATGATCGAAGAGGAAGGCCTGGCGCTGCGCGGCACTTTCGTCATAAACCCCGAAGGGGTCATCAAGATCTGTGAAATCCACGACCTGGGGATCGGTCGTGACGCCAAAGAACTGCTGCGCAAGGTACAGGCTGCCCAGTACGTGGCCAGCCATCCGGGTGAAGTCTGCCCGGCCAAGTGGACACCCGGCGACGCGACGCTCTCTCCGTCACTCGACCTGGTCGGCAAAATCTAGAAGCCTTTGCTCATTCGCGCTGCCTGTACTGCGAGGCAGCGCGAGCCCGGGTCCCAATGCAAAGGGGCCGCGAAGCAATGCTTGGCGGCCCCTTTGCATTGGGGGCCCTTTTTCAAACCACTCGACAAGGAAGCGCTTACATGCTCGACGCCAACATCAAGACTCAACTCGCTGCCTACCTGCAAAAACTGCAGCGACCGATCGAATTGCTCGCCTCGCTGGACAGCAGTCAATCCGCCCGCGAGATGCTGGCCCTGCTGCAGGAAATTGCCGCGCTGTCCGAGCAGGTGAGCCTCCGGGAAGACGGCAACGCGGCCCGCAAACCCTCGTTCGCGGTCGGCCTGGCTGGCGAAGAAGCACGCATCAGCTTTGCTGGTATCCCGATGGGGCACGAATTCACGTCGCTGGTTCTAGCCCTGCTGCATGTCGGGGGTCATCCGCCGAAGGCCGACGCCAGTGTGATCGAGGGAATTCGCGCCATTCCCGGCAAATTCCATTTCGAAACCTTCATTTCGCTTTCCTGCCACAACTGCCCGGACGTGGTGCAGGCGCTGAACCTGATGGCCGTCAGCAACCCCGGCATCAGCCACCAGATGATCGACGGAGCACTGTTCCAGGACGAGGTCAGCGCGCGCCAGATCATGGGTGTGCCGACGGTCTTTCTCAACGGCGAGCAGTTCGGCCAGGGCCGCATGGCCCTGGAAGAGATCGTCGCCAAGATCGATTCCGGCGCGGCGCAGCGCGGCGCAGAGAAAATCAACGCTCGCGAGCCCTTCGACGTACTCATCGTCGGTGGCGGCCCGGCTGGCGCCGCGGCGGCGATTTACGCGGCACGCAAAGGCATTCGCACGGGCGTGGTCAGCGAGCGCTTCGGTGGCCAGGTCCTCGATACCCTGGCCATTGAAAACTTCGTCTCGGTGAAGGCAACCGATGGTCCGAAGCTCGCCGTCGCGCTCGAAGAGCACGTCAAGGAGTACGACGTAGATATCATGGATCTGCAGCGTACCGAGGCGCTGCTGCCACAGGCGGTCGACGGCCTGACCGAACTACGCCTGGCCAGTGGTGCGACCCTGCGCAGCAAGACGGTGATCCTCGCCACCGGTGCCCGCTGGCGCGAGATCAACGTTCCTGGCGAGAAGGAGTATCGGGGTCATGGTGTCGCCTACTGTCCGCACTGCGACGGGCCGCTGTTCAAGGGCAAGCGAGTGGCGGTGATCGGTGGCGGCAACTCCGGCGTGGAAGCGGCCATCGACCTCGCCGGTATCGTTGGCCACGTCACCTTGCTCGAATTCGAGGCCAGCCTGCGGGCCGACGCCGTGCTGCAGAAGAAGCTTTTCAGTCTCGGCAACGTCGATGTGATCACCGAGGCGCTGACCACCGAAGTAGCCGGGGACGGCCAGAAAGTCGACGGCCTGCTGTACACCGATCGCGCCAGCGGTGAAAAGCGACGTATCGACCTCGCCGGCATCTTCGTACAGATCGGCCTGCTACCGAACAGCGAGTGGCTCAAGGGCACACTCGAACTGTCTGCGCACGGTGAGATCGAGATCGACGCCCGCTGTGCGACTTCGCTGCCCGGTGTTTTTGCCGCCGGCGACGTGACCACCGTGCCCTACAAACAAATAGTTATCGCCATGGGCGAAGGCACGAAAGCTGCGCTTAGCGCCTTCGATTATCTGATCCGCAGCTAACGGTCATGACAATCGAGACACCCCAGATCATGAAAGTCATGACCGTTTTTCCCTCCACTTGCAGTGCGGATTCCGGCTTGCACGCCGGAATCGTTCGACGGGCTGGGCGCTTGCGCCCAGAATTCCCCGTCTCATCCCCGACCCTTCTCCCGCGCGGCAAGAAGGGAGGTTTGTGAGTCGCTTGCGCGACTTTCACATCATTGCCCTCGCGCGCCGGGGCCTGGTTTCCTTGCTTGCCCGCCTGGGCGCGGTCGGGTAATGTGCCAGCCATGATGAGAGCCGAAACCACCGCCGAGATGCTCCACAAGATGAGCAAGGAACTGGCCCACAAGCGAGCCTTGTTGATCGATCGCTATCCCAACGCACGCAATTCGCTGCGCATCATGCTTTCAGCGCTGGGGGTTACGTCAGTGCACAATGCCGGCACCACGGCTGAAGTGCTCCGTCAGGTCCGCAGCCACCATTTCGACATCATCCTCTCGGACTACCAGCTCGAGGACGGACGCGATGGCCAGCAACTGCTCGAAGAGCTGCGCCAGCAACGCCTGGTGGCGCTAGCGACCGTCTTCATGCTGATTACCAGCGAACGCGCCTATCACAACGTCGTGTCGATCGCCGAGCTGGCCCCGGATGACTACCTGATCAAACCGTTCACCGCCGACGATCTGCACGGCAGGCTGGTGCGCGCACTGTACAGAAAGCAGTTCTTCGCAGCGCTCTACGAGCCTCTCGAGAACGGCGCTTTCAGCGACGCATTGGACGCCTGTGAACGCCTGCTCGCTCAGGATAGCGGCTTCCTCTTCGACCTGCTGCGCTTCAAGGGCGAGATCCTCAATGTGCTCGGGCGCCCGGCGGAGGCGCAAGCGGTCTACCAAGAGGTCCTGCAACAACGCATGGTCCCCTGGGCGCGCATGGGTCTGGCCATCGCCCTGCGCAGTCAACAGCATTTGCGCGAAGCCGAAACCGTCGCCCAGGCGCTGATCGAAGACTTCCCCGAATTCATGGCGGCCTACGACTTCGTCGCCGAGGTACGCGAAGAAATGGGCAAGCTGCGCGAGGCACAGGAAGCCCTGCAGTCGGCGACGATGATCTCGCCCAACAACACGGCCCGGCAGCGGATGGTCGGTGATGTGGCGGCACGAAACCACGATTTCCAGGCTGCCGAACGCGCCTACGGAAAAGTGCTCGAGCGCCGGCGTGGGTCCTCGCTGAACAACATTGACGACTACTCCAATCTCGCGCGCGCGATGATCGATCTGGGGCACGTCGAAGGCGCCAAACGAATTGCCGACGAACTCCGCCGCGACTGGCGCGGCAGCAAGCAGGGCGAGCTGGCGGCACTGGTCATGGACGGGCTCTGTGCGAACAAGGAGGGTGACCCGACCAAAGCCCAGATGGCCATCGAGAAAGCGCTCGTCTTGCATGATGGCTTGAAGGCGGACGGTAAAGACACCCTGGTATCGAGCAAACTGGCTCTCGATCTGGCGCATGCCTGCCTGGCCACCGGCAAAGAAGCCATCGCCCAGGAGATGGTGCGCAAGGTTGCCGCCGAGAACCACCAGGACCGCGCGATGATTGCCCAGATCGAAAGCATCTACGCCAAGGCCGGCAAGGAAGAGGCGGGCAAGGCGCTACTCGCGCAGGTCGGCAGGGAAATCGTCGAACTCAACAACCGCGGCGTCCTTGCCGCCCGCGGCGGCGATCTTGATGGCTCGGTGAAGCTGCTCATGGAGGCTGCCGAACGGGTACCCAACCTGCAGTTCCTGATCAACGCCAGCAAAGCCATTTTTACCCTGCTTGAAATCAAGGGATGGAATCCAGCGCTCGCCAAGCGTGGCCTTGGTTACCTGCGCACAGCCCAGGAAAAGGACTTGCGCAACCCCAAGGTAATTTCGGCGCGAGAGATGTACGAGCGCGTTTCACGCAAGTACGGAATTGCCGTCGTCCCCTTGACGGCGACGCGCAAGCAGGCCGAGCAGCCCCGCACTTAGACGAAGCTGTCGTCGGATGGCGACTGCCTAACTGTACGGCGACCAGCGCCGGACCAACCGGCAAGACAAGCTCAAGCGAAGGTATCGTGGGCGAATTTGATGATAAACAGGCTGACAACGCACAAAAACACCTTCCGAACGAAGCCACTGCCGTGCCGCAGCGCAAGATGGGTGCCGATCAATGAACCGAGGATGTTGCAACTGGCCATCAGAATCGCCAGACCCAGCAGTATATGGCCGTTGGGGAGAAAGTAGCCCAACGCCGCGAGGTTGGTGGCGACGTTCACCACTTTCGACGCCGCCGAAGCGTGCAGGAAATCAAAACCGAAGAAGCGAATAAAGAGAAAAATCAGGAAACTGCCGGTACCCGGCCCGAAGAAGCCATCATAAAAGCCGATTGCGCCGCCAACGATCAGCGCGTAGATCAATTCACGGCGACCGGTGTGTTGCGGCCGGTGAATGGCACCAAAGTCGCTACGCACAAAGGTATAGACGGCCGCGCCGATGAGCAACAAGAGGATCAACGGCCGCAGCAGTTCCGGTGGCATCCAGGCGACCGCCGCCGCGCCGAGATAGGAGAAAGCAAACGCCGCCAGCGCCGCCGGCAGGGTCGTGCGCCAGGGCATGTTGACCCGGCGCGCGTAGCGCCAGGCGGCATTGCTGGTGCCGAAGACGCTGGCGAACTTGTTGGTGCCAAACAAGGTCGCAGGAATTTCATTCGGCAAGGTGGTGAACAACGCCGGAATCTGGATCAGGCCGCCCCCGCCAACGACCGCGTCGATGAAGCCGGCAAACAGCGCGGCCGTCCCCAGGGCAAGAAAAATGGATAGTTCGGCGGCGGTGAATTCCATTCAGCGCTGCGCCACGAAGAAGAGCCGCTTGAAGGGGAACAGGGTATGACCATCACTGCCGCGCGGATAGACCACCGCCAGCGGTGCGCGATAGGCGGCCAAAAACTCTTCTTTGGCGACTGCGTCGAGGCGCGCGAGATAGGGAAGCAAGGTCGTTCCCTTCATCCATTCGATGATTGCGTCGTCACCGCTGAGCACCTGCCAGTAGATGGTCTCCCAGATCTCCAGATGACGACAAAGCGGCGACAACAGGCGGTGGTATTCGGCCGGAGAAAGGACCTTCCCCAGCGCTATGCCGGCTAGCGACTGTTGCCAGCGATCATCGTCAGCCAGCTTGCGCAGAATCTGATGCGACGGTGCAGCAAAGTTCGAGGGCATCTGCACGGCCAGCACGCCACCCTCGGCGAGCTGCGCGATCAGCCCGGGCAGCAGCTGCGGATGATCGCCAAGCCAATGCAGCGCAGCGTTCGAGAAAATAAGATCAGGCGCAAGCCTTGGCCGCCAGTCGACAATATCGCACTGCTGCCAGTCGATCGGCGAGGCGGTCGATGCGGCTTTACGGAGCATAGCCGCGTCCTTGTCCACGCCGACGATCACGGCCTGTGGCCAATGTTCGGCGAGCAAGCGGGTGATGTTGCCGGCGCCGCAGCCGAGGTCAAGGACATTCTTGGGGCCGATGGTGCCAAGCCGGGCGATCAGATCAAGTGCCGGTCGCCGCCGTGCTTCGACGAATTTGAGATATTGCTCGGGGTCCCAATTCATTCCTTGAAATCCTTTGTGGTGACGTGAGCAGCGCAGTCGACGGCAGGAAGGTCAGCAACGCCCTTATTTGCCGATACAGAAACGCCCGAAGATCTCGCCGAGCAGGTCGTCGGCACTGAACTCGCCAGTAATCGTCGCCAGCGCCAGTTGTGCAAGACGCAGTTCTTCTGCGAACAGCTCCAGCCGGGGTAGTTGCGCCTGCGCTTGCTCGATGCGCCAGCGTGTTTCGCTCAAGGCACCCAAGTGCCGTTCGCGAGCGATGAAAACGTCTTCAGCCGGATGCCAGCCGGCAATGTGCAGCAAGGCCCGGCGCAGGAGTTCTAGGCCTTCGCCCGATTTGGCCGAAAGGGCAATGACCACACCATCGGCGTCTTCGATAGCGGCCGCGCCGCGGCCAGCAAGATCGATCTTGTTATGCACCGTTACCCGGGCAAGGTGGCCGGGCAGTTGCGCCAGAATGGCGCGGTCGGCGTCAGCAACGCCGCTGCGCGCGTCTACCAGCAAGACGACGACGTCGGCGCGCTCGATCTCGCGCCAACTACGTTCGATACCGATCTGCTCGATCGGGTCTTCGGTTTCACGCAGGCCCGCAGTATCAATCACGTGCAGCGGGATGCCTTCGAGCTGCAGGGTGCCGCGCACGACATCGCGAGTGGTTCCCGGCAAAGCCGTAACGATCGCCAAGTCGTCGCCGGCAAGACGATTGAGCAGGCTTGACTTGCCAACGTTTGGCTGGCCGGCGAGGACGACGTGTAGACCACCCTGCAGCAGACGACCCTGCTGGGCACGGTTGAAGACCAGTGCCAGGCGCTGTCGCAGGCGATCGAGACGGCCGAAGGCATCGGCGGCTTCGAGGAAATCGACTTCCTCTTCCGGAAAATCGAGGGTCGCCTCGACTAGCGCGCGCAGTTCGATCAGCTGCTCCAGCAAGGAATTGATTTCGTGCGAGAACTCGCCCTGCAGCGAGCGCACGGCGCTGCGCGCGGCAGCGGCGGTTGCCGCGTCGATCAGATCAATGACCGCTTCAGCTTGTGCCAGATCGAGCTTGCCATTGAGGTAGGCGCGGCGAGTGAACTCGCCTGGCTCGGCCAGGAGTGCGCCGAGTTCGAGGCAGCGCGCCAGGAGCATCTGCATGACCACCGGCCCACCGTGGCCGTGCAGTTCGAGAACTTCTTCGCCGGTAAAGGAATTCGGTCCGGGAAAGTAGAGCAGCAGGCCAGTGTCTATGACGCTGCCGTCGCCGGCCCTGAAAGCAGCGAGCGTCGCCAGGCGAGCGGCAGGCCGCTTGCCGCTGAGTGCCGCGGCGAAGTCGAGGAGCTTCGCTCCTGAGACGCGGACGATGCCGATTCCACCACGACCAGGGGCGGTCGCGATGGCGGCTATGGTCGCTGCCGTTTTTCCCGGCTCAGACTTTGGGATCGTTGGCGGCTTTCGCGCCACCTGCCATCATCCGCGTGATCTGCCATTGCTGGGCAATCGACAGGGTATTGTTGACCACCCAATAGAGCACCAGACCGGCCGGAAAGAAGAAAAACATGGCGCCGAAGATGAACGGCATCATCATCATCACTTTGGCTTGAATCGGATCCGGCGGCGTCGGATTAAGCCGGGTCTGGATGAGCATCGTCACGACCATGATGACCGGCAGGACGTAATACGGATCGCTCGCCGACAAGTCGGTGATCCAGAGGATCCACGGCGCATCACGAATTTCGACGGCACCCAGTAGGGCCCAGTAGAGAGCGATAAAGACGGGGATCTGCACCACAATCGGCAGGCAGCCACCGAGCGGATTTATTTTTTCGCGTTTGTAGAGCTCCATCATTTCCTGGTTGAGCTTCTGTCGATCACCAGCGTGGCGCTCCTTGAGCTTGACCAGAAGCGGTGTCACGTTGCGCATCTTGGCCATCGACTTGTAGCTGGCTGCCGATAGCGGAAAGAACAGCAACTTGATACCGACGGTAAGCAGGACGATCGCCCAGCCCCAGTTGCCGACCACTTTGTGAATCGCCTGCAGACACCAGAAGATCGGCGCGGCGATGATCGTCAGCCAGCCGTAGTCAACGACCAATGGCAAACCCTGTGCACCAATTCCACCTTCAGACGTGGGCAATGCCAGATGGTCGAGCTTGCTTTGCAGTTGCGGACCCGCATAGAGCGGAACAGAAAAAACCACCTTGGCGCCGGGCGCGGCGACCGGTACCGGGACAATCACTCCAGCGGTTATCGCCGGGCTAGTGGCGCTGTCCAGCTTGCGCATGTAGTACTCGCGGGCGAGCTTCTCCGGTGGTACCCAGGCAGCGACAAAATAGTGCTGGATCATGGCGATCCAGCCGTTGTCGGCCTGCGTGACAAACTTGGCTTTGCCCGCTTCGACAGCGGAGAAATCGACTTTCTGGAACTTCTCCTGCTCGGTATAGACGGCGGGCCCGGTGAAGGTCATCACCATCCGGCTCTCGCCTTCAGGTGGCGCCGTATCGCGCTGGAGTTGATAGTAAGCGTGCGCCGCGACCTGCTTCTCGCCACCATTGTCGATTTCGTAGCCGACATCGATCAGATAGCTGCCGCGGGTAAAAGTATAGATTTTTGTTACCTTGACACCATTGCTGGGCGCTGCCTCGAGGCGCAGCTGCAGCGTCTTGGCCTCGCCGCTGAGTTCTCGGTCACCGGGGACGACCGAGAAGACGGTCTTGTGGCTTGGCAAGCCTTCGCCGATCAAGCCACTTTGCGCGGCATACTGGTGACGTCGGTCGAAAAGAGCGAAATCCTTGCTCTTGCTCTCCGTGTCCTTGTATTCGTCCAGGGTCAGGCGAACGATATCACCTCCCTCTGCCGAGATCTCGGCGACAAAAAGGTCGGTCCTGATGGTCACCGTCTCACCCGTTGGCATAAACGGAACGGCGGCGGCGCCGGGTACCGTCGGCACCGGCGAATGCAGGCTTGCCGATGGCTGCGGCGCTGCCGGGTCTGCCGTCGATCCGGGAGCCACTGCCCCGGCTGTCGCTATGGGTGCGACTGGTGGAGGCTGATTGTATTTCTGCCACGCATCCCAGAGCATGACCAGCGAAAAGGAGAAGACCAGCAACAGGAGCAGGCGTCGGTTATCCATGAAAGCCTATACGATTCGATTGATGTTCAGGGTACGGGGTCAAAACCACCCGGATTCCACGGATGACAGCGGAAAATTCTCTGCAGGGCAAGGCGTACTCCCTTGCCGGTGCCATGTTTTTCAAGGGCTTCGGCCGCGTACTCGGAACAGCTTGGGAAGAAGCGGCAACGACTCCCGAGAAAGGGACTGATCGCGTAACGGTAAAAGGCTATCAGCGCGAGCAACAACTGTTTCATCGGCCCATCATCGAGGTGAGGTCATCTTGCTCAGCAGGCGCTGGATTTCCAGCGCCAAAGCTTGGCGTTCAACTGCTTTCGGCTTGGCCGCCAAGCGCAGCACGAAATCGTTGCAGCGAAGACGGGCACGCAGCAAGCGGAAATGCTCTCGTGCCAGTCGCTTGACCAGATTGCGATCAACCGATCGGCGCAGAAAGCGCTTGGCGACGACCAAGCCAAGCCTGGCTCCGGCTATGTCGTCTGCGTCACGAGGGCGGTAATGTAGCAGAAAATGCTGGCTTTTCAGCGCCTTCCGGAAACCAAAAACGGATGAGTACTCATCCGTTTTCAACAGGCGGTAGTGCTTTGGAAAAGCTGCGGCGGCAAACGAAAGATTGCCGACGGAATCAGCTGAATCAGCTGAATCAGCGCTGCCGTTCAAACGGCAAGACGATGACGACCTTTGGCGCGACGGGCACGAATGACGGCGCGACCGCCACGGGTGGACATGCGGACGAGGAAGCCGTGCGTGCGCTTGCGACGAACCACCGACGGTTGATAAGTGCGTTTCATGGTTAAACCCTTGAAGTCATAGCGAAGTGAACGGGTAATTAGACAACCTGAGGGTAAAGCTTGTCAAGGCCATATTTTCAATGAAGCTGTGGATAACTTCGGTCTGACGGGTTAAAATTGTCGTTTGAACGCTCGTGACAAGATAACAATTGCGAAGCGTAGAGGGTCAGCAGCCGGTCTTCCTTACCAGCACCAGGGGGATAGCCTGCAGCAGGCGGGGATTGTGGTCCATCTCGATGATTTCCAAGCTGTCTTGTCATGGCGAACGGTCGCCGTTACGTTTCTGCGTCGGCCCAACACTTCGGAATGTCAGTACATGACTATTGATGGTTAGCTTCTGGTCCGCCTGTCTGAGCCAGTTCGAGCAGGAACTTCCGCCTCAGCAATTCAGTACCTGGATCCGTCC
>Ga0075156_10001015_pt1 | contig 15000 bp, 13 predicted proteins | sample JI81AbrownDNA_FD_70966 | JGI IMG/M metagenome (GOLD analysis project Ga0075156, IMG submission 70966) | Wastewater effluent complex algal communities from Wisconsin, to seasonally profile nutrient transformation and Carbon sequestration -... | ecosystem: Engineered > WWTP > Effluent > Algae...
CCAGAAGAAACAGGCGAGGCGGTGGCCGCGGGTCACCGGGGTGACTTCGTGGATGCTGGTGCCCGGGTAGAGCACGGCGTGCCCGGCGGGCAGCTTGACGCCGCGGGCGCCATAGGTGTCCTGGACCCGCAGCTCGCCGCCCTCGTATTCGTCCGGGTCTGCCAGGAAGACGGTGCATGAGACGTCGGTGCGCACCCGCTCGCCGGTGTCAGCACGGAAGCGGATGGCGTTGTCCACGTGGCCACCGTAGTAAGGGGTGTCACCGCCATAGCGATTCACCCGGGGGGTGAAGATCTTCTTGGGCAGGGCGGCGGTGAGGAAGAGGGGGTGTCGGTCGAGGGCGCGCAGCACCAGTTGGCGGATCAGGGTCGCCGGGGCGCAGTCGTGGGGGAGTTGTTCGTTGTTCTTCACCGTGGCGGCCTGGGGGCCAGCGCTGTCGCGGCCATCGGCCCAGGGGGCGTCGATGAGGGCCTGACGGGCCTGGCGGACTTCGTCGGCGGTCAGCAGTTCGGGGATCTGGAGGAGCATGGCGCGTTTATATGGCGAGCTGAAAAAGGGTGAGAGAGGGTGTGCCCCCAGGGCGCACACCCTCTTCCGGTCCTGCCTATCCCCTGCGTTCCATCAGAACTTCACGCTGGCGGTGAGGTAGTAGGTCCGGCCGAAACCCGGGATGTAGTGCCCGGAGTACAGGGAGTCGGCATAGAGCTTGTTGCTCAGGTTGATCACGTTGGCCTTGAGGGTCAGGCGCTCGGGAATGGCTTCGTATTCGGCCATGGCGTCGTAGGTCACGTAGCCGTCGGAGTACCAGCCCGGGTTGCGGTTGGGGGTCATCTTGGTGCGCCCGTTGGCGCCCGCGCCGACGCGCAGCTTTTCGGTGACCTGGTAGGTGCTCCACAGGGTGCCCTGGTGCTTCGGGATCAGGGACGGACGACGGCCCTGGCCTTCCGCGCCTTCCGCGCCCTTGTCGATCTCCGCGTCCCAGATCCAGGTGTAGGAGCCGTAGACTTCCCAGCGCGGGGTGATCTTGCCGATCACGTCGGTTTCGAAACCGGTGGCGTGGCGCTTGCCCGACAGCACGGCAACATTGATCAGGGGATCGGTGTTGCGCTCGTTGAGCTTGACGCCCCGGAACAGGGCGAAGCGGGAGGACATGCGCCGGTCGGCCGAGTCGATCTTGGCACCCAGTTCAAGGTTCATGCTCTTCTCGGGCGGGGTATCCACCGTGGCGGCACTGTAGGAGTAGGTGTCGCCAGAGGTGTTGAACGAGGTGGCGTAGGACAGGTGGAAGGAGTGGCGGTCAGAGGGCTGATACATCACGCCGTAACGCTGGCTCCATTTGTAGATGGCCTGTTCGTAGTTGCTGAAGGACGCGACGTTGGTGTTGCTCAAGCCGAAGACGTCGTACTTGCCTGACATGGCGTCGTAGCGGAGCCCGCCGAGCAGCTTCCAGTGGTCGGTGATCCGGATCAGATCCTGGGCGTAGATACCGCCCGAAATGGCCTCGAACTCGTTGGTCTTGCGCAGCTTGCGCAGGCTTTCGTCGACCCAGGCGCCATCGTCCGTATTGCCATAGGTGGTGGTGGGTTTGGTCAGGGTGACGCCGCCCTGGGCGGCGCTGAGGGCACCGCGAACAATCTTCTTCTCCCAGGCGAAATCCACGCCGGTGAGCACTTCATGCTTGAAGCCCAGTGCCTCGAACTTGGAAGACAGGTCGCTCTGGGCGAACAGGTTCTCCATGTTCTGCACCTTGAGATTGGTGCCACGGTTGATCACCGTGTTCGGATTGAGGGTGGCCAGGGTGACGGCCTGACCGCCCGGTTGCAGGGTGGCGGGGGCAAAACGCACGGTGCCGGCCCGCTGATCCCGTTCGAAGTCGCCCTTGCGCACTTTGGTCACCAGTTCGGTGTCCGCCGAGAAGCGGTGGGTGTGCATGAAGGTGGCGTAGCCGGCGGTGCCCTTGTTGTAGTCGCTGGCCATGCCCCAGTAACTCTTGGGGTCGGCCGGCAGCATGGTGGTGGCACTGACCGGGGAGCTTGAATTGGGGCGGACCCACGGCAGACCGTAGTTCATGCCGTTGCTGTTGTTGAGGTAGAAGTAACCCACCTCGAATTCGTCGCGGGTGCCGATGCCCCAGCGGTAGTCGACTGCGAAGCCATACTTGTCGAGGCTGGAGCCGGCGCCGTTGTTGTCGGCCAGGGTACGCATGGCGTTGATGCGCAGGGCGGCGTCTTCGCCCGTCTTGACGTTGATGTCGACCACCGCACGGCGGTATTGGTGGCTGCCCAGGGTCAGGTCGATCTGGCTTTCGTCGAGCAGGCGGGCCTGTTTGTTCACCTGGTTGACCGCGCCGCCGGTGGAGCCACGGCCGAAGAGCATGGAGGCAGAGCCCCGCAGCACTTCGATGCGATCCATGTTGAAGGTGTCGCGGTCGTAGAAGGCCGGGTCGCGCATGCCGTCGATGAACAGGTCGCCGGTGGAGTTGAGGGGGAAGCCGCGCAGGCGGACGTCTTCCTCGCCGCCTTCGGCCGCCAGGAAGGTGATGCCCGAGGTCATCTTGAGGGCTTCCTTGACGGTGTCGATCTTGCGGTCGTCCATGAGCTTCTCGGTGACGACGGTGACGGACTGGGGAATGTCGCGGAGTTCCTGCTTGCCTTTGCCGATGCGGGTGGTGGTGGTGCGCAGGGTGTTCTTGCCTTCCTGCTCGCGTTCGGCGTCGGCCTTGACGATCACCGGCTTGAGGGTCTTCTCGTCGCCCTGGGCGGCGGGGGTCTGGGCGAAGGCGCCCATGGACGCGGCGAACATCATGGCGCCCAGGGGCAGGACGGCCTTGTCGGTGATGGAGGGTGCTGCTGCGACCGACGGCGCGGCGGTTCGATGACGGTGTGCAGCCGCGGGGCGGCGGGTCTTCTTGTGAGCCATGGCAAAGCCTCTCGTAATGAAATCGTTGGAGTTTCACGATCTGAGGCTGGCTGGCTTGGCTAGCAGATGGCTGGCTTGCCCGTAGGATCTTGTTTCAATTGTAATGGTAATGAGAATGATTGGCAATAAGATGATGCGTTGCGGCAAGAAAGGTAAAGGCCGGGAACTTCCCGGCCTTTACCTGAACGTGTGGCGAACCGCTTCGAATCAGCGGGTGTGAATCAATCTGCTGTGCGACCCGATTTCGCCCCTGCGATGCTCACCGTACCCTTGTACGGCTGTGCTTCTCGGGGCGAACTCGAACCGCTCGCGACGATTTCTTCACACCCGCTCAGCGGAAACCGGCGCGGTCGTAGATCTTCTGGGCTTCAATCACTGAATCGGCCAGCTTGCCCACGGGCAGGGTGTCGGCCTTGAACTTGCCCATGGCATCGAGGCCCCGGTTGGCGATCTTGACGCCGGCCACCACCGGCCACTCGTTGTTGCCGTTGGCGAAATAGTCCTGGGCTTCCGGGGAGGCCAGGTATTCCAGGAACTTGACCGCGGCTTCCTTGTGGGGGGCCGTCTTCAGCATGCCGCCGCCGGAGATGTTGATGTGGGCGCCAAAACTGGATTGGTTGGGCCACACGATGCCGATGCGATCAACAGTCTTCTGATCCTCGGGCTTGGTGGACTTGAGCATGCGGGCCAGGTAGTAGGAGTTGACCAGCGCCACGCCGCATTCGCCAGCGCCGACGGCCTTGATCTGGTCGGTGTCGCCACCCTTGGGCGCGCGGGCAAAGTTGGCCACCAGACCGCGGGCCCATTCTTCGGTCTTTGCGGCGCCGATGTGCTGAATCAGGGCCGAGCCGAGGGACAGGTTGTAGGGGTGGTTGCCGGAGCGGACGCAGACCTTACCCTTCATGTCGGGCTTGGCCAGGTCTTCATAGTTGCGCACCTGATCGGCTTTCACGTCGAGCTTGTTGTAGACGATGACCCGGGCGCGGGTGGAGAAGGCAAACCAGCGGTCGGTGCGCAGGTGGGCCGGGATGGCCGACTTGAGGGATGGCGAGTCCACGGTGGCGAAGAGGCCGTACTGGTCGGCAGCGGCCAGGCGGGCGGCGTCAACGGTGATGAACACATCGGCCGGGCTGTTGGCCCCTTCGTTGCGGATGCGCTCCAGGAGTTCTTCTTCCTTGCCTTCGATGCGGTTGATCTTGATGCCGGTGCGGGTGGTGAAGTTGGCGTACAGGGCCTCGTCGGTCTGGTAGTGACGGGCGGTGTAGAGGTTGAGTTCGGTGTCGGCGGCGAAAGCGGTGTTGCCCAGGGCGGCGCTGGCGGCCAGCAGGGCGGCGAGGGATTTCAGCTTGGTCATGGTCGGTGCGGGTATGGGGGAAGACCCGACCGATGTTATCGAGACTTGTTGTTATTTGCAAATGCAAGTCATTCGCAAATCAGTGCTGGCAGGCCGTGGTGGGCCCGGGCCTTGGCACATTGGCTGCCACCGGCCTCGACTTCGCGGCAGGGGGACGGGCGATGGCCATAGACCTGGCAGCTCACCTCCTGGCCCACGGTGCCAGCCAGGGCGGCGCAGCGGGGTTGCGGCTGGTTGGTGCCGCGCATGCAGGCAAACCAGGCGTTGACCTGTTCGGTGAGTTCCGTGGGCAGGCCGAGGGTCTCGGCCTCGGACCAATAGAAGGACACGCGGAAAGTGGCGCAGCAGGCACCGCAATCGAGGCAGGGATTGCTGTCGGCAAGGCTCATGGGGACGCAGCGGGTGGGTTGTGGGGCGGAGATTCTTGCATGCTCGCGGCGGCCCTGTCTTCCCCGGGGGCGGAGGGAGGGCGGGAGGGCGTTTCGATCCGGCAGGCATCCCGTTCGGTCTGGGCGGCCTGCAGGTAGCGGGCCAGCATGCCGGTACCGTCGAAGTGCGCGTCTAGGGGGGCGAGGCGGGCGATCCGGTCCAACCTGAAGCTGCGAAAGTCGCCGCGCAATTCGCACCAGGCGCCGAGGGTCCAGGTTTCGCCCCAGAACACCAGCCCCACGGGCTGGATCGTCCGTTCGCTGGCGGCCCCGTCGGCGCGGGTGTAGGCAATGCGCAGTCTGCGCTGATCGGAGATGCACTCGCGCAGTGTGCTCATGGGGGCACGCATGGCGTCGGGCACATGGAAGCCGGGCACCAGCAGCGCGTCCCTGGCGGGGTCGTGGCGAAGGCGCCTGGGCAGGACGGACTCGATACGAAGCAAGGCGCGTTCGGCGGCGCGGCCGAGGGCCGGGTCGGCCCAGCTACGTACCATCCGGCTGCCCAGGGCCAGCGCCGCCAGTTCCTCGGCATCGAACATCAGGGGTGGCAGGCGATAGCCCGGACGCATCAGGTAGCCCACCCCGGCCTCGCCGCTGATCGGCACGCCCGAGCGGGACAGATCGGCCACATCGCGGTACACGGTGCGTTCGGATACCTGCAGGGCGTCGGCCAGCTCACGGGCGGTGACGGCCCGCCCCCGGTCAAGGAGAAGGACGATCTGGAACAGGCGGTCGGCTCGGCGCATGGGGGGCTCCTGACACAAGGCTGTCAGGATAGCGCTGCGGGGGCGACCTGAGGCCGGGCCTCCTGACGGGAGGCTGTCAGGAGGCAGGGGGCAGACTGGCTGCTCCATCCACTATCTGAAGGAGCCGGTCATGCAGCGCTTGATCAACTGGTTTGAAATTCCCGTCCGCGATCTGGATCGCGCCCGCCGCTTTTACGAAGCCACCTTCGCCGTCGAGCTCAAGCCCGAGGTGATGGAAGGCATGCACATGGCGATCTTTCCCTGCGATGCACCCGCCACGGGTGGCGCGTTGCTGGCCTGCCCGGAAGGCAAGCCCGGTGACCACGGGGTGGTGATCTATCTCCATGGTGGCGACGATCTGTCCGTTCCCCTGGCCCGTGCCGTGGCAGCCGGCGCGACCGTGCTCATGCCCAGGACCGAGTTGTCGCCGGAGATCGGTAGCATCGCCATGTTCGCCGACAGCGAGGGTAATCGCATCGGGCTGCATTCGCCGGGGCGCGGGGCGTGATCCCTCGCAGATGAGCCGGCCGGGTGGATGCGTCCGCAATGATGTGTTCGCCCGCGGTGAGGCCCGCCGCGTGGGGGGCGGGCCTACATGAGCAGGAAGTCCACCGGCTTCAAGGGCTCGGGCACGTCTTCCAGGCCCCGGTATTCGGCCAGGTCGATCTCGATGTTGCGGGTCATGGCGTCTAGGGGCAGATCGTTCTGGGCGGTGCCAAAGGGTTCTTCCAGTTCGTCGCCGAGGGCATCGAGGCCGAAGAAGGTGTAGGCCACCAGGGCGGTCAGCAGGGGGGTGGCATAGCCCAGGGAGTGGACAACGCCAAACGGCAGCAAGATGCAGAAGAGGTGCGCGGTGCGGTGCAGCAGCAGGGTGTAGGCGAAGGGCAGGGCGGTGTGGCGGATGCGTTCGCAGGCGCCCTGGATGGCGGTGAGCTGGTTGATGTGCTCGGCCAGGCTGGCGTAGGTGACGGAATCGAGGCGGCCGGGGCGGCGTGCGTCGAGCAGCAGCCTGGTGATGTGCCGCAGCAGGTGGTCGGGTGGATTGCGGGCGGCGGTGCAGGCCGCGAGTTCGGTGGCGCTCAGTTCGGTGGCGACGGCATCGGCGACGGGGCGGTCGCGCAGGCGGGCGGTGAGTGCCTTGGTGAAGGCCGTGGCGAGGCGCAGGATCTCCCGGCGCTGGTGGCGGCCTTCCGCGTCACCATCGAGGATCTGGCTGTCGCGGGCGAGACAGCGCATCACCACCAGCAGGTTGCCGTAGTGCTTGCGGGCTTCCCACCAGCGGTCGTAGCAGGCGTTGTTGCGAAAGCCCAGGAAGAGCGACAGGGAAATGCCCAGGAAGGTGAAGGGGCCGCTGGCGAAGTCGGGGAAGCGTGGACCGGCCAGTGCCGCCGCCAGGGTGACCAGGGCGGCGACCACGGTGACAAACAGGACCTGGGGGAAGATCAGGGGAATGATGGAGCCCTTCCAGATGAAGAAGAGCTGCCGCATGGTGGGGCGGGGGCGGACGATCATGGGCAAGGGCGCGCGCGGGCGATGCTGCGGATGAAGGGCCTTACCTTAGCCTGATTATGCTGCGCTGCACAAATTTCTTGATTCGATATGGCGATAAGACGGGCTTCTGATGGCGGGTCGGGACGTTGGCCCGGGGGGGTAGAGGTGGTGCGTCCGTCGGATTCGTGAATTCCGTCACGCTGGCTGAAGTCTGGTACGTCCATCTGGGTGTGGTTGGCGCTCATGATGACGGTGGCGTACCTGCGAGAACGGCCGTTTGTCGTGCGCGGGTCCGTAGCTGGTCCGATTGTCCATCAAGGAGAGTGTCCCCCATGAATACCCGTGTTGTTTCCCGAGTCCTTGCCCCCGTCGTCCTGGCCCTTATTTCCGGCGTTGCCGGCGCTGCCTGTGTGCCTGTGCTGGGTTCCGTTCGCCTGCTTCCCGATGCATCCTGCCAGATCAATGCACTGGGCAGCCAGGTTCCGGCTTACCAGAACCAGTGTTTCAGCGTTGCCTTGAACCTGGTCGGTTTTCCAGCGGCAACGGGTTTTGCCGGCGTAACCGCTGAGCCGCTGGTGGGTCTGAGCGGCCCCACCGCAACCCCGGCCGCGGTGATCGATGCGGCCACGTCCCTGCCGCGGCAGAGCATCCAGACCGCCCGCAGCGTGGTGTATATCGGCACCGGCAAGCATCGCACGGCCCTTTACAGCAATGATGTGATCGTTGCCCAGGTCAAGCTGGCGGCCGATGGTTCCATGAGCACCGGCGCGGTGACGGAGCAGATCCTGATCTCGGGTTCGGACGGCAAGGGGGCTTACGCCAAGGTCACCGGCCATCTCAATGTGCTGGGCAACAGCATCGGCACCTCGGCATCGGTGACGGGCAAGCTCTGCCTGCCCTGATGGGGCGTGGAGCCTGATCCCGGGCGTCTTCGGCGCGGGCAGCCAGTGGCTGCCCGCGTGCTTTCTGTGTCTGTGAGCCGGTCCGGACCTGGGTCAGCGGTTCTCCAGGCGGCTGTAGTCCAGGATGGCGGCTTGCCGGGGCTCGACGGACTGCCAGTAGTCGTGGACGGCGTCACTGATGCGCCAGAAGCGGGCATCGGTGCGACGCACGGCGAAGCGCTGGTGAAGGCGTTGCACGTCGTCGTCGCTGGCGAGGGTCTCCACGGCGCGGACGAAGCGGGGCAGCTCGCTGGCATCCAGGTGAAAGAGCGCGTTGGGATAGGCACCGACAATGCCGTCGAGGACAATCAGGCTGTCTTCATCGGGCAGGCGTCGGGCGTCCTCGTCGAACAGTCCGGCCACATTGCTGTGGGCGCTGTTGCGCAACAGTGACAGGACGCGGACGGGGTCTTTGCCGTTGTGCACGATCAACAGGCTGTGCTCGGGCATCCGCGAGGCGCTTCTGCCGGTGATGCGGTTGAGGGCGCGTAGCTGGCCGACCTGTTCGACTCTCAAGCCGTTGGGCGCGAGATCCAGGGGGAGCGGACGCACCGGGCGCAGGTAGCGGTGAATGCCCGCATAGAGCTCACCCAGCGGGTCGGTCGTGCGGTAACGCATGCCGGTCTCGCCCGGAAAGTAGCTGCGGGCGTCGGCAAATTCGAGGATGCGCGGGTCGGGGCGGCCCCGGTACCAGCCATCCAGCACCTTCTGGCGGTTCTTGAGGGGCAGCAGGGTGAGGAAGTTCTCTTCGCCCTCCATGCGCAGGAAATCCATGTAAAGACGGGTGGCAAGCTGGTGCCCGGTGTTGCCGTACACGTCGAATCCGGCCACCAGCAGGTAGTGCATGCGTTCGAGCAGGGGGTAGCCCAGGAGCAGCACGGTCTGGGGTTGTTCGCCGGCCAGACCGCGAATGACCGAGGCACTGTCGAAGTGACGGAAAACGGTCAGGCCGGCGTTGGGGTTGCGTCCATCGCCGTTCCATAGATCGGTCAGTTGGGGCCTGAGCCGGGGCAGCCCGGCCATGAAGGCGCTCTTGGTCGCCAGGTAGCGGCGTTCTGCCTTGGCGTACTTGTTCCAGGCGAGGATGCCGGTGGTGCTGTCGTCCTCCGCGGGCATGCGCAGGTTGGGGCGGGTGCTGTCCAGCAGGCCCTGGGTGTTGCGCGCAACTTCGCTTTCGGGCGAATAGAACAGCACCCAGAAGTGGTCATTGATGACGTTGAGGGCCACCTGGCCGCGGCACACGGGCCCTTTCATGAAGCCCATCACGGTGAAGCCGGCATCGTCGAGCATGAAACGGTAGCGGGCATCGACGGGCAGTGCCTTGAAGGCGGCGAAGGGGTTGGACGCGGTCTTCGGGTCGTAGCCAGGCAGGCTGCTGACCGTGAAGGGGGCGTCGAAGAACCATCTCTTCAGGCGCGCCCGGCGGCCTTCGTCGAGCGCCAGGGGCATGTGGGTCTTGGCCACCAGGGTTTCGTCCGTCGGGCGCAGGCGGTAGTAGACGCGGGCCACGCCGGGGTCATCGTAGGGGCGCCGGGTGGCGATGACGTCAATGGGCTGGCCGGGCGCGCTGCGGCTGCGCACCAGTTCAAAGCGCTGCGCGTGCTCGTCGTCGAGATAGAGCTGGCCGATATACCAGTGTTCGTAGATGTAGCGGGCCACCAGTTGGTCGCGCAGGCTGTTGCCGTTGAGAAGCGTCTCCCATTCCTCCCGCCGGGTGCGGAGGGCGGCGGAGAGTGGGGGGCGGGGGGTGAAGGGGGCGCCGGCCTCGATCCAGCGGCTCAGGATGTCATGCTCCGCGGTGCTGAGGGCCGGCAGGCCGAAGGGCATGCCCCAGTCCGGATGCTCCTTCTCGAAGTCGGGCATGCCCTCGATGCGGGTGCAGGTTTGCGGGCGGTCGATGGAAAAGTCGAAACGCCCGCCGGGCAGGGGGCCGCTGTCGGGCCCGGGGTTACGCTGCTTGAGGGCCAGGATGCGGTAAAGCACGCTGGCGTCCCGGTTGGCCTGGGGGGTGGCGGCCCGCTCGTTGAGCACCGGGTGGAAGCCCTTGTCGCGCCACGCGGCGTTGCTGTGGGCGTCGAAGCCAAGGCGGTTGGGGCTGGCTGACAGCAGGCGGGTGCCGGCGTAAATCGATTCGGCGTTGGCGCCGCGGGTGATGCCGTCGTGACGGGTGAGCTTGAGCTGGCAGGGTGCGTCGTAGCAGGCGTGGCAGGCCACGCAGCGGCGTTCGAGGATGGGGCGCACGCGGGTCTGGTAGTCCGGGGCCTCGGCGGGCGGAGCCGCCGGGCGATCAAAGCGGCCCGGATCGGGGCGGCCGAGTTCCCGGTCGAGCTGGACGCGGTTTACCACCGTGGTGCAGCCGGTGATGAGGATGAGGAGAATCAGGTGGATCAGGTGACGAGGCGCGCGCATCGGTTCAATGGGGGCTGGCGGGTGCGCGGATTGTGCCGGATTCCGCCCATCTTTGCCGACCGGCGCAGGCCGGCCGGGGCAGCTCAACCCCGCTCTTGCTACTTACACCGCCAGTCGCATGGCATCACGCCGCTCGACCACTTTCAGCACCAGCAACAGTACGGTGCCGATCGCCATGACAGCCGCCGCAAAATACAAGCCGGCGTTGTAGCTGCCGAAGTGGGTCGCCAGCGTGCCGGTGACTGCCGGGCCGAGAATCTGCGCCGCACCGTAGGAAAGTGTCATCTTGCCCATCATCTTGGCCGGCCGGGTGGGGTAGTAGCGGCCGGCCATCGTCAGCACCAGGCTGACCATGCCGATGAAGGTGCCGCCGAAGAGCAGTGCGCCGAACAAGGCGGCGGTGAGCCCGCCGATGAGTACAGGCAGCAGGATGCCCACGATCTGCAGTATGGCGGCGAGAATCAGCGCGTTGAGGTCGCCCGTGCGGCGGGCGATGAAATCCCAGTTGATGCATGCGGGCGCCGCGCCGAGGCCGATTGCGAGAAAGACCAGGTTGCCCTGCCCGGCGAGGCCCGGCAGCTTGTTGACGATGGCGACGATGAAGGTGGCGCTGACCACGTAGCCGATTCCGGCGCAGAAGTAGGCCGCCATGAAGATCCGCAGGTAGAGCGGGCTTGGCGGGCGGTCTTGCATTTTCTGTCCGGTGCTGGTCAGCCCGCTGGTGTCGGGCGGTGGCAGCCAGCCGAGGGCGGGGATCAGGAAGAGGCAGCCGAGGGCGGTGAAGGCGAACCACTGCTCGCGCCAATCCAGCCACTGGCTGAGCACGGCGACGAAGGTGGCGCAGCCGGCTATGCCCAGACCGATGCCGGCGAAGTGGATGCCGAGTTCGCTGCGGTGGTTGTGGCGGATCAGCCAGTGGAGGATCAGCCCGGTGCCAAGGAGCATGCCGGCGGCACTGCTGAGGCCGGCAAGGAAACGCGATATCGCCCACACCGTCACGTCATTGCTGAGGCCCATCATCAGCGTGCTGAGAATCGCCACCACCATGCCGATCCGGAACAGCCGGTCCTTCAGCACCAGATCGCTGATCAGCGATGCGATCAGCGCGCCGCTCAGGTAGCCGGCGTAGTTGATCGCCGCCAGCCAGCCCGCCGCGGCAACGCCCAGCCCGGCCTGCTCCTGCATCAGGGGCAGGAGCGGCGTATACGAGAAGCGGGCCACGCCGAGGACCAGCAGCAAGCTGAAAATGCCGGCGCCGAGCACCTTGAGGCGTTGGATCTGGTTGTTCATGTCGTCATTGGCCCATGGGGTAAATGAAGGGAAAGGGCGGCAGCCGGGCTGCTCGCCGCCTCGGGCAGGAAGGCCTCGGAGCCTGTGCCGGAATCGATCGTGCGGCGTGAGTTCGCAACGATTTCCTCATACGTTCTCAGTTCTCGCCGGTCAGCCTGACCACCAGCCGACCGCGCACCTGCCCGGCGAGGAGCTGTTCGGCCAGGGCGGGCGCCTCGGCGAGCGTGACTTCGCGGGTCATTGCGTCCAGCTTGGCGAGGTCGAGGTCGCGCGCCAGTCGGCCCCACGCCGCCTGCCGCACCGTTAGCGGCGCCATCACGCTGTCGATGCCGCAGAGGGTGACGCCGCGCAGGATGAAGGGCGCCACCGACGACGGAAAATCCATTCCTCCGGCCAGCCCGCAGGCCGCCACCGCGCCGCCGTAGCGGGTCGTCGCGCAGGCATTGGCCAGCGTGTGGCTGCCCACCGTATCGATCACTCCGGCCCAGCGTTCCTTGCCCAGCGGCTTGCCCGGCGCCGACAGTTCGCTGCGGTCGATCACCGTTGTCGCGCCGAGTCCGGTCAGGTAAGCCGATTCGCCCATGCGACCGGTGGACGCCACCACCGCATACCCGAGCCGCGACAGGAGCGCGATCGCGACGCTGCCCACGCCGCCGTTGGCGCCGGTGACCAGCACCTCGCCGTCGCCCGGCTTGACGCCGTGCTTTTCGAGCGCCATCACGCACAGCATCGCGGTGTAGCCCGCTGTGCCGATCGCCATCGCCTGCCGTGCCGAGAATTCCGCCGGCAGCGCAATCAGCCAGTCGCCCTTGACCCGCGCCATCTCGGCCAGCCCGCCGCAATGGGTCTCGCCGACGCCCCAGCCGTTGAGCAGCACGCGGTCGCCGACTTTCCAGGCCGCGTGGCGGCTGTCCACCACCGTGCCCGCGAAGTCGATGCCAGGGATCATCGGGAAGCGGCGTACCACCGGCGCGCGGCCGGTGATCGCCAGTCCGTCCTTGTAGTTCAGCGTCGACCATCCGATGCGGACGGTGACATCGCCGTCCGGCAGCACGTCCTCGCCGATCGCCTGCACCGTGGCGCGGTAAGCCGCGTCGTCCTTGCTGATCAGAATTCCCTGAAACATGGAGACCTCCGTGGGTAATTAGACTGAGTGACTATAAATCGGCGAGACAATCAGCCGAGGGCCTTGCGAAACAACTGGAAAAAGGCGTGCATCGGCGCCGTCGAGCGCATCAGCCGGGCGCGCAGGATGGCGCCTTCCCAGCCGATCCAGAAGGCGTGGGCAAGCGCGGCACAATCCGTGTCGCGGCGGACAGCCCCGTCGTCGGCAGCGAGCTGCAGGCAGGCCGCCAGTTGCGCCTCCCAGCGCAGGAAGATGTCTTCCAGCCGTGTCTGGATCGCCACGTCGAGACAACCGGCCTCCTGCCCCAGATTGCCAACCAGGCAGCCGCGACTGAAGTCATAGCGCTCGACACCCTGACAGGCGCCATCGACAAAGGCCTGCAAGCGGGCAAGCGGCGTCAGCGCAGGATTGGTGAAATGGCGGTCGAGCTTGCGCGACAGGTAGTCGGCGTAAGCGTCCAGTGTGGCCAGCACAAACGCGTCCTTGCTCGGAAAGTAGTGGTAGAACGAACCCTTGGGTACGCCCACTGACTTCAGCACCTCGTCCAGACTGGTCGCGCTCACGCCGCGCTGGGACAACAACTCGGTACCGCGCCGGATAAGGAGCGCGCGGGTGTCGGCGTAGCTCTGCCCGTGCCGCGACGGCCGACCGCGGGGGCGACGGGGCAGGGCCGTGTTGTTTGGGGCGGAAGCGGTCATCGCATTATATTAGACTGACCGTCTATAAATAACCAGCGTCAGGCGATCACCATCGTTTCCACCATGGCTTCCGGGTCAATTTGCCGCTCTTGAGGCGCCCGTTCAGCAGGGACGAGAACGCCGTGAAATCATGGGCGCTCTCGGGAGATGAATACTCGTGATGACTAAAGTGCTCGCTGTAGTCCTGCAGATACAAGCCTCGGTCACCGTAGTACTTCTCGGCGAAAGCGTTGCCCGGTGCGTTGAGGGATTCGTTCGTCAGCTTGCCGTCGCAGTATGTCAGGAGGAATTCCGTGCCCGACAGGCGCCCCGCGATCACGGCGTGAACGGCGTCGGGCTCCTCACGCATGTGCAGGGCACCGGCCCACCCCTGGATAAAGCACCATTTCAAGAACAGGCCAATGTGAGTTGCGCCATATTCCTCCGGCTGATCCTCCGGGAAGTTGTCACTCCCGCAGTGCCAGTTTGCGTCGTCGTATTTCATGGGGCATCCCACATCAGGGTTGCGCTATTACGTCCGTCTCAAGGGCCGGGAGTGGCCGCCAGGCGGCACATGTAGGCGGCATCCTTGCCGTAGCCGGCAAGGCGTACGCTCAAGGGGGCGGCAACGGGTACCGGCACGAAGCCGTGGCGAGACCACCAGGGGGCGGAGTGTTGGATGGCAATCAGGCTGGCCCGGGGCAGGGAAAGCGTGGTCAGGGCCGCCAGGAAAGCGCCCACCAGCATGTCGGCGATGCCGCTGCCGCGGGCTTCCGGATCGACGGCGAGGTCGTGCAGGTAAAGGGTGTCGGGCCTTGCGGGGAGGCGGCACTCGGCGGCGTCGAGGCCGGGTGGGTCGTCGAAGCGCCAGGGCAGGGCCAGCAGATAGGCGACGATGTGCTCGCCCTGGCGGGCGACAAAGCAGGTGTCGGGTGCTGCGGCCACCTTTGCCCCCATTGATGTGGCGGACTCGGGAACGATGGCGGTGTAGCAGCGGGCCTGGATCCGCAGGATGGCCGGGAGGTCAGTGGGGCGGGCGAATCGGATGAAGGGTTGGGCGGACACGGACGGAGGCGTTGGTGGGACGAGCCCGGATTATCCCCTGTCCGGCCCGGGATTTCAGCGGCTGCGACTCTCCAGGAAGGTTCGTATCGTCCAGATGGCGGCGGGAGACAGCACCTCCTTCCAGGCCGGCATGTGCACCACGCCGACACGGGTCTTGCCTTCCTGGACGGACTTCAGGAAGAAGTCGTCCTGGTCCAGGATGCACATCTGGCGGATCACCGGATCGGCGATGCGCGGGCACGACCGATCCATCTTGAGCAGATCGGGGCCGACTTGCCCCTTGTTGACCGCGTCAACGCCATGGCAACGGGAGCAGGCCTGGTTGAAGGCCATGCGACCGATTTCGGCTGCCCGGGCATTGCCCCGGTAGGGGTTGCCCTCGGGCGCGTTGGCAGCAATGGGCGGGAGGCCGGAGGTGTCGACCACGACGTTCGGATCGGCGATTTCGCCGGCAAGGACGGATCCGCTCAGGATCAGCAGTGCGGCGCTCAGGCGGAGGAGGAAGCGGGGAGCCATGGGGGTCACCAGTCGGTGGGGCAGCCGGTGCAGCCCTC
>Ga0075156_10001016_pt1 | contig 14996 bp, 14 predicted proteins | sample JI81AbrownDNA_FD_70966 | JGI IMG/M metagenome (GOLD analysis project Ga0075156, IMG submission 70966) | Wastewater effluent complex algal communities from Wisconsin, to seasonally profile nutrient transformation and Carbon sequestration -... | ecosystem: Engineered > WWTP > Effluent > Algae...
GACAAAATTTAAATTTTCCTATCTTTCGACTAAGATTTGCAATATTCTCCAATCTGAGATTCGTACGTACCCCAAATTTTCGCACGCAGAGTCAATTTATTTCCGGGCTATATGGGCCACTGCATTTCCGAAAACGAAATTTTGAAAATGCACTTGGGAGAAACCAAGTTCATACATTATTTTCTGTAAAGTTTCTTGGTCTGGATAAGTAGTCGAGGAATGTGGCAAGTAATCGAACATTTCGTGTTTTTTTCCATATATTAGGTAACCGAAGATCGGTACGATTTGGAAAAAATAAAAATCCGCGAACCATTTTAAGAAAAAAGGGCGAACCCTGCCGACATCTAAATTGATAAAAATCCCACCTGGTTTTAGAACCCTTTTGATTTCAACTAGACATAGTTTTAAATCAGAAACATTTCTGAGACCAAAGCCCATAGTTACAAGATCGATGCTTTCATTCTTAAATGAAGAGAGATTCATCGCATCTCCCACAACTAGTTTTACATTCTTTTTTTCACCTATTTTATGCTTGGCGAACGATAACATTTTTTCTGAGAAATCAAGTCCAGTTACCTCTATTTCGTTGTGAACCTCAGAAAGTCTTTTCGTGATGTCTCCTGTTCCGCAACAAAGATCTATGGCTACTTTGGGTACCGGATTTTCTTTTTCGACTTGTTGGACAATCCAATTCTTCCATTTTCTATGAAGGAAAAAACTATTCCAATCATTGAATAAATCATATGCTTTAGCAATATGATCAAAATTAGTTTTCACATATTCCGGTTTCATTTCAGGAGTAGGTAGCTGATATTGGTTCATAAAAGGTAATATCTTCCATGAATTGGACATTTTCGTTTGGCGCAAATTTCATTTTATTTATTTTATTCACTTTTTCTGTCACTAGTTTCGCTCTTTTCTTTTTTTCTTTGAATCAAATTCAAAATCTCGAGAATTCTATACGGAAAAATTTGAATCATGAGCCCATGTCAGAAGAATTGTTTTCAGTGACCTTGTCTCCCTTGGAACGCATGTTAGATTGGCTTCCTTCTCTAGCCTCAATTTCAATGCTTTTAGGTCTTTTGGGGACAGTTATGGGCATTTACTCTTCTTTTGCAGAAATGCAGCTATCTGGCAAAGCGACAATAGATGTTTTGGCTGGTGGTATCAAGGATGCTTTAGTGACTACCATTGCTGGCCTTGCGTGTGCAATTCCATGTATGTTTTTCTCTCAGATTTTGGAAGGTGCCTTATCCAGGCTGGAAGAAACGTTTTACCGCACCAAACTATAATTCTATGAGAAAGAAACTTCGACGAAAATCCAAACAAATTGAGATTAGCAGTCTGATAGATATTTTATTTATTCTATTAATTTTTTTGATGGTTTCTGTAAGGTTTACGGAATCCAATTCGAGATTTGATTTTAACTTACCGAAATCAGAGGACCAAGTGGTAGGAGATACTGAAAATGAAATCATCATCTCGATCTCCAAATCCGGTGAACACTTTCTAAATGGTAAATCATTAGAAAAAGATCGTCTTCATGATTACATTCGAACTGAAATCAAACAAGAATTAAAGCCTATTGTTATTTTAGAAATGGACGTGGATGCGAAGTTTGGTGATTTTTTCCAGATAACCAGTTTATTGAAGACAAAGTCAATTTCGAATGTGCAGATTGCTACAAAAAAATAATTCAATTGAGTGATTGGATCAAATCGATAAAAAACTTAAACTTCTTATCTTTCGCACGTTCTTCTAAAATGGATTTTGTAGGCGAAGTAGATTTTATTTTTTCTAAGGAGTTCAGTAATTTTTGAAAATCTTGGAGACGAATGGAATTTATAATCTCATTTTTAAATACATCGTCTAACGACTCTAAATATTTTTTCACGAGCTCCACTTCACTTACCTCTTCGGTTTTTTTAAGTTTCAGTTCTTCAGAACTTGTATATTGTATTTGTGGGGAGGATAAATTTGTATCTTCTAAGGATTCAGAAATAGTTAAAGGTATTTCAAAGGAAAATCTTGATCCCTTTCCAATTTGGCTCGTAACAGATATTGTACCACCTAACAGTTCAACTAATTGATGCGAAATAGATAAACCTAGTCCCGTGCCTTCTTGGTAAGAAGACCCAATTTCGGTTTGATGAAATGCTTCGAATATGATTTCCAGCTGGTCTTCTGGTATGCCGATTCCGGTATCTTCTAAAATGAATTCTACTAAATCGAAGGGTCTTCGATTAGATTCTTTTACTACAATTTCCAAAATTACATAGCCAGTATTCGTGAATTTTAAAGAGTTGCCGATGAGATTGATAAGGATTTGTCTTATTTTTTGAATATCACCTAAGTAATGTTTATTGTTTATTTTCTCTATATTCTTTAGCTGAAACGTGATTCCTTTTTCGAGAAATCGGTAAGCGAAGAGAGAAAAAAGTGTATTCCACAATTTATGTAATGAAAATCTTTCTTTGTTTTCTGTCATCTTTCCGGCTTCAATTTTAGAAAGATCCAATAGATCATTAATCATGCTCAGTAAATGAACTCCATTTTGGTGAAGGGAATCAACATACCCTTTTAGATGTTGAGGTAAGTAGGGGTCTTTTGCCAGAATTTGAGAGAGTCCCATTACGGCGTGTAATGGAGTTCTCAATTCATGTGTGATCTTTGAAAAGAAGATTGATTTTGATTTATTGGCTGATTTCGCTTCCTCTACAGCCCGTTTCAATTTTTCTTCTGCTACTTTACGATTTGTTATATCATTTCCAATCGAGAGAACCTCATAAGGATTGCCACTTTCATTTCTGAAGATTCGATTTGACCAAGAGATAGTTCGGCGATCGTCATTTTTTAAATACACATCGTATTCTTGGATTATGAATTGATTGGGAAGTTGAAAAATATTCCAAAGCAATGATTTCATCGAATTGATTTTTTCGGAATGAACATTAAAAAGATCTCGAACAAGATCTTTGCCTTCTATGTCCCGACTTTTTACCGAAAAAAAATCTTCGCAGTAAGGATTGATCGCAAGAATCGAAAATTCAGGATCCCATTTGATGATGATAGAGTTAGCAGTTTCATAAATATCCTGGTATTGTTTCTCTTTTTCGACTAACTTCTTTTCGAGTTCGACCGATTTGATTTTCTTACGCCTTCGAATTAAAGTAGAAAATTTCGTGAATATGCGAGATAACCTCATCATGGGATTTCTAAAACCAACATAGTCATATCGTCCGCAATTTTTTGTTTTGAATGTTCTAAGACTTTTTTTTGGATGGCATCTAGAAACTCACGTCCCGTTTTTTGAATGTTTGACTGGACAATTTCAAGGAAGGATTTTTCGCCTAAATAGTTTTCCAAGTCGTCTGGCACTTCAAACATTCCATCACTGAATAAAAACAGTCTGTCTCCAGATTCCATATTGAATTCGCGGTTTTCTGTGAGGAGCTGGGGAAACATCATCAAACAAAAACCTTTCGTCCCTAATTTGATAAGTTCTCCATTCCGCACCAGCAGCATTGCATGGTGACCAGCCATCGAATACGAAAGGAGCTTATCGCTCGAATTGTATCGCAAATAAATAGCGCTGATGAAATGTGTTGAAATCATTGGATTTAATGTATTGTGTATCCAATACAAACACTCACTAGGTGTTAAAAATGATTTATTCATTGTTTTAAAAGTAATGATAGCCATGAGAGAAACCATGGCTGCTGCAATTCCGTGGCCAGTGACGTCACCAAACATAATGTCAAGATCTCCAGAAGGCAGTAAATCAAACGTAATTAAGTCGCCACCAACGAGATCCATCGGTTTATAAGAGGAAAAAATTTTATAATCCTTTGAAGGAGGAAAATGAAAACTGACGAGGTTTTGTTGGTTTGATCTTGCTACTTCCAAATCTTGTTGGATTGCCTGGAGAAGGTCGATCCTCTCTTTTTCGAGTCTTTTTATTTTTAGGTGAGTTCGTATTCTCGCTAAGATCTCTGCTTCTTGGAAGGGTTTGGTGATGTAATCAACAGCTCCGATTTCGAGCCCTCGGACGATGTCTCCTGTTTCATTTAAGGCTGACAAAAATAAAATAGGGATGTTTTTCGTTTTTTCATTTTCGGTTAGTTTTTTAGCAACCTCGAGCCCACTGATACCTGGGAGTAAGATATCCAGTAAGATCAAGTCCAAATCTAGGGCATTTGCAAGTTCCAAGGCATACTCACCATCGTAAGCAACTGCGACTTCATAACCAACATCGAGCAAAATATGAGTGATGATTTCAACATTTGTTTCGTTATCATCTACCACTAAAATTTTTGATGGAATTTCTTTCACTTCCATAGGAAGATACATCTAGAAAAGATTTTTGCAAGATAAAATTCATTGAATTTACTGCCATACAGACAAAGAACTCTATGAGAAAAATCATTCATATAGATATGGATGCTTTTTATGCGTCTGTGGAACAGAGAGATCACAAAGAATGGCAGGGTAAACCTGTGGTTGTGGGAGGACCACCAAACAGTCGTGGCGTGGTTTGTGCAGCTAGTTACGAGGCCAGAAAATATGGTGTAAAATCTGCAATTTCTTGTTACAAGGCTTTTTTACTTTGCCCCACAGCTATTTTTACGCCGCCAAGGTTCGAAGTATATAAACAAGTTTCTGGACAAATCCGAGAGATTTTTTTAGAATATACGGATCTCGTTGAACCTTTGTCACTCGATGAAGCTTATTTGGATGTAACAGAAAACAAAAAAAACATCATACATGCGAGTACCATTGCTCGTGAAATAAGAGAAAAAGTTTTTCACAAAACAGGCCTAACGTGTTCAGCAGGAGTCGCTCAAAATAAATTTCTCGCCAAAATGGCTTCTGAAAAGAACAAACCGAATGGTCTTTTTGTCGTTTTGCCCGATGAGGCACTTTCTTTTCTGTCTGAGTTGAAATTAAATCAGTTTTTTGGAATCGGCATCAAAACATTTGAGAAAATGCAAGCGCAAGGATGGAATTTGGGACGCGATTTATTAGCCGTAAAAGAAGAAGAGCTTATCAAATTGTTTGGGAAAATGGGGAGATTTTATTTTCAAATGGTTCGTGGGATAGATGAAAGACCAGTCATCCCGTATCGAGAAGCCAAGTCGATTGGAGTCGAGATCACATTTGAAAAAGATAGCTCGGATTATGATTTTTTGTTATCCAGTTTGGAATCTATAGCTCGCGAAGTGGCACGACGTTTGTCAAAAAAAAATAGAAGTGGTAAGACTGTGACGCTAAAAATCAAATATGCAGATTTTACAGTGAGATCAAAAAGCATCACAGTTGAAAATTTTTTATACTTGGCATCAGACCTATTTTCTCAATCCTCGCTCTTGTTTACAAGTGTTTGGAACGAAGGTTTTTCAAAACCCGCAAAGATCCGGTTGATCGGGATCTCAGTTACGAATTTGAATTTATCCGATCCGGTGAATGATGGACAACTTGAATTATTTTCAAGTCATTAAAAAGGAATTATTAAATATATGTTAGCTGATAATGAAGATGAATTAGAAAAGTTAGGAACCTTAGATGTTTTACGCGTTAAAGGCGACTCCGATGCACCTACCGTTGTTATTTTTCACGGATACGGTGCCAGTGCATTCGACTTGTTTCCTATTCATGATGTACTTACGACAGATCAAAAGTTCAATTGGGTATTTGCCAATGGCCATCTGAAAATTCCACTGATGCCCGGTTATGTGGGAAGGGCATGGTTCCCGATTGACATGGCGGCATTAGAGGAGGCGATGCGCACACGAACGATGAGAACATTTGCAGATAAGGATCCAGATGGCATGCAAGTGGCCAGAGATGCCGCACTTCTCATGATACAAGCTTTGGGGGTGCCATGGAATCAACTCATCTTGGGTGGTTTTTCCCAAGGAGCGATGCTTGCGACAGATCTGGTTTTGAGATCAGAAGTGACTCCTAAAGGTCTCATGATCCTGTCTGGAGCCTTATTGAATGAGACACTTTGGTCAAGTCTGGCTCCAAAAAAATCTAATCTCCGATTTTTTCAATCCCATGGTGAATATGATCCGGTTCTTAGTTTTGCTGGGGCAAAAAGTCTGGAAAAGATGTTACGAGAAGCAGGATTGTTAGGAGAGTTTATTGGATTCCCTGGGGCACATGAAATCCCTCCCGTTGTTATCCAAGGAATGAGTCGCTATTTAAACAGTTTATCCTAAACAAACATACGATTGTTTTTTTGTTCCATCGATAGGAGTGTCCTTTTTGTCAAATCCAGCGTCCTCTGTTTCTAAAAATAGGATGCTTGTTTTTTGCTTACGGAATGTATTTGGACAAATAGGACTTTCAATATGAATATTCTTTTCATCAGTATTTTGGCCTCTTTTTTCCTATTCACTCCGATTTTTTCGGAGGGTGTTGATCATACCCACAAATCATGGGATATTCTTTTAAAAAAGCATGTGGCAAATGGACTTGTGAACTATAGAGCCATCCAGAAGGAAGAGGCGAGTTTAAATCAATATCTTGAATCTCTTTCTCGAGTTACGGAAAATGAATACAATTCCTTTTCATCAAATCAAAAACTAGCCTTTTTAATCAATGCGTACAATGCCTTTACGATTCGACTGATTTTGGATCACTACCCCGTTAAAAGTATCACGGATATCGGTTCTCCCTTTTCCAAGTTAAATTTACTTCGCGGGACTCCATGGAAAAAAGAGTTTTTTAAACTCATTGGGAAAACACGCACACTCGATTGGATCGAACATGAAAAACTCAGAAAAGATTTTGATGAACCAAGGATTCATTTTGCGATCGTATGCGCTTCGTTTGGGTGCCCTGTATTAAGTACAGATGCTTATTCTGCGCCAATTCTGGAAAAACAATTGCAGAATGCTAAACTTATATTTTTAAATACCCCAAGTAAAAATTCATACAATACAGATAAGAATATTTTGATGCTGAGCCAAATCTTCAAATGGTTCCAAGATGATTTTACAAAAAAAGGTACGCTCATCGAATTTATCCAAGATGGTTTTTCGGACAAAATCAAAGCAGATGCACTCATTGATTACAATGAATATAGTTGGAAGTTAAACGAACAAAAGTGATCTTATAGAATCACTTCAAATTCATAAGTAATTTTTGCTGTTTTTTCTAAGGTTTTTGCCACGGAACAGTACTTTTCTAAACTTAAATCGATCGCTCGTCTGACTTGTTCTTCTGCCAGAGCACCTTTGACTTTAAATTTCAAGTGAATGTTTTTAAAGAGATTCGCATGATCTACTTTTTCACGTTCTGCATCAACTTCAACAGAGTAGTCAATGACCTTAACTTTTTGTTTTTCAAGAATCATCAAAACATCGATGCTACTGCATCCCGCAAGTCCCATGAGGAGCAGTTCCATCGGCCTTGGCCCACTGTTTGATCCGCCGATTTCGGGAGATGCATCGAGGATCAGTTTGTTGCCAATTTCGTTTTCAGCTTCGAGTACAAATGGTTCTTTGAGACGTTTTAGTTTGATTTTCATAATGAGTTAGAATCTGATTCTATAACTTAGACAGTTTTTGGTTTTGATCCTAGAAATTCTTATTTGTGTGTTCTCGTGAATACGCCGTCCCATTCTTGGGGAGGAGGAGAATGCAGGTATGTTTGGCAACGCTCCCGTAATATTTGGCAGGCAGGATCTGCTTTACCAATTGTTTTTTCAGCAAGGTCTAACTTTTGAATGGCATCTGACCAGAACTTGTTGATGTAAGCAAACAACCCCTCTTCGTAATAATCCACAAAATCACGATCCTTTTCGGACTCTTCTCCTAAGCGACATATAATTTCATACAAAACGACTGGCGCGGATTTACCTTTCACTCGGACGAGATCTAATTTTCGCGCAAAAATCTTTTCCTTAACCGTTTCGTAAACGACATTGGATGCCAGAATACACACCCCGTAGTCTTTTCCTGCGGCTTCCAATCTTGCGGCAAGGTTGACTGTGTCTCCCATCATAGTATAGGAGGCAAGAGCGTCAGTTCCCATAAAGCCTACCTTGCTTGGACCTGTATTCAGACCAATGCGGAAGCTCATTGTATAAACTTCGGGAACATATTGTTGTTTGTCTCGCCAAACTTTTTTTAGTTCCTCCATCCGTGTTTTCATATCTAAGCTCGCAAAAACAGCTTTGAGACAATGATCCTCTACATCTATAGGAGCGTTAAAAATACCCACAATGGCATCTCCAATATATTTATCCAATACTCCATCATAGTTTTTTAAGATCGACGTCATCGCAGAAAGATACTCGTTTAACAAACTTGCGAGTTCGTACGGTTTTAGTTTTTCCGAAATTGAGGAGAATCCAGCTATATCGGAGAAAAAAGCCGTGATCACCTTTTCACTTCCTCTTTTTAATGCATCTAAATCTTTTAATGCTTCACCGACAACTACAGGATCGACCATGTTGCCAAGAACTCCACGCATCTTGTCCCTTTCTCTTAGTCCGGAAACCATTTGGTTGAGAGAAACTGTCAAATTTCCAAATTCATCATTTCCGCCATGTTCGAAAACCACCTCCAAATTTCCTCTTCCAACATCTTCTGCACTTTGAATGATATGTTTAATTTTTTGGACAACCACACCTGAGATAAAAACAGCAAGTATGATGGAAAAAAAACATATACTAAATGCTGACAGAATGACTTGGTTTCTATTTTTTTCTATCGCGTGTATTCCATCTGTTCTGTCTACGAGTGTTCGAATCAGACCTGAAAAATTAACAGAGAGTATTTCTCGGCTTAAAGTTTGGTTGTCATCACCATACAATGGCAAGCTGTCCAATTTCCATAAAATTTCCTCCGCTTCACTTCTCGAATGTGCGAATGTCCCCTCTGGAAATAGACGTTTTAATGGTTCCTTTGGGGTTTCGGAAGTTGCTTCGGAAATCCAAAGACGAATGGATTTAAAGCGAGATCTATAAAAATTTAAATCAACATTGTTCCCATAATACCGATCATACTCCGTTAGATCTGTCTTAAATTTCAGTAGGATCCAGTCCTCTAACGCGCTATCTCGAATGCTTCGCATGGTTTCTTTGGATTCGAATTCCTCTGGTGAAATTTGTTTCTCAAGTGCCAGTAAATCGAAGGATTGGTTACGTTTTTCAATCGCTTCATTATAAGAAACGTATAGTTTCTTGAATTCTTTATCTCTATAGGGTGGAATGGGTGGTTTTGCTCGTTTGAGACTCGCAATTCGACTTCTTAATTTAGGAATAATGGATTGAATTGTTTTTGTGATCTCTGCGTCTTCTTTAACGACTTGGTGAAAATCACCCAAATGGTTACGAGCTAAATATAAGTTTTGTGCACGTTTTGTTGATCCAGGATTCTTAAACAGCGGAGAATGCAATGATTGAATTTCCCTGTCCTCCCAGGTGATGGCAGCGGTTTTGCCGTCCTTTGCTGTAACTAGTGATTTTGTAAAAGAAAGTATTGATTCCCGTAAAGCTGTTGTTAGTGCTTCATGGCTTTCTAATTTAGAAAGCAAAGAATGAGGATCTAATATTTTTGTATCAAAAGAAACATTGGGCAATTCACCAGAGTTATTTGTAAAAACTGGAAATGTTTGGATGCGAAACAGATTTGTATCAAGTCCCAATTCTTCCAACTTCCGTTTCCGCGTGCTCGCGAATATTTTTGCAATATTTTGATCAATTTCTGAGCGCGACTTCCGAGCAGTTTTTTCAGTACTTCTCAGTTTTGTTTCCAATTTACTTCTTTCGCTGGGTGCCAGTTTCTCTTTTTTTTCTTGGATTTGCGTGAGAATGGCAAGTGATGTAGCTTCCGATTCAACGAATGATTTTGCCAGCGTTTGCAGACGTTTCCATTCCTGTTCAGTTAATGGATGTTTGCCTGCTTGGTTTAGTTGTTCCCTCGTTTTTTTTTCAAGAAGCGAAATCTCCCCACCTGTTAGATATGTGGAATAAAAAGTATCTACATGTTTAGTGACTGTCTCCTTCCCCAGCGCGCCGAAAAGATTTGTCTTAAAACCGAAAAGAGAAACACTTTTTTTTTCTTCTGTGACACTTTGGGTTCTGTATTTTTTTAACTCTTCTCTTTGTTTGGCGATTCGATTTCGAAACTCCTCGATTCGAATTAAATTCTGAGAGATATTTTCAATTTCTAAAACGAGGCTTGCAATAAAGTTACGAGATACGGCAGCTTGTTTTTCGTAACTCTCAGTTAAAATTTCTGTTTGTTGTTTTACCGTTAAAATGGAGAGAGCTAGGATCGTAATGACAATGAGAGTTCCAGTGAACCAGGCTAATTTGGCTCTGATTCCACTGGAAAGGATCAACCAGATCCTCTCGAGAAAAATAACTAAATTTTGTATTGATTCTAGAATGGTTTTTATGGACATAAAGATATTCTTGAAGGAATCTTGGTTGGATTTGTAAGGCAAGCATTTCGATCTTCTGATAATTTATTTGTTTTGAGTGATTCAAAAGAGAACTTGCTTGTTTTTGTTCTGCACGGTTACGATAAAGTCAAAGAGTTCTTAATATAATATGTCTATCAATCGATTCGATATCATCGCAATTGGCGGCGGTCCCGCTGCACAAAAATGTGCCATCCAAGCTACAAAAATGGGTAAAAAAGCTGCCCTCATCGAAAAGGATCCGTATCTGGGTGGTGGGTGTGTGCATTGGGGTACAATCCCATCCAAGGCACTCCAAGAAACGAGCCGATTCTATCGTAATCTGAAACTATCAAATATTCACGGATTGCAAACACCCACTTCCAACCAGCTCACGTTACAAGAGTTGATGCATAGAGCCTCCACAGTGATTGAAAAGGAAGAGGATGTAACACGAGAACAGATGATCCAAAATCGTGTGACCACTTTCACAGGCTGGGGAAAAATCTTAGACCCTCATACGGTAGAGGTTACAGATGCAGGTGGCAGAAAAAAAATTTATGAAACAGATTCCATTCTCATTGCAACGGGAAGTTCACCAAGACGTCCTGCAAATGAGAATATTCCGTTTGAGGATGGTTTGATTTATGATAGCGATGGGCTCTTTTCGATTAAAAATATGCCGTCATCCATAGCTGTCATAGGAGCTGGTATCATAGGTTCTGAGTATGCGACCATTTTTTCGCATATCGGAATCAAGGTGCACCTTTTTGATTCCCAGGAACGAATTTTAGGATTTTTAGACCAGGAAATATCTGCCGCAATGTCGCAGTACATGAGCAATGCGGGAATACAGATTTATACCAGCCGATCCATTCAATCTTACAAAAAAATGCCTGACGGGAAATCGGTTCAATTAACGACCGATAAAGGAGAGACTTTGGTAGTTGACCAAGTCCTGATTTCTAGAGGTAGGGTAGGGAATGTAGACAATTTAGGGCTCGAAACGATCGGAGTAAAAGTTAACGATCGGAAACAAATTTTGGTTAACGAAAATTATCAAACTGACGTAAAGAATATTTATGCCTGCGGAGACGTAATCGGATTTCCATCACTTGCCTCTGTTTCGATGTACCAGGGTGCCTATGTCGCCAAACATATTTTTGGTGGTGCTCCTCACCCGGTGGATGCAGAAAGTTTTCCAATTGGAATATATACTTTACCTGAGATCGCTACCATCGGCCCGTCTGAGGAGACTTTAAAACAAAGAGGTGTCGATTTCGGTGTTGGCGTTGCCAAATTCGATACGATCACACGAGCACAAATCAGTGGGGATAGTGACGGAATGGTAAAGATCCTTTACGACAAACCGACCCGACGAGTTCTAGGTGTACACATAATTTCAGATAAGGCCACAGAATTGATCGCACTTGGACAATGCATTGTGAACTTAAAAGCGCCGATCGAGTACTTTACCGAGCACATTTTTAATTACCCGACGATGATTGGTGCGTACAAAAATGCAGCATTTAATGCCCTTCAGAAAGAAAATTGACATTTTTGTGAAAATGAGACTCGGCTAATTTGTTGTCTAAAGCATAAAGGGAAATAGATTTTACTTGTCAGTGGATGGAATCAACGGCCATACTCCGTATTGTGTCTGAGAATCAGGTCTCGATGAGCCAAATCTATGAAAGAAGTCATAAGAGGATTTATGATTTTCTTTATAAATATACACAGAATGCGGACACAGCAATGGATTTGATGCAGGATAGCTTTTTAAGCTTTCACAAACACTACGGAACAGCTGGGCTTTCAGAAGAAAAGTCAGTCATGGTTCTGTATACCATTGCAAGAAATCTTTCCATCAATTATTCGAAAAAATTCTCCACAACACGTGAACTCCACACAGAAGACATTGAACTCCATAGTCATAACCCGAAGCTCGAAAAAGTGGCGGAGTTACAAGATTTAGAAGAAAGGCTATATAGTTTTTTAACTGAGTTAAAAGAAGATGAAAGAAGTGCCATCTTATTGAAAAATGTCGAAGGATTTCAATTGGCTCAGATATCTGATATCCTAGGTGTTTCTATATCCACTGCATCTCGTTTGGTGATACGAGCTACAGAAAAGTTACAAGCCATTGCCTTACGAGAAAATCTCATTCCGGATTGATCCTATGAAACCAGAAGAAAATCCAGAAAAATTTAAGGAATTGGAAACAAAGCTTGGTCACCTGAGTCGTGTTACTCTTTCGCAAACATTCCCTACTTGGGATGAACTTTCGCGTCGGAGTTTAAAATACCCAGAACTTTATGAAGCGCCAAAATCACGTCCGAATCTGATTGCATTTCCCAAACGAAACAAAATTTGGATCGGCACTGGTCTTTTGGCTGCTGCTTCTTTGAGTCTTGTATTCCTCTTGAATCGAGGACCAGTTGGAGAATCGAAAGTCCAAGTAGCAGAGGTTGCACCTGCATTCGCGAGCGTTCCTGGGCCTAAATTTGAGTTAGTGATAGGATTCATCTCCCAGTCAAAAGGGAAAAATTATCTTCGTAAATCGGATGCTTCGGAATCCCCCTTAGCGAAGGGGAGCGAGGTTGTTGCCGGCGAGCGAGTGATTGTCGGAAAAGCGGGATCCTTGGATCTGACTTTCGCCAATCATGTCTATTTGCGTGTTCTCCCAGAAACCGAGATTGAAATTGTCGATTCGAAATCCATGTTTGATTCTACTCAACAGTTGATCCGTGTTTGGAAGGGAAAAGTCCTGTTTACGCTTGGAAAACTGAAAAAAGACTCTAGTTTCCAAGTCGCCACAGGAGATTTTGGAACCGTTGTCCGAGGGACTACATTTAGCGTCAGTTATGACGGTAAAAGCAAACATACCATAGCTGTTCGCGACGGATCTGTTTCCATCGTATCGCCAGAGGCGACAGAATCTGTTTTAGAACCTGGAAAACAAATTCAGATTTCTGATCATGTGGCATCTATACCTTCCACGATCCTGCCAAAAGATGATAAGGAAATGAAGGCACTGCAGACACAAGTTTCCCTAGCACGAGAAGCCAAATTGTATGAGGAGTATTCACGTTTAGAATTAGTGCGAATGGAAGACGGAACGGAATACCGTGGTGTCATCATGGGACAGTCAGCGACGCATTTGCAGTTAGAAAGTCTTGATGGTCCAATGGAAATACCGATCGGAAAAATTCTAGAAACTGAAAAAATACGTTAATCGTCATAACTTTTTTGACAAATTAGCATTCCCTGTTAGACTTCACTTGACCGATTGTATCAAGGGAGATTCCATTCATTCATGGCACCTGAATATAAAAAAACTTACCGCTTCAAATACATCATCGACAAAGAGTTTCAGTTTAAGTTTCTCTTACACTTTTCTCTCCTTTTCATTTCTGGTGTTGCCGTGACTCTTGTTTTTCTCTATTGGCTCAATAAATCAAAATATGATGGCGGAGCCGTTTTTCGACTCAGACAAGATGCTCAGGTCGTTTATTGGAAAGTAGAAAATGAGGGGGCGGCTCCTGGTGAAGAAAAGGTAAAGTATGTGCCAAGGGAAATTTTTCTTCCGAATTATGACCACCAATTGAACATGTATACCATTCAGTTTAACGCAGTTGTCACCTTATCCGTGTTATACTTGATCTTGATCTCAATCTTTTCCATTTTCAAATCTCATAAGATGGCAGGTCCAGTTTTTAGTATCAAAAGATCCTTAAAAAGGATGGCTGCTGGGGAACCGCTCGAGAAAGTTCGAATACGTAGAGATGACGAATTCCAAGAACTTGTTGAAGTTCTAAATGAAGTGATCCAGAAACGAATGATCGTCAGCCCTGGGGATTTTAAAAAGTCCTAGTCGCTCATTCAAAGTTAATTTGGTTTCGACCGTGTTCTTTTGATTTGTAAAGAAAATGGTCGCTTCTTGCCAGTAAGGATACAGAATTATCTCCATCTGTCAATTCAGCGAGACCGGCGCTTACCGTTATGCTCCAAGGGACATTTTCAAACTGATGATTCTCGCATAGAGTCAAAATCCTAGCTCCGATATTTGTTCCCGATTCCAGGTTGGCATTCGGAAGAACGACAATAAACTCCTCACCTCCATAACGAGCAACGATATCAGAATCTCTCACTGCGGAGCGAATGATATTCGCCAGATCAACTAAGACCTGATCGCCGATCAAATGCCCTAGACGATCATTCACATGTTTGAAATTATCCACATCGATTAACATGACAAGTAACGGCTCTCGCATTCTTCTGCAGTAATGGATTCGGTTTTCTAAAAACTCTACGAAAAATCTTCGATTGTACAGTTGAGTTAATGGGTCCCGGACCGAAATTTCGTTTAACTTGCGATTCGATTCTTTTAAGTTTATGGTTAGAATCTGATTTTGGATCCGACTGAATTGAACCACTGCACTCATAAAAAGTCCAATCACTGAGATGGATAAAATGTTCAAGAATAGATCCAATGACTGGGGAAGTCCAAGACAATATACGAGCCCAAAAAAATTGAAGCTAGCCCAAATCTGAAAAAGGATATAGAGTAAGGGTGGTCC
>Ga0075156_10001018_pt1 | contig 14985 bp, 12 predicted proteins | sample JI81AbrownDNA_FD_70966 | JGI IMG/M metagenome (GOLD analysis project Ga0075156, IMG submission 70966) | Wastewater effluent complex algal communities from Wisconsin, to seasonally profile nutrient transformation and Carbon sequestration -... | ecosystem: Engineered > WWTP > Effluent > Algae...
GTCGTCAAACGCAGAGACCCTTCCAAATGGCGGTGCAAATCCACCTTTGGAAGAGCAAAATATCTATTCAGGGGAGCGGTTTCGTCTGTGAACAACTCTGCCTTCTGCCTCTAAAGTTAGTGACGTTTTCTCTTCTTCTTATTGCCGCCAATTTGCACAGAAGTTTCACTGGGCACATTGGCCACTTCCGTGGTTTCAATTGGTGTGATCTCCACTCTACGCGGCCTTGATGCAAACGCACGACCAATCACCAAACTGCGAACATCCTCAAGCAATTGTGCAAACATTTCAGACGCACGACCTTTATATTGTACCAGCGGGTCACGTTGGGCGTAAGCCTCAAGGCCGATTGAAATCCTTAAAGCTTCCACTTTTGTGAGATATTCCACCCACAACTCGCTGAACGCGCTCAACAACAAACGGCGATGACTTTCATTCATCATATAGCGTCCAAGCGAAGCGGCTAACGCCGCCGCATCAGACTCACTGAGAGTTGATACTGTTTCGTTTAGCCTCTCCTCGCCGAAAGCAATTCGCGCCGCCGGACCAAAGTCCGCCAATCTGGCGGCATTCTGGCTGATGTGTTTAAACTCAGTATCACCCCAAACCTCGCGCAATGCCAACTCCGCCGCATCAAGATGACTCATTACATGTTCAACAACAGTCTCCGCTTCGCTGTTTTCCAGCAATTGAGCCGCATAAAAGATATACGTAAAACGATTGAACATTTGCTTGACCTGCTTATGTGTTCGCTGGTCAAAGGCGGTACGCGTACCTTGTGAAAGGGTCAACAACAAACGCAGCTTGCCCGTATCATCAGTCGCGGGTTCACGCTGCAACAAGGCGTCAATATCATGTGCGATCTGAGCGTTGAGTCTTTCACGCTTTTTCTCAAAAGCCTCACGTGCAGTGTTCAACAAAATATCAGCCAGTTCATCCCATTCCGAAGGCAACGAACTCGACAATTGGATCTGCTCACCAATGCGGTTCTGTATCGCGCCAATCACACGGGTCGCGCTGATGGCAGTCAACTGGTTGGAAACCAGATCCTGAATATTATCCTTCGCATCTTGCGGATCATCCGCCAAAGCCTTTTGCATTTCATTGCCAAATTTCAACGGCAAACGAACAAGTGCATTGACCTCTTCCTGAATCTTCTGCGGACGGGGAGTCTCCTCCACATCACGCAATCCCTGGAAGTAGGCATCCAACGCGTCTTCGCGCTCACTGATCTGCTGTTCAAGAGACTCTTCGGTTTTATCGATCAGCGCTTCAATGGCGCGCATGGCATGAGCGTACTCAGATTCAATGGACTTGGAGACCAGTTCCAAGGTTGAATATCGAACGTCAGAACCAATCTGGTCTAATAAAAGTTTGAAACCGTAAGAAGGAAATAGCCCTGTCTTTGATTCAAATGCGGGCTGCACCTGGTCGAGCCAGGCGATCAACTTCCAGGGACCTTCTTCATCGGTCAGACCAATATCCACACGTTTGGTCACTTCGGCTTCAAGCATTTCTGCAATGTCTTCGCTCAAATCTTCTTTGACGAAGATGCGGTCACGCTGGCTGTAGATCTGTCCGCGCTGCTTGTTGAGCACATCATCATATTCAAGCAAATGCTTGCGGACATCAAAGTTCGCGCCTTCCACGCGGGTTTGTGACCCTTCGATGATATTGCTGACAACGCGCACTTCCAATGGAAGGGTATCGTCCACTTTGAGGCGTTCCATCAGTCCACTGACTTGATCGCCGCCAAACAGGCGCATCAGGTCATCTTGCAGCGAAAGATAAAAGCGTGAGGAACCGGGATCCCCCTGACGCGCAGCACGACCGCGCAGTTGATTATCAATACGGCGCGCTTCATGGCGTTCCGATCCGATGACATGCAATCCGCCGAGCTGCTTCACACTTTCCATTTCTTCAAAATATTGCAGGAAGAGTTTCACTTCCGCATCATAAATCCCATAATTGACCGGGTCTGTTTTTTGCAAAACCTCGCGGCGTTCCTGCAATGTCATATCGAACGGGTCTTTGATGCCCGCTTTGCCTAACACGCGATTGACCGCCGAAATTACTTCTTCTGCGATCTCGCCGCCGAGTTTGATATCGACACCGCGGCCAGCCATATTCGTGGCAATCGTCACCGCACCGAAAGCGCCTGCGCCCGCAATGATCTGCGACTCTTCGGTATGCTTGCGCGCATTCAACACTTGATGAGACACGCCGCCCTGTAACACAGATTTCAATCGGTTCTTTGCGGAATCTGGCAATCGCAAAATATCGAGCAAGGTATTCAGGTTGGCATCATCGTCCAGGCTGATGTTGGTCATGCCGTGCGGCTTGATAAAGCTGCGCAATGCGTCAGGGGCGATCTTATCTATCGGCTCATTGAACGGCACGAGGTCGGCAATGAGGCGCCCATCTTCTTCAAGATTATTTGCGCGCAGATATTGGTCGCGCACAAGAGCGTACTGCATCAAACGGCGGACGGGCTCCGCCTTGAGCCGATTTGAAACACGCTCAGAAGATTCAACAGAAGTGGTTCCCACCAGCAGCGGACGTCCCAACACATGGTAGCGGACGATCTCAGTCACCATCGCGCGGAGCTTTGCTTCCACAGTTCGATAGATGACATCGGGATAATCTTTTCTGCGATAGAACAGCGGTTCCGTCTCGCCTGCTTTTGCAAAAAATGAATATCCATAGCCTTCTTCATCTTTTGCTTTGATCTCGGTCAATGGTGCGCCCTTGCCAAAGGATTGATATTCAAGGTTCGGAGGAATCGGCGCGACTTCAAGTTTATAAATTTTATTAAACTCTTCGGCTTCGGTTAACGCAGTACCGGTCATGCCTGCAAGTTTTTGATACATGCGGAAATAATTTTGTAACGTGATGGTCGCGTATGTGACCGACTCAGGCTCAACCTTCACGCCTTCCTTGGCTTCCACTGCCTGATGCAAACCATCGCTCCAACGGCGGCCCGGCATGAGACGCCCCGTGAATTCATCCACGATGACGACCTTGCCGCCCTGCACAAGATAATCCTTGTTGCGATGGAAAAGATATTGCGCGCGCAAGGCTTGTTCGAGATAACCGGTCAGGCGCGCCTGCTCGGGAGTTAGGTCTTCGGGTCTATCTGGATCGAGAAGTGGCACACCCAAAATGGATTCCACGCGGCTGACACCGATTTCGGTCAGTGTAACGCTGCGGTTCTTTTCATCCATTTCATAATCTTCAGGTCTCAACTGCTTCACGACCAACGCCATGCGCCCGTACCATTCCAGGTCACCAGAGGCGGGGCCGGAAATGATAAGCGGCGTTCGCGCTTCATCGATCAAGACATTATCTACCTCATCAACGATGGCAAAATAATGTCCGCGCTGCACGCGATTCTCAAGGCGCATTGCCATGTTGTCACGCAAATAATCGAAACCGAATTCGGAATTTGTACCAAACGTGACATCCGCGCTATAGGCTTCCACCCTGTCTACCATGCGGAGATGTTCCTGATCTTCATGCGGAGACTCGCGTTCAAAATCGATAAGGAAAGCTTTTTTGCCGTTTTCGGTCACTGCCGCCATTTGCAGCACCCCCACGCTCAAGCCCAGCGCCTGATAGACTGGCGCCATCCAACGCGCATCACGGCGGGCAAGGTAGTCATTGACCGTAATTAAATGAACGCCGCGCCCTGTTAGTGCATTGAGATAGACAGGCAATGTCGCAACAAGAGTCTTGCCCTCGCCTGTGCGCATCTCGGAAATCTGTCCGCTGTGCAAGGCTGCGCCGCCGATAATCTGCACATCATAGTGACGCAGACCAATCGTGCGCTTGGACGCCTCGCGTACCAGAGCGAAGGCCTCCGGCATGATTTCATCTAAAGCATCCTGTTCCGCTTTGCGAAGTTCCTTCTCGTCTTCGATTCCCTCAATTGCCGCCTGTATGCGAGCCTTAAATTCATCCGTCTTTATGCGAATGTCATCATCGCTGAGAGACTCAAATCCCGCCTCCAGCCCATTGACCTGCTCCACGAGCGCGCCATATTGTCCTACTGTCTTCTTTGTGGGGTCGCCACTAAATAGTTTTACGAAGTTTTTAAGCATTTAAATCCCTTTCAGTGGCGGGATTATAGCATGGGGAAGTTGGAGAATTGTTAGAAAAAAAAGTGAAAGTATAATGACGACCATGCTCACACCTGAATCCATTCTTAAAGCCACGTTTGGCTACGACACCTTCAAACCGTTGCAGCGCGAGATCATCAACAACGTGATGGCGCGGCGCGACACGCTTGTCATCATGCCCACGGGCGGTGGAAAATCGCTCACCTACCAAGTCCCCGCGCTGATGATGGATGGGCTCACCGTTGTCGTTTCACCGCTCATCGCGTTGATGAAAGATCAGGTGGAGCAATTGCGCGCGCTGGGCGTCTCTGCAGTTTTCCTCAATAGTTCGCTATCCTCCGAGGAATATCAGGCGAATATGGACTCTGTGAAAAGCGGACGCTCCAAACTGCTGTACGTTGCGCCTGAGACATTACTGACTCCCAGAATTTATTCGCTTCTTTCCTCGCTCAAGCTTGATCTGCTCGCAATTGACGAAGCCCACTGCATCTCAGAGTGGGGCCACGACTTCCGCCCCGAGTACCGCCAGCTTGTGGATGTGCGCCGCAAGTTCCCCTCCGCAGTCTGCATGGCACTCACCGCCACCGCCACCCCGCGAGTGCGGACGGATATTGCCACCTCCCTTGGCTTTACTGAGAAGAACGAATTCCTCGCCTCTTTTAATAGAGAGAACCTCTTCATTGAAGTGACGCCCAAGCAAGACCCCGTTGCCCAGACCGTGAAATTTCTGCAAAACTTCAAAGACCAGTCTGGCATTATTTATTGTTTCTCGCGCAAGCAGGTGGACGAACTTGCCGCGACTCTGGCACGCTATAAATATTCCGTGCGCCCGTATCATGCAGGCTTGGACGACGGCGAGCGCAAGCGCAATCAGGAAGCCTTCATCCGTGACGATGTGCAGATCATTGTGGCAACAATCGCCTTTGGCATGGGCATCAACAAGCCAAACGTGCGCTTCGTCATCCATTTTGACCTGCCCAAGAGCATCGAAAATTATTATCAGGAGATCGGGCGCGCGGGACGTGACGGACTGCCTTCGCATTGTCTTTTGCTGTACAGCTATGGCGACGCCAGCAAAATAAGATACTTCATCGATCAAAAGGAAGAGCCTGAACGCAGCTCGTCCTATCAACATTTGGATGCGATGACCCGCTACGCAGAGGGCAGCAGTTGCAGACGCAAGCCGCTGCTCTCTTATTTCGGCGAGACCTATTCACAGGAAAACTGCGGTATCTGTGATAACTGCGACGCTGAACCCGGCTCGCTGACAGACATCACCATCCCTGCACAAAAGTTTTTATCCTGTGTCAAACGCAGCGGAGAGAAATTCGGCGCGGCGCACATCGTGGATATTTTGCTCGGCGCAGACAACGAGAAGATACAGAAATACAGCCATCAAACCTTATCCACGTATGGCATCGGCAAAGAGTTGACCAAGAGCCAGTGGATGCACATCTCACGGCAATTGGTGGAACGTGGCTTGTTGAATCAGGAACCTGCCTATCGCGTATTGTCGGTCACTGCCAAGGGGTTGGAAATGCTCAAAGCGCGGGAGCAGGTATTCGGTCAAATAAATGAGGCGAAACGAGTTGGCAAGGTGTCGGCAAAACTTCGTGCGTCACTTCCTGCTGAAGAGTTGGAATATGACAATCTGCTTTTTGCCCAATTGAGAAATAAAAGAAAAGAGCTCGCCGATGGGGAAGGCGTGCCGCCGTATGTGATCTTCTCTGACAAAACGCTTGTGCAAATGGCAACATATTTTCCGCAGGACAAGGACAGCCTGATGAACATGAGTGGCATGGGCAAGGTGAAATACGAACGATATGGCGCGGACTTTTTGAACATCATCAAAGCGTATGCGCGTGAGAACAAGCTCGAAGAAAAATATAAAACGCCGATGCGCAACAAGGATGACGCCGGGCGGCGTTATGTGGCGGTGGGCGAGGCATACAACGCGGGCGAAAGTCTTGAAAGTTTGGCGGCGCGTTACAGCGTGACAAACGATACGATCCTGAATCATCTGGCGCGATTTATGACAGCGGGCAACCCACTGCGGACGGCGAGTGACCTGCTCGCTCTTTCCAAGCTGACGCCTGACCAGCAGCAAAAAGTATTCTCCGCCTTTGACGAATTAGGCCCGGACATGCTGCGCCCCGTGCATGAAAAACTAAATGCAAGTGTGAATTACGATGAGTTGAAAATTTTACGGCTGTGTTATTTGTGTGAAAAGAAATAAAAAATGAAAACCAGTCTTTGGATGTCGATCCGGCAATATGGGAGACAGGTCGCTCACAAGGCGAATGAACTTTCACGCGGCTGGCTGGGCATTCTATGGACGGCAATACAGCAAACGCTGCGAATGGATACATCCATCATGGCTTCGGCGATCGCATATTTTTCGCTATTCTCGCTTTTTCCCCTGATCCTATTAAGTATTTCCATCGCAAGTTTTGGGCTTGGTCCTGCCTTCGCTATGGACGAGCATATTATCGTACAGCGGTTGGAATTTATCGCACCTGCATTGGGACAATTATTGGGAAATAATATTGACCAGATCATCCGTGCGCGCGGTTCTGTCAGCAGCGTGGCATTGGTCAGTCTGATCTGGTCGTCTTCTTCTGTTTTTTATGCATTGACCCACGCACTGAATGACATCTGGCACGCCAAAGAGAGCAGCGCAGCCTGGAAACAGCGCGGACTCGCGATCCTGTTCGTGCTGGCGTTTGTTGGCCCGACTCTTTTCCTATTCTCTTTAGCTGGCAGTGTGCTCGCTAGCTTGCGCTTCTGGCTGCCAGACTTGATTTTGCCATTTACAGAATGGATCAGCACGGCATTGACCATTTTGTTGGACATCACCATGTTCATGGCGATCTTTATGTCTCTGCCGCATGGGGGCTCCACCTGGCGAGAAATCGTTCCGGGCGCGGTGGGCGCAGGTTTGCTTTGGGAGGCGGCAAAGAAAATCTTCATTGCATTTGTTGCCACTTATATTTCCATATCCAACCTTGTGTATGGAACGGTTGCCACCATTATTGCATTTCTCTTTTGGGCGTATATTGGCAGTTTGGTATTTATTTTTGGGGCGTATGTGAGCGTGGCGTATTGGGAGCAAAAGCAAAGAACATCCACCGCGTAGAGTTTCCCTATTTCAAATCCTGTATCCAAAGTTTTGTATCTTCGGCTTTCACGGCTCGCTCCGCTTCGTGGATTAACATCGTTAGGCTTCGTCTGCGCCGGAATGGGGCGTTGGCTGGCAAATAGGAATCTGGCACAGGCGTTGGCTGGCTGTTCAACGACACATTAAAGCAGGGAGACCATTGCTGAATGAGCATCCGCTCTGAAGCGTTCAAATCATTCCCAACTTCACTAAATTGCTCAGACTGTGAACTCAGCAACTCGATAGTGAATCTCATGGATCTTGGCCAGTTGCACCAGACAAACCGCCCCATGATGGAGTGCCCTTTGAAGCCGCCCAAAAGATGATCCCATACTCGCGCAAACGCAAGATGAGATTGACCAACATAGAAGACTACTGCTTCATCTCGGAATACATATAGATCCAGCCCTTTCCAGTCTGCCGGACATTGGTCAATGAGCAGAAAGCGTTTGAGAGAAATGACAACTTTTTGGTGATTCATGGTGTGGCTTTGTCACAAAGTAGTTTCGGGGGAGGAAGGTTTTGCAATCTTTCCAAAAGGCATCCAGCGGTCTTTGCGAGTGAACCAAAGAATGTAAAGCCCGATGGGAATGTCGAACATAATGCAGGCCATGGGCAGATCTTTCAACAAGTCTGGCAGTTCGCGGGGGATAAAATCCCAAACAGGATGGAAAAGCCAGGCAAATGCAAGAAAGTAAGGTGATTTGAAAGCGCCAAGCAAGGCAATGCCAATGTAAACCACAAAAATTATCGTTTCGATGATTTGTCCCGTTTGCAAATAAGTGCTGCCCAACCAGACCGTAAAAACAGCCCAACCTGCCAATTCAAATCGTTCCCCCAAAACCCGAACGCCAAGAATTAGAACAATCGCAAAAGGCAGCGCGATCTGGATGAGCATATCTTCTCTTGCAGCGCTTCCAATTCCAAAGCCTGCCAAATATAGAAGAACCAAAATATAAACAGTGACAGCAATGCGTTTTAAGACAGTCATATTTTTTACCCTTTGAAGGTACGGTGCTTGGAGTTTTGACAAAGACGAGCTAACTTCAGGCGGAGATTGCACCTGCACGTTCGTAATTCACAACAATGACGCCGCTTGGTGTAACTACGCTTTCTGTCACCTTGAATTTCGTTGGGATAGTGCCATCAGCAAATAACCGCTTTCCAGCACCCAACGTGATTGGATAGATCATCAGCCAGAACGCATCAACCAAGTCCTGCTTGATAAGCGTTTGAATGAGATTACCACTTCCCCAAACGTGTAAATCTGGTCCCTGTTCTTGCTTTATTTTGGCAACTTGTTCTACAATATTTCCACTTAAAAACACGGACGGATGCCATTCGCTAGACGTTATGGTATTCGAGGCAACGTACTTGGTTGCCGCGTTGACACCCGGCCATACGTCCACATGGTGCGGCCAGTACGGCGCCCAAATATCAAAGGTTTTGCGTCCTATCAACAGGTCGAACGGCAAATTCATCTGTTTTCTCAACAACGTTCCAAGAGTCGCATCAGAATAGGATGCTATCCACCCGCCATACGAGAATCCACCACTGGTATCTTCTTCTGGCCCGCCTGGAGCTTGTATGACGCCATCAAGGGAGATATGTTCAAGTACAATAATTTTTCTCATAACTGGGTTCCTTAATGACCATTATACAACCCCGCGGTGAAGCTCACAAACCTAGATGGCAATCGTCTCGCGCCTTGGGGGAACAGAAAAAAATTGAGTTACGCCAAGGAACTTAAAGAACAAAACAGGCAAGGGAAGGGAGCCTGTCTTAAACGAAGATATGATGCTCGTTATTCTTTTCATCAAATTAAAAAACTGCGCGCCAAGTCTCCTTGGCGCACACCCCGTTCCCCTAACTCGTATCGTATTCCCCTCAGGCCACGAATACGCCAGTACGTGATTTCGTCATTCCATGAGCATGTCGATAAATACAGGCGTAATGGAAGGGTCAAAGTGCATGCCAGACTGTCCGGTGATAAAAGCAAGCGCCTCAGCCTGCCCCCATGCGCTGCGGTAAGGCCGGTCAGAAGTAAGCGCATCGTACACATCAGCAAAGGCAAATATGCGCGCAAAAAGCGGAATGGCTTCCCCAGCCAACCCATCCGGGTAGCCAGTACCATCCCATTTTTCATGGTGCCACCGCGGGATCGACAGCGCTGGAGCCAGATATTGAATGGGAGCCAAAATCTCAGCTGCGATCATGGGGTGACGGCGCATCACTGACCATTCCTCTTTTGTCAATGGGCCGCTCTTGAACAGAATGCTATCCGGAATAGCCACCTTGCCAATATCGTGCAGCGCAGAACCACGCTGAATATGTACAAGGTCTGCATCTGCAAGTCCGAGGCGGCGGGCAAGATTACATGCCAAATCCGTTACACGGCGAGTGTGGTCTTCCGTCTCCTGGTCTCTCAGATAGAGGGCTTGAGACCAGCTCTCCACTGTTTTTTCATAGGCAAGGGTTACTTCATCGCTCGAAGATTGTTTGTATGTGGTGATGTCTCGCACAAACATGATGTTCTGCTCGTTGGCAGATGGCACAAGGCGAGACTCGTACCAGGTCTTTTTTTTAAGCACATCCAGAGCATATTCAAAAGAGACAACCTTGCTGCCATTGCGAAGCTCTTGAAGTGCAATCTTATATTTTCGTGAGACATCCGCAGGAACTACATCCTGAAATTTTACAGAATCCTTTTTATTAACTGGAAAACCCAACGGTGAATTATTTCCGGCTTTATAGTCTAGTATCCTTCCGGAACCATCCAACACCAGCATCAAGCCATCGAAGGCCTGGAACATGGCATCCAGCCGTTGTGCGCTGCTGGGAAGTTTTTTATAAAAAAGACTCGTGTCCATAATCTACACAGGCCATCGGTTACTGGTTGAGAACCCTGTTCAACTGGCGCGCAAACTCAGGTAGAGACTCGGCGCGGATCGAAATGATGGCATCCATTTCCTCTTTGCTAATAATAAAGGTCTCGCCAAGATACCCTTTTTGCAACGCAGCATACGGATCCTGCAACAGCATCTGACAGAATTGGCGGTTAACCACAGCAGCCGCAAAAATGCGGCTCAGTCCATCTGTTTGCCTAGTGGTTGTCTTAACGCCAATGGTTACCTGGGGTTGGTATGTAAATGAAGAGATCATATGGGGGTACCTCGTGAATAAAAATTTTCCAGTAAAAGCCCTTGTTGGGCAAGAAGCTGGAAAACACCGAAGGCGATTAATACATCACCGAAGCTAAATGCCACCTGGTAGGCCGACCATGCCGGAGGGAGAAAGCGATCCGCCAGCCATTCGAAGCGGGTGTCTTCCGGGAGAAGGAGAATGTCCTTTGTGCCGAATCGCTCGCCAGGTTGGACATTTTCCAAAACTGCCTGAGGAACCAGATGACTCGCTGTCTGTGGGCTGATGGGCATAAAGCCGCGGTTCGCTGCGATAACGGTAAAGTTGAGAGCTGTGCCAAGCAGCAGGATCATCATCCCGGGCAGTTGGCGGTTCAACCATGCGAATATCAGAAGCAGGGCTTGGGAAAGCGGCAAGAGCAAAGCCGAAACATTTTGGCGGTCACCCGAAACATAAAAGACAATGTACTGGGGCAAAAAAGCTGCAAATACCAACCAAAGATGTTTCAAGTTAGGCGCCTGGTAGGAATACCCACGCCAACGAGCCAGGGCCAGGCCGGTCACTAGACCGGCCACAAGGGCCGCAAGCAAAATCACTAGCGGGTGCTTCCGCCGCCATCTTCAGGGGCGCCGGCGCCGATCACCAACATGGTGAGGGAAAGCAGAACAAAGAGCAATTGAATATGCTGGCGGTTGATCTTTGAAAGGGACACGACTACGAGGTTGAGTTTGTTTTTCATGAGAAGCTCCTTTTTTTGAAAACCTTATTGGTGAGTACGATGCGCTTAAGATACTTTTCCTCAGGCTTCAAAATAGGCTTCAAAAAAATAGCCAAAATCAGCCTTGATGGCTGATTTTGGCTAAGTAACATGAACATTGGGTAAGGAGTTTATCCATACCCAGTTTCGTAAATTCAGTCTTATCGGGTCAGGCGGCGATAGAGTTCCTCCACCTCTGGCGAAGGCGGCATGCCAAAGCGCTGCTGCATGGCATCTACGCAAGCTTTATGCGTGCGCTTTATGGAGACCTGATCGCCAAGACGATGATACACCTGCATGGAAATCTGATATGCGGTTTCAAACGCCGAGTCAAACAGGATGGCCTGCTGGCAGACGGTTAAGGCATTATCAAATTCGGCGTTGGCTTGATAGAGGTTCCCCAATGCTGCAAGAGCGCTGAGATGCATCTGGCTGAGTCTTTCGCGGTCATGCAAGTTCCAATCCGCGTATATGTCGTTTAGATAGGGTCCGCTCACAAGGTCAACAGCTTTTTGATAATGTTCAATCTGCTGCAATGGCTGTTCATCTGACCTGGCTTTGGAAATAAAGGATTCAAACGCTTCCACATCATATTCATAATCAATGCTGCGATTGAAGGAATAATACATATCCTTATAGAGGATCGCTTCCTGTCCCACGGCTTTGCGCAGGCGGTAGATATCATTTTTGAATCGCAGCTTTAGTTTTGCTGGTTCATACACATCCTGCCAGAGCGCTTCGCTGATTTGTTCCTTGGTCATGGGCTTTGGATTGGTTAATAGGTAGAAGAAGAACTCCCGCACCGACTGGGTCTGCCAATCAGCCACAGACAGGAGCTTGCCCCCAACACTTACAGTGGCTTGTCCAAAGGCACGAATGGAAAGGTGAGCAATGGGAGCCTGAACCACACGAGCCTGCCGTCTTAATTGACGTCGAATGCCCGGCATGGTTCCAGCAAGACGATCTGCCTTTGTAAACAATTCACGCACCAACCGCGAAACTTCAGGCAGGGTTTGCAGCCCTTCGAGCCAGGCGCGGGCGTGATGAGTAGCCGCCAGAACCACATGTGGGATCCGACTCTTACTGCCAAGCAGGTCTTGAAGAATTTGCGCTGCACCTGCATGGTCACCAAGCTGATAACAGGCTGCCGTATGCCATACCTGCGCAGCCGCCATTTCCAATTCACGTCCGTCTTCCAAAAAATATGCTTCCGCTTTTTTGATCTCACGCAATGCTTTGCGCGGGTCGGCGGCAAGCAGGGAAAGACGTGCCTGTAATAGCCCAAGTATTCCGCTCTCGTATGCCGATGAATTGTTCTTCACAACGGTTTGAGTATCCCCAAGGATCAAACGCGCAGACTCTGCATCCCTGCGCAACAATGCCAGGTTGATCCGCGCGGCAGCCAAAGAGTAGGAAAGGAAGCGGTCTTGAGTCCCTTGAAGGACTTCGGATGCGTAGTGGAAATTTTGCTCTGCCAGGTTGAAATCAGCCAACTCCGCAAACAGTTCTCCAAGCCCGATCGAGATCAATATTTCAAGACGGGTAAGCCGGCTTCGCTGGGCACACAGCAATCCCTCCTCAAAGGCATACACCGCCTTTTCATATTCGCCTTGAATGTGATACATGACGCCCATGTTATTCAAAAGGCTCGCCTGCCAGGAGAGGCTTCCATCTTGCCGCCAGATCTGCAAGGCTTTTTCATAGGAGCGGCCAGCATCTGAAAAATTACCCGTGGCACGATAGGCCATTCCCGTTTCCATGAGCAAAACAGGGATCATGGTCTTATCGTTCAATTGAAAAATATCCAAAGCGCGCTCCAGGTAAGCTATTGACTCACGCGCCTTTCCCAGCCGAAACAAGACCAATCCCTTCAAGCGCATGGCTTCAGCATAGAGCACCCGCATATCGTCGCTGGATTGGGTCGATTGGATCACTTCATCGGCATCCTTCAGGGACGCAGCATAATCCCCAAGAAAGCGGAAGGCGGTGGCACGCCGAACCAGAGTCAGGTTTAGGCCGTAACTGTCTTTCTCCTGCCGGAAGATCTGCTCCGCTTTTTTCAGCAACGCCAGCCCCTCGCGCACATCTCCTTTTGTATAAATAATATTGCCATGAATGGAGAGCAGAGCGGCTCTATTGCGAAGGTAGGATGGAGGCAGCTCATTGAGCCAGGCTTCCAACGTAACCATTGCCCGCTGGAACATTGGAACAGAGGAGCGCTCAACCATATATGCCAGCAGATTGGCATCGTTCAATTTTTTGCAAACATGATGTGCTTTTTCCCATTCTCCCATCACTTCATACGCAGACTCGAGACGGGACAGAATCGGAATCATCTCTTGCGGACGTTCCTTCTCAAAACGCACTCGAATAAAATCTCGAAAAAGGTGATGATAACGCAGCCACCTGCCATCTGCACCGACAGGCAGCGCAAAGAGATTATTGTTGGAAATAGCTCTGATCCACTTTTGCCAATCCTGTTTTTCTGAATAGAACGGGGATAGCACCATTTCGCAAAGGAAAGTATCGAACTCTTCGAACATAGCCGTACGCAAAATAAATTCCTGTAATTCCAGCGGTTGACGATCCAACACCTGCTGACCGAGATAGTCAAACAGAGCCGCTTCATTATCACGGGTAAAGCTGGTTGAACTTCCAGGCAAAATATCAGCATCTGAAAATTGCAAACCGGTGATCCAACCCTCCGTCTCCGCGATCCATTGGCTGGCTTTTTCATCTGTAATTTGCAGATTCTTATTCTGCGCCAGTAAAGATTGAAGCTCCTGCGGCTGAAAAGCAAGGTCTGAAAAACTTAAGCCGCCAACCTGCTCGCGCGCTACAAGCAACGGCATATCATTTAAGCCTGTGAGAACGCGGGAAGAGATCACAAGATGACAGTTCTCGTTCATCAATTGGATGAAACGATTAATAAAGCTCTGAATAGGTCGGACGTTATCCAGAAGATGAAAATCATCCAGTACAAAAATAAAATGTTCGCGAATGGAATCAATGATCTCATTGCAGATCGTCACCAAAAGGCGTTCCATATCCTGTTCAAACGAAGACATTTTTTCCAACACACTTCGTGATTGAGCGCCAAATTCTGGAAATCTCTCTGCCAATGCCGCGATGAAGTAAGCGGCGAAGCGCTGCGGGTCGCGATCCAACTCATCCAAAGCCAGCCAGCAGCAGGGTAATTCACTTTGATTCACAAGATCTATCAAAAGGGAGGTCTTCCCATATCCTGCGGGCGCAGAAACAAGCGTCAGCTTTTTATCAAGCGCATCGAATAACATATCCAATAGGCGCTGGCGGGTGAGAAGTTCAACACGACGGCGCGGTGGAATAATCTTCGTTTTGCTTACTGGGATGGGGTACATGATCTGCCTTGCCTCAACAATAAAAAGAGGAGAACTCAATTAATATATTTGTATTTTATCCGTAAATACCTCACTGGACATTGCGTCATGGTTTCTATTAAAGCACGGCGAAAACCCGAAATATTTTAAGCCAATCGTAAGATTGATACTTGAACATGCGTGCTATAATCTTTTTTAGCCCATGTCCTTCGCCCACTTACACGTCCATACTGAATATTCCCTGCTCGATGGCTTCTCGAATATCAAGAAGCTGGTCAAACGCGTTAAAGAGTTGAACATGGAATCGGTTGCCATCACCGACCACGGCACCATGTTCGGGGTGATCGATTTCTACAAAGCCGCCAAAGCGGAGGGGATCAAGCCGATCATCGGATTGGAAGCGTACATGGCCGCGCGCACGATGAAGGACAAGGATTCAAAGCTCGATCGTTC
>Ga0075156_10001021_pt1 | contig 14962 bp, 18 predicted proteins | sample JI81AbrownDNA_FD_70966 | JGI IMG/M metagenome (GOLD analysis project Ga0075156, IMG submission 70966) | Wastewater effluent complex algal communities from Wisconsin, to seasonally profile nutrient transformation and Carbon sequestration -... | ecosystem: Engineered > WWTP > Effluent > Algae...
CGGAAAAAATCAATTCATTATCAAGAGTCCGTTTTCAGAGGCCGAAGTTTGGGCCGCATTACAAATTTTGTAAATGCGGCCCAAACTTCGGCCGCATTATTACAAAAAAAGTTCTTTTATATAATAAATTTATTTATGCATGGTACGAGGAAACTTTAATGAAGGAGTGAATTTTTATTATTATCATGTATTATGGAATATAATTGAATTCAACTATGACTTACCATAGCAATAAAAATATTTTGTCTTGGGTCGATTTATTACTAGTAATAACCTAAAATAATTACGTTTAAACCTGCAAAACTAACCTATGGTTCTGGTTCTAGCACGTGTACCAGTCAGGGTTAAGGTGATTCCATTTGGGCCAACCTTGCGTAATTTCCAGAATTTTCTATAAATGACAACTGCAACTGTTGAAGAATTGAAACAAAAAGGAAACAAAGCTTTTTCCGACAAGGATTACAATGCTGCTATTTCTTTTTTTACACAAGCAATTGATGTTGAAAGTAATCATGTGATCTATTCAAATCGTTCTGCAGCCCATTGCGCTTTAAAGGATTATGAAAAGGCTGAGAAGGACGCAGAAAGTGCAATTAAACTTTGCCCTACTTGGTCTAAAGGATACGGAAGGCTTGGAGCAGCATTATATGGGCAAAATAAACTGGATGAAGCCGAGAAGGCATATGAGAAAGGGCTTGAGATTGAGCCTGAATCAGCAGCATTAAAGAAAGGATTGGAAGATGTGAAAATGAGAAAAAATTCTGCATCAAGTGGATTTGAAAAAATATTTAGCGGCGACTTTCTAGGAAAAATTTCTGCGAGTCCAAAGACAGGGAAATATATGATGCAGCCTGATTTTGTTCAGAAAATGCGTGATTTACAGAACAATCCTTCTCTATTGAATCAGTATATTTCGGATCCCAGAGTTATGGAAGCTTTAGGAGTTTTAATGGGAATAGACTTTTCAGCAATGAGTGATATGGAGAATCAAAAGCGAGAAGAGGAGCAACGCAAGAAAAAAGAAGAAGAAGAGAAAAAGAAAGAAAAAGTGGAGGTTGTCTTGACAGAATCTCAAAAGGAGAAGCAACTTGGAACTGCTGCTTATAAACTAAAAGATTTTGAGCAGTCTCTATCGCATTACAATAAGGCATGGGAACTTGAACAAGTTGATATTTCCATTTTGACAAATAAGGCTGCTGTATTCTTTGAAATGGGAAGTTTTGACCAATGCATTAAGGAGTGCGAAGTTGCTATTGAAACTGGAAGAGAGCTACGTTCTGACTTTAAGTTAATTGCTAAAGCGTATGCAAGAATCGGAAATGCTTACATGAAATTAAACAACGAGGAAGAAGCAATCAAGAATTTCGAAAAGTCTATAACTGAACATCGAACACCAGAAATTGTTGATAAACTTAAAAGAGCACTAAAGTCAGTGTGAATGAAAATATTGGCAATGTTTCTATAGACGAATACTTCACCCGGGGCAAGATTAAGTATTTGATTAGCAGGAACTCTGCTATCAGAACATCCAATCCATAAAATCTGTGGACTTTGCTGTGTGGCTAGACGTGAAAAATATTCAGGATCATCTCTAACCATTTGTCTTGCCCAGTGTCGGTTATTACGAAGAAGTTCTTGAATCAGAGGTGGTTGGGAAGCATTATACAAAGGCACTCTATCATCAGGAGTATTTAATCTGCTATCGCCTGGTTCATTGTTGGAAATAATTTCTGAACTTTTGGATAAATATTGCTTCTTTGGAAATGAATTGTTGTAAAGCTTTTTTGGACTGGTGCTCATTCTTCTTAATGCAATCATCCTTAACCGTTCTTCCAATAATTTTAGTGTCCCTCATTAGAGACCTTCATAAATCTCGCTGATACTAGATTGTGACCTAAATCACAGCTAAATCCCACGAGACACGCCAAGGGCTCTTCAATGTATTTTAATCCAAATCCTGCTCTCTCTATAGTCATTCTAAATATTTAAATTTTAAGTTCCATTGAATTACGTGAAATTTTGTGCTCTCCAATTGATAATAACCCTAATGACCTTAAAAACAACCTCATATTTGGCTTCGGTAAAGTATTACTTTTACACTAGCCCATAATGAAGAGGGTTTAAGATTTATTTTGGGATAAAATACAAAAATACGCCCAAAAATTGTATTTAATACAAATATACGCCTAACCCAATTATAAAAGTACAAAAATACGCCTAAAAAATGTAAAAGTACAGAAATACGACCGGACTTTATATTAAATAAAAAATATGCCCAACTATGTGATATAATAATATTATTATAATAATATTATAACAACAGTTAAGGGTGATGTCGGGCGCAACCCCTAAATTTTATACGAATATGTTTGGTGACTCGGATATTGATCTTGAAACAAACGCCAGTGATACAGATAGCAGTTACAAAAGTTCTGAGTCTTTAAAAAGTAATGCATCAGAACCTCACATTATCCCGCTAAGTTTTTTTGACATCGTATATTTCTCTAAGGAAGACATTATAAAGACTGTTGATTCTTATCACAGACTAGCCAAAAAATCATTTAAATTAATCGCAAGCGATCAAAGACGCTATTATGTAAGATGCACAGATAATAGCTGTCTTTTTCAATTGAATTTCAATTTTCCTAAAAATAATTTCGCACCACCAAGCATCAAAACTTTGCATACTTGCAACCTAGAAAATATTCCTGATCCGACTGTGCTCTCCCTAGTAAACGATGAAGATGTTCAATCTTGGTTTGATATAACGAAAAGAAGTGCACCCGTGAGTCATTTAAGAGCATTACTTTCCAGAAAAGGTATCAGTGCTAAGCACCATGTTTTAAAAAGGACTATAAGGCGACTAACAAAAACCTTCTGTTTAGACGATAAAGAGCAATATAAATATCTTGAATCGTACATAGATGTTATGAATTCAAAGGGAAATTTTGCATTATAAGAAAAATGCCACGATAATTTTTTAAGGCTTAGCGTTTTATATTTGGAAGGTATAAAATCCTTTAGCTTTTACTATAAACGCGGCATGCAATTAGATGGGACATTTATAAAGAATTCTTGCGGAGGAACATTGCTGGTCGCTTGCTTTAAAGATGGCAATAATAATATTCGAATAATTGGAATTGCCATAGTTTCTGGGGAAAATCAAGACAATTGGACTTGGTTTTTAGAGTTTTTGAAATCAAAAATTGAAGTACATCCAAGCTGGATAATTTCAGATAGAGATAAAGGTTTGCTTAATGCTGTTCAAATTTTTGACTCGTTTCATGCTTATTGCTTCAGGCATGTGCTAGAAAATTTTTACTTAAAATTTAGAAACAAAAATTTGAAAGAAAAAGCTTGGGGTTTGGCCAAAGCCAGGACCTTATTGAATTTTAATTCAGTAAGAGATTCGCTACAAGCAGTTAATTCTGAGGCAATGCAATGGTTTGAACAAATTGGATTGCCTCGCCTTACAATATTTTTTAGTCCTCCAGATATATGCCGATATGGTACAGTAACATCTAACAACGTTGAAAGTACTAATAATCGTTTACGGGCCATTAGGAAGTTACCCATAATGGAGATCCTCTTGAATATTGAGGAAATGGTTGCTTTGGATCGTTTTTCTGCATCCAAAAATGCTCTTAAATGGAATGGGATGTTAACAAAATACGCCGGAAGTATTTTAAAAAAAATTTAAAAATATCTGAAGGACTTACTTTTTTGCAGTTGTCAGAATGCATTTACCGCGTTTTGGGCCCAGGACCAATTCAATCAGCGCATCAAGTTGATTTAGGAACATCAAAAAGTTGTACATGTGGTGGATATGAAACATACAAATTCCCATGTGAACATATGCTGTTGGTTTTGAAGCATAATGATATTGATATAGCAGAATTTGTTTGCGAGACGTGGAAAAAAAATACTTACGTTGACGCTAATAAAAATATGGGGCAAATGGGAAATATAACAGCTATGCAAAACCTTGAAAAAGGAAACACACTTCCTCCTGCTCTTAATATTCGAAGAGGCAGACATAGAGTCAGAAGATTTCCGTCGCAAGCTAGAGATAGAGCTATTCGTCGACGTTTAAGAACCAATAATTGTGGTATTTGCCGAGAAACAGGACATGATCGACGGAATTGCCCTAATTAATAGAGATTATCTTTTATACTTTTTAATTATACGTTATTTATACGTGGGTGTACTTTTTAGGCGTGTTTTTGTACTTGGATAATTAGGTTAGGGTTTACTACTAATTACTTACTAATTGAGCAATTTGAATATTCCTTGACTTTTAAAGGAATTTAACAACGAATGCCCTGTTTGCTCACCAGTTAAAAGCAAAGCAGCGAAAAGATGCAGCTGCAAGAGCTAGGCTTCCACATGATCGTAAAAAAAGGTTTGCCTGCCCCTCCAATGCATCCACATAAAACATATTATTTTCGGCATTTCCATTTATAGAATTCATTGTTTTATAAAAGCATTTACTTTGCTATAGTTAAAGCTTCAATATATTGCTTTCCACTAAAGCTTTATATTATTTTCTATTATTCGACATATATTTCATCAGATTTCTGTTGGCTAAAGTCAGACCAAAATCAGAAAGTGCCTTAGACTTGTTTCAAAATAATCCTGCAAGTCTTTAAGAACGCTGTTAACAGCCATAGCACGGGCCGATTCAATTGATTCTTGCGGATATAATCGGAAACACTGTAAAGCACAGTTTCAATAAATTGATCCTTATGTAGGATCGCAAATATTAGAATGTGCAAAAAAAGATTGAAAATATGATTACGCGTTTTAAGGGAAGCAGCTTCTTCAAGAGAATTCCTCCATTCTTGATCATCTTTCAAGAGACCTCTCTTTCAGCATGCTGGTTTGACTGTTTCACAAATTTTTCCATTAATCGATTTAAGTGATTCAAAAGAAATCGCTTCTTTAACATGGTGTAAAGAATTCTTAGGAAAAAATTTTCTCCTGATCAAATGAAAATTCACTCTTTTGCTCTAATAGTTTGCCAAAATACTTAACATCCTCAGGTTTAAAATGAGGTAGATTATCTAAAGCTGAAATCTCTGTAGGGACTTCTGATGTCATACTTCTAGAGTCTTCTTGTTGCTGCATAAAGAACCCATGCATAGGTGACGGTGTTGCCGGTAGTTTATGAGCTTGTATGCGTAGAGGAATATAGCCAGGCGGAGGGTCTATTATTACATATCCATCCTTAGGAAGCATTTCGTCTAATTCTGAATCGCTGAATGGTCTATTTTTATATTCAATGGAATTCTTATCGTATGAAAACGGCGTCATCTGAACGCTACTTTGAGATGCAACAGATTTTGATGTGTCGTCCCATTTAATTCTTTCGTCTCCAGGGGGAATAATTTGAGGAGTGTCATCCCATCTAGACTTTTTTATTTCATCAACTCCATGGAGAATTTTTGGTGTTTCATCCCACCGAGATTTTACCAAGTTTTCACTTGCAATCTTTGGTGTTTCATCCCAACGACTTCTTTTTCCTTTAAATTCTTCGATGCCATTCACTATCTTGGGAGTTGCATCCCATCGTGACCCTAAAGTTTCTTCTTGAGATAATTTTGGTGTTTCATCCCATCTGCTTCTTTTACGCGTTTGCGTAGATTCTACTATTTTTTCTTTTTCTCTTTTTCTATCATCTAGTTCTTGCTCACGCTCCCTCATTACATCGCCAAATGATCTATCGTGTTTTCTACTGTCACCACTTCTTACAAATGCATCTCGTCTATCTGGTGATAGAGGGCGAAGTAACCTTCCTCTATTATGATAATCATTGCCTTCTTTATCAACTGTATTTTTTCTACCCGGCATCACTTCTCCCCCGCTTAAGGTTATTGCATCTGACATCTCTTCAATGTGTTCTTGATATCCTTCATACATATTAAATTCTGGTCTCGACATTCCTGGATTATTCTTTTCTAAAAGACGTCTTTGAGCTTCTTGAATCTCGGCATACGCTTCTTCCATTTTAGAATGGTTAAGGTTTAGTTGAACTCAATCTCTATACATAATTAGGACATATTTCAGGACATATCGGTTTTAGGGATCACTCATTTATTATCGGTTATAATGTTTGACAACCTTGGGCGTATACTTTTCTAGTTGCTTATAATAAGAGACGTGTTGGTTTGCTTAGTCGGTTCACATTTTTTAGTGACCATGAGGTTAGGTAGGCCTTAATTGGAATTTATGATTTTAAACCAGACTTAGTATATTATGCACCAAGGGTAATGGTAGCGATTATCATCCGTGGAAAAATTTTATTAGGCCACGAGGCAATAAAGAAATACACGCAATACTATAAGTGTTTCTATAAAAAACAAGCGCAAGTGCAATATTTACATAGCGAAGATTTAAATCACGTAAGTTGTTTTTCACCAAAAAACTAAAGGGGAAATATACAAGTGCAAAGTAACATTTAAAAAAAAGGTCTTTTTCTCAATAATTGTAAAACGTTCCAATGGTTCGATTTGTTCCTAAGAAACAGTTTGACAAGAATATTCGGGCATATGTTCCAGAAAAGTTTCACTCAGATTTTTTTCTGAACCAACAGAAAAAGTGTTTGCAATTGCAAAAGAAGTAAAAGCGGTAAGAGCCAAAAAATCATTAGAAAAAAGAAAAGTGGAAGAGAATGACGCGGTATAGAGGATATCTATTTTTCTCGAGATTTTACTTGTTGCTTACTATTCCTAAGGTTGAGTATTAATTGGGTTTTAATTTTTCAAAAGTTAGTAAGGTTTTGTTTGCCTGTCACTCATATAGAGACTATACATGTAGTTTGCATCACTATAGTATACTTTGCATTCCATAGTAAGTCATTAGCGCGTCATGCAAAACAAGTACAAACTTATGTCTCATAAAAATAATATTGACAAAAACTTAAATGATAAAGAAATGAGTCAGCTAATATTTTACATCATAGGAAACGATAATATTTAAATTTTAAACTTTCAGGCAATTTTGCTTCCATTTATGTATCAGAATATTATATACATCTTGCTAATACGCGTTCTTTATAAAGTGTTATGAATCATCCCCATAAATAATCTCGTGACTCAAGCGAGAGGGTTGAATACTTTCCACCATCATAGAAAGTCCGTATAGTTTAAATTGCGAAAATCTTGTTATGTCTTTAATTTATAGTTGCAATTCAAATATAATTGAAGACTTGCTATAAAAGTATTAAATCTAGAATGAGGTTAGTCCGACTTATTTATGGCTAAGTGGTAAGTCCATTTATATCATTTAAGGAGAATTACACTGTCATGCAAAATGATCCATTTATTGCTCAATGTCATTTAAATTGTGTACTAAATTCCGTGAAGCCCCACTTCCAGGCTTATAATGATATTGATTATTAATATCTATGATATGACTTAAGAGTATCTAAAGAAATTGTTAATTGGCAATTTAAATGCTAGGCATTAACTTGAATAGTGATTCCGTAATGGCAACTTTATGGGCAATTTTTGTTTACAAGAAGCAAGATAAAATACAATTTCAATAGAGACTTTTGCCAAATCTAAGGAAAATTTTGACCTTTTCTCGAGCTTTATTATGTATTTGTATCTCGTTATTTTAAGACTATACCTCTATTTACTATATTAAAATGGCACTAATTGGAATTAAAGTTTATTAGTATGGGTACTCAATGATTAAACTACTCGTTAAAATTCAAACATAACGAACGTCAAAGCTTTAATTTACATGTTTAGTTAATTAGGCTATAAGTTGAAATTTTAGGAATAACCAAATTTCTGTCAACCTGTAGACTAAACTTTATATCCTTTAAAGTCAATACATGCGTCTCTCCTGATATTAAAGATGCTTTTGATATTATATTTTTCAAAAATGTAGATAGAGCACATTGAACTACGTAAACACAAGAATCATCATTTAAAGAATTTAAACCTTGGCTTTTCACAATTTCCTGGATTATATTTTTCATTGTTTTTAAATCAGGTAATTCACCTCTTTCATCTGCTAGCAATGGATAGCTAATTCCACGTGCACCTAACTGACTTGATTTGCTTATCGCGTTAGCATTGGCGCTGTTTTTTAATCGTTCAATTTCCTCTGACGTTAAAACTTTCAAGATCCTTTTTTTCAATTTGATGTCTCTGGCTGATAATTTCGTTCTAGTTTTTGATTCATAATATTGGGGAGGTGGCACTATTGACTGAGAGTTATAAAAGATGGCCTTAATTAGCTGATTATGAAGATGAACATGGCTTTTCGACAAATATTGCCCAATTATAAATTCAAATTCTGCTCTATTGATCTTTCCAGACAAAAAATCTTTTAGAACAGACCAATAATCGTCTTTTTTATTTCCTAAAGCGAATCCTAATTCTATTTTTATTCTTAATATATCTTGCCGATTCATTTTGCCTGATTGACCTTAGGTAATAATGTAGTACGTCGCGAAACAGAGACCTGGTGGTAACTTCAATAATATTGAAGTTCATTATATTATAATGTCACGCTTCCTAATGTCTCATACCAGTCTTGCTCTATTACTAAAATGCTCAAAATTACATTAAAAATAATATCAAATAAAAAAAAATATAATAATGAAAAATAAAAATATAATTGATGTGCTTCCTCAAATTTCGTATTCATTGGAGTAAAACATGATGAAAAGCATGTAGGTTTTGCCAAAATGATTAATAATTTCTCAAAGACTGAGAAACAAACCTAAAGATCTATTAATAAACTACTGATCACTTTGTTTAAGAAGGTTTACTTGATTTGTAGCACATAATGCAAAAAAAACAAAGCATTTAGCAAAGTCTATTTCTAACCTGTCTCTACAGAGTGCTAAACCTGATATCTTTAATTAAAGTATATTTAATATCACTACACTGAATTTTTATAATTTCTGATAAATTGCATGATTTTAATTTTCGTATCATAAATCTTGTGTTAGAGGAGGGATGTAAGAACTTTGGGAAAATTAAAACTTAAAGTCAAACTTGGATTTTGGAGAGTCATTATCTGATCTTGCACCTTCCGCTCTTCATTATAACTTGATTAATGTTCATATTCTCAAAGCTGAATAGATTTTAGATTCCACTCATGAAATGCACTATTTATATAAAAATGATTTTTAAATTTTTTTTAAAATTCCCAAAAAAGAATATAAAAATTATAATATACACTTGAGTACTTTAATTCCTTTTGAAAATTTATTAATGTTCAAATTTTCATTGACATTCATGAAAAGACTTAGGCATCCATAAAAAATTCGATACCAAGGAAGGTAGCACATGTTAAAATCATAGTTCTGGAACTGTAGTGAGGTAAATTGTTTATATAGCTGCAGTATTTTGTTTGTCCTTCTCTGTGTACCAACGCAAAATGTCAAGTGAAACAAGCTTTGGGCAGAATTTATGGGATAACTTACCGGCAGTGGAGATTTACACCCAGGAAGGAATCGATTTTTTAGGAATGGTAAATGAATACGTAAAAAAAGGGCCGCAATTGAAACCGATTACGCAAAATCACTTCAAAAATTATCCGAATCATCAATTGATCTTTCGAAAAGGATTTCCAAAAAAAAGCATGAAACAGGAGTTTATAAAGCGTGGAACGCCTTAAATGAACAAGGACTTCAAGCATCCCAAATAATTCAAGGTATATCCCGTAAGCTTGATGATGATATTTATATTGCAATTAGAGACCATGCGAAAAATCTTGAAGTTAATAGAAAACAGGTATTCGAATCCGGTAATTTAGGCCCTCAATCACATAAAGAATCTGAAAAATGAGCTCAAAAAATCCTATGATAATTTGGATCGAGTAAAACGCTCTTACGAAGTGTCAAATAAATTATGTGACGACGCTCGAGCAGCTTTGGAGAAAGCCGATAAAGATTTGAATATGACTAAAGGTCAGGTGGACAAGTTGCGTGAAGAATTTAAGGCCAAAACAAAAAAAGTTGAGGATTCCGATGCTGAATATCAGTCTATATTAAAGAAAACAAATGAAGCTCAACAATTACATTATACAAAAGAACTCCCAAGTGCAATAGATATTTTGCAATCATTAGAAGAGAAGCGGGTCGATTTTATTAAGGAAACATTTGAATCTTTCACCTCTATGTATTCCATATCTTTCGCGGATATTCAGGAAAATCTTGGATCCTTAAAAAATACTTGTCTTTTAATTAATAAATTAGCTAATCACCAGCAGTTTGTGCAAAACAATAAACGTAGCCAAGCTATACCGGCGGATATTATATACGAAAAATACGACAGGGCAACTAAACCAAAGGCAAAAAGTTCAAGCAAATCGAACATTGACGAAGTACCGCTAGAAAAGCTTTCTCCTCAAAAAGGATTAAAGAAAGCAAACCAAAGGATTAAAGAACTAGACAAAGAAATAATAGAAGCCGAAAAGAAATTAGCCAGAAGCAAAACTCTATATGAAGCTTATAAATCGCAATCAATGCTGGCTCAAGTGCAATCAATTCAGGAAGTTCAGAATCAAATTGAGGATTTTCAAAGCCAACTGGATAGTTTAAGAACGAAGAAACATCAATATGAGTGTTATGAAGCATTCATTACTTCGAAGCCGGCACCATCATCTCCAGTACTGTATTCTCCAAAAAGCTCCCTTAATAAAATAATAACTGCCTCTGCCAACAACTTGGGACAATCCACAATATCCTTTAATGCTATGGATAATTCGTCTAAAAACTCACTTGTTGATATTCTATCAGAAAAAATGAATGAAGAAGTAAAAATTAATGAATCTACAATCGAAGTTAAAGAATTTGATAAAGAGGAAGAGATAAAACCAAACGAAGAAGAATATGAAGTTGAATACGTTAATCAAAAATTTCGCTCTTTGTATGAATATGCCGGAGATGTGGAGGCCGAAGAGCTATCATTTGGGATTGGAGAAGAGCTAACTGTTATTGAGAAGGAAAATTCTGGTTGGTGGAAGGCAAGAAATAAAGACGGAAAAGAAGGATACGTTCCTCATAATTATCTAGAGGTCGATCAAATTGAATAAATTGTTAAATTCTTAATAATTGGACATAGTCCAATGAATAATGACATATTCATTTTTTACTCTCAACATTGTTTTCCAGTTGTCTGTTTTATAAGGCCTAGGGTTCATAAAATCTTGTATCATTAGCATAGTTCACCAATTATATATTTTATCCTGTAAAAAACGTGTATTGGGCTTTATAAACGTGTCACCCAGTAACCCATAAATTCATTCTCTGATGAGCCTCTCTTTCGACCTTTAACGGTCAAATAAACATTGGGTGTGGAATGGTCAATAATTATGAAGTAATGCCTGTAATATTTTGTATAAGCCTTCAAGATGATGGATCTCCATCGTATCCTAAAAAGTTCATTAGACTCCCACCTCCAAACGAAAAAAATCCTTATCGATTAAAGTTTATTATTCCTGCTGGTTCAAAATCCCTAAATGACGCAAAACTGCACACAAATTATCCATTGAACAAATGTGGTTCTTTTAAACGGGAGATTTTCTATGAAGTAAATTTTGAGTATGATTTTATAAATGATGCTTTTTGTGAATTTCCCGTATTTATAGCTGGCGCATTTGAATATTACGTGGAGTATTACGACAAAGAAAAGAATCAAACAAAATCTGAATTTGGATTTGTGCTTGTAGACCCCAAACTTCTCTTGAAACCAAAAGAATCACATTTATCCAAATCCTATGTATTAAATATGGACAGTATTTGCATGCTTACCGTTGTTCCAAAATGGATGGGTACTATAAATCAATGGAATGTGCATCTGGAATCTGCCTCATTATCTGGCTATAATTTTGTTCATTTTGTTCCGCTGCAGAAAAGAGGCTGCTCTGATTCTCCTTACTCTATTTATGATCAGCTTTCTTTGTCTGACGATTTATTTGAATCGGCGATTAGTGATAATGAGAAATATTCTCTACTTTCAAAGCAAATTAAATGTATGGAAAATGATTACTCTCTTTTATCGGCAACTGATGTTGTTTGGAATCACACAGCCTGCAATAGCTTGTGGTTACAAGACCATCCGGAAGCAGGATATAATTTAGAGAATTCACCTCATTTGAAACCTGCTTATGAGTTGGATGAAGCTCTACTTGTTTTTTCTAATAATATAAGTAATTATAATATTGATCCTGTAATTGCTAATGAACAAGATATTGATAATATTTTAAAGATTTTCAAGTCAGAAATTTTTATTAAACTTAAATTATGGTAAACACAAAAATTCTTATCAAGGGAATATTATGTAATTAACGTTGAACAGCAGATATTAGAATTTGAGCAATTCTTGAAAGATGATTTATTTATTGCTCATCAAAGTGTTCATGGAAAACATTTGGATAATGAATATTATCTTGCATTAATCATGAAAGAGATGAATATTAATAAAGATCAACGATTATATAATAAGGACAAAATTATTTCCAGATTTATAAAGATTATTGAAGAATTGAATCTAAATTATTATAAGGAATATGATAAAGACGTTGAGATTATTTTTTTAAATATAAAAAATAGAATTTTATATGAACGCTTAGCGGAGAATGGGCCTAAAGTAGGCAAAATATCTGAATCGTAAGCCGATTATTAACAAAGTTTTCCGTTATGTGGCAGATTATTTACAAAAATACCGAAGACTGTGGAAATTCCAAGTTGAATCCAAATTGCTTAATACTGCATCATTAGGGAAAATTTTGGTAATTGAATTGAATCAGAAGTAACTTGGTGAGGAATATTTGAAGCCCCAATCCAAGATTTGAAAATTGTTAGTACTAACTCATAGGCTTCTTGATTTTTGGAGTCCATCAAGACAAAACACCCAGGAAAATACACTCTGCTGTATTGATGGTGACCCATTATTATAAGAAACTGCTTAAATGAACGGGAAAATGAACAGGTTTTTTTCTTCTTGATTCCTTTCTTGTCCTTGAATCCACATACCTACCTCAGGAATTTTTTTTTGTAATTCTTCACAAGGTTCAACTACACCTCTATTGAGTTCATAAAAACTTCCATCTGGAAAAAAGCCTGCAATACCTCTAAGCTCAGATCTTGGCAAAGAGCGAAGGTAGCAACCATCTTTCGCATTACTTTGGTTCCAATTTCCAAGTCTTCTTATTGATTCCTCCTGACAACCGGACATCTCTGCAAAGCACGCGCCAGAGCCTCGTCCAGAATGAGTTTTCCTGGATGTTACGATTCCTAAAGAACTAAACAATCTGTAATAAACTAATTATGAGTTGAATAGGAAATGGATTTGGTTTTGTCCATCCCGTAAAAAACTTTAATATCATACCAACATGATGAAAAGGTAAAATCGGGGAAGGGTTCCAAATCAAGGTGCCATCTCGACAAAAAATGGAATGCAAGTCCTGAAATCGGGCATGCTGATACGCTTTCAGATCGAATACAGGAATGAAATTCAATTTTTTCAAATTGATTCGTTTTACCATGGTTGGATATTAAAATTACATGTTACATTAGAATTATTATTACATTTAAAATATTATACATTTGCTTCTTATCCAAAGTGCAATTTTGTGATATTTTTTAAGTCAAAGAGAATTAGTAAGTAATTTAATACTTATTAAATTAAGTCATTTAAATTAATAATAAAATTCATTCAGCAGTATATTTAATGTCACATTATAGTTCTCTTTATTTTTGAAATAGATTAACAGTTTTTTACATGACTATTTAATTTAAATTTACAGATTTGGGAATAAAATCTTTCTACCTTTTCTATTGTTTAAAATTTTTAAGAAATTGTAACAATCATGCTTTTTATGCGTTTTCTTTTGCTTACAATTTCAAGAACTATGTCCGCGTTTCCCGCAACTTTCACAAGGAACAAATTGAAAACATTCTTTTGCTGAACGATTGCATATCTGACATGTTAATGCAAGTGGTAATAGATGGTTCGAAACTTTTGAGACATCCCTTTTGAAGTCGCTGAGTTCAAATCCTTTTCTATTTTTAATGCCCTTTTCATCAATTCGTCAGTTATTTATACCTGTCGCTCCAATTAGCAAGTCTGAAATTTCTTTCTTCAATTTTCTTCTGTACCTGTTAAGAGGTGGTTCTACGCCAACAAAATTCACATAAAACTTCTTTATTCTGATATATCTGGCTGTAAAGGCTGCTACACTTTCGTTAAGTTTTTGATTAGGAAGTTTATCTAAAGATTCTTCCCAATATTCGCCATCATCACTACCGATCTTTAAATTTGTTATATTTTTAATGATACAAGTGAAGTCAGAATTTTCATTCTGGTCTAAGGTATATTTATAAAAAATGCGCTCCTCGCTATTCTCGGCTAATTGTCGCCAGAAAACTTTTTTCTTTTCACTTTCTGATAATCCCATGTGTTCAGAGTCTTCATCGAAAGATTCAAAAAAATCTAACCATTCTTCTAAAGCGCACCCAAGTTTGCATATTGCCATCTTTCTATTGGGCTTAATGTTGCTGGATAATTTTTCTAACTTATTACTATCACTGGCACTCTTTTCTACTGCCGGGGTCGAGTCAGTATTATTTAAGAAACTACTAATCACCAATTGCCATTCCTTCGACAGATTTTTACATTGTTCAAGTATTTGAATTAATTGATTTAACACATTATTATCTTGCTCGGGGATAAGGTAATTAATTGTACTTTTAGAAAAAGTTCACTATAAAATGAGTACTATTATCATCCTTTTTATTGGTAATAGTACAAATTTAGAAAGAGTGACGAAATGAGTACTATTACCAACGTTTTAGTTGGTAATAGTACTTATTTTGATAAAACTGCCAAAATAGGTACCATTAAGTACCTAAATATTTAATGCCCCTTACAGAAGAGCAGGAAGGTATTTTAAAAACCATTTACTTCAAACAACATAACTACTTTGGAATAAGAAA
>Ga0075156_10001022_pt1 | contig 14961 bp, 13 predicted proteins | sample JI81AbrownDNA_FD_70966 | JGI IMG/M metagenome (GOLD analysis project Ga0075156, IMG submission 70966) | Wastewater effluent complex algal communities from Wisconsin, to seasonally profile nutrient transformation and Carbon sequestration -... | ecosystem: Engineered > WWTP > Effluent > Algae...
GAAAGATAAATAAATATACCGTCATTCTAATCCGCCAAACTGCGGAGAAACATGACGGTGCGATAAGGTTTCGTAGCAGAAAGTCTGAAAAATAGTACCTTGGTGAGATGAAAAAGAACAGAGGTTGGTTGTTTCTTGCGCTGGCAGCGATTTTACTTTCAGGCTGCATGCAGAAGCTTGCGCAGGTAAGTTCTAAAGCAACCAGTAAACTTTCGGAGTTTGAACAGGTGGACTTTCACCAGCTCATCAAGCGCTATATGAGCAAGGAGTCTTCCAGCGAAAATGATATGGAGGGCATCTATTCCGTATCCATTGTGATCGAGAAAAAAAGTAAGCCGCTCTTCTCATCCCAGCAACAAGAACGCGTAATAGAGCGTAAAGAAAATTATGCAACCGTGGCCATTCTCCGTGATCATCGTTCCAAGCGTGAGTTTATGGAAATCTCATTGGAGAAAGAAAAACAAGTCTCTTATCCGGTACGGGGTGAATTCACTGCCATGAATGATGCAAACATCATGATCTACAAACATTTTGAACCGAAAGGCGTATACACGACCTATACATTTTCGTATGATAAGGATCGTGATATGCTGGAAGGCGTTCGTACAGAGGTAAATGGAAAGGCCGAGTTTACATATAAGCTGGTGTATTTGAAGCTTCAGTCCAATGAGATGAATTTGAGTAACGGGAAGTAATGTTTGACGGACCCGTCCTTGCATCCCCTCATCGTGTGCTCGATAGGGGGATCGCGGCACAGGGCCTGCCTGCCTACCGGGAGGGCCGCGAAGGGTAATAAAAAAAGCGCCCAGCATTTCTGCCGGGCGCGACCTGTAAACCACCTACCTGAAATATTTTACCGCAACTAGAATATTATATCCTTTGTTCTCGCAATGGCTCTCTTGCGTTCAGCTTTACGACCTGAATAATAATCATCTCTCCAAAGTGTGGCTTCGCAGAAATCCTTACGGGTGCCTTCGTACCGGTCGCGGACGTAATAGTTCAGACTGATCTGATCATCATAAATAGTACCTGCGCCTTCAATCTCATATCCATCAATAACCTGGAACGGAATGGTAATCGCATCGTACGATACCGTTGCATAAATCGCCAAGCCATCGATGTACAGATTCTCTATGTACACTTCGTTAGATCGTGATCCGGAAGAAATAAAGACGTTGTACTCAAAATACTCGTGGTACGTTTCGCTGTATTCTTCTGCATAATGGCTGCCGATGATTCGGTCGCGCGAACGATATGGTCTTTCATTATCGAGATAATAGACATCGCATGATGCTAAGCTGATTAAGACCAAGAGGAGGAGTAATGACCTTTTCATAACTATAGAATTTAATTCAGGTCATGTAATACAAGTCACATGCCAAGTCTAAAAGCTTCGTTTTTACCCTCACATAGCGCCTTTTCGGAGCACCCGTTTCGATTAGTCTATCAGGGGATCGCGGCACAGGGCCGCGAAAAACAAAAACCCCGGCCGTCCGCCAGGGTTCTTTCAAAGGTTAAAAAGTAATCGGGTTAAGGGCCCGACTTGATAAACAGGCAATTCAGCACCGGCAAAAAATATTTACCACCAACAACCACTACGAATGGAGTAAAATACCGGACGTGCTGAATATGCCATACCTTTGAAGTCTTAGAAACCTTCATTATCGTTAATCAACATTGTCGTGCAGGAACTTGTTGTTACCCAGCAGACTGTTGTCGTCATTTAAATTATACTTGGAGATCAACGGCTCGGATGAATGCGGAACGTTGTCCATCTTCACACCTCTGCGTAAATATGCCGGCAATGCCCACTTCTCGTTGAACTCTTCCTTGGTCATTTCCTGCTTGCGGGCATTCTTCAGCTTTTCTTTGCGAAGCTGAGCTTGTTCCTGTAAGCGCTGCTTCGCTGAACGGATTTCCATCATGCCTTCTTCGTTGATGATCTGGTCGCCATACTTTTCAGTTTCGCGCTCAAACTCATCGTCATGATTTCCGAACAAGCCTTCATCGCCAAAATCATTGTCGGCATCTTTTGTATTGCTGACAGTCGGTTCAGGCTTTACGAATACAAATTGGCGCTGCAAGGGCTTCTCTTCTTCTTCGTCCTCTTCTTCTTCCTGCTTTTTCGCAGCTGGCTTCACCGGCTCTTCCGACTTCTTCAGCTGGATTTCGTTTGAGTTGTTGATATTCTCCTGCTCAAACATCCATATCTGGCTGCGGTCAAGATCATGCACTTTCTTTTTATCTTCTTCCGCTTCAGACTTTTTTTCAGTTTCAGGCTCTGGCTCTTCAGCGTCTCTTTCAAAACCAGTAGCAATTACCGTTACGCGTAAGCGATCGCCCAGCGCTGAGTCCACACCATGGCCGAAAATCATTTCAGCTTCCTGGCCAGCCTGCTCCTGGATGTATTCCGTGATCTCGGTAAGCTCATCCATCGATAGCTCTGCTTCCGATCCTGATACGATTGACAACAAGATTTTCTTTGCGCCCATGATGTCGCAATTGTCAAGCAGCGGTGATGATAATGCTCCGCTTGCAGCGTTGCGTGCGCGGCCTTCGCCTTTCGTTTCGGCTGTACCCATCACGGCAGGACCTGCATTGTACATTACTGTACGCACATCCTGGAAGTCAACGTTTACATAACCGGCTAGTGTAATGATTTCGGCAATGCCTTTTGCTGCGGTTGTCAGGATGTTATCAGCCTGCGCGAATGCAGTACCGATCGGCAGATTGCCGTAGATCTCGCGCAGTTTATCGTTCAGGATCACGATCACCGTATCGCAGCTGTGGCGAAGTGATTTGATACCTGCGTTAGCCTGCGCTAATTTTTTCTTTCCTTCGAATTGGAACGGTTCGGTTACAATACCCACGGTAAGGATACCCATGCTCTTCGCAATCTTCGCGATTACAGGAGCAGCTCCGGTTCCGGTGCCACCGCCCATACCGGCCGTGATGAACACCATCTTCGTTCCTTCCAGGAAGTCGCGGATTTGTTCTTTGCTTTCAATCGCTGCGCCTTTTCCTACTCTGGGATTTGCACCGCAGCCTAAACCCTCCGTAAGGTCAATGCCTATTTGTAATTTCGTTGGCACAGGGCTGTTGGCCAGCGCCTGTAAATCTGTATTACACACCACGAACTCAACGTCCTTAATACCCTGGCGGTACATGTGGTTTACAGCATTACTTCCTCCTCCGCCTACACCAATCACTTTGATGATTGATCGCGGGGCCCCCAGCGTGTTCTGCTTGGGGATGTCGAATTTGTACGATCCGGTTTCTAACATAACTTTAATTTTTATAGTGGTTGCTCTTTTGTTTTAGCAGTTAGCATTTAGAAGTCAGGAGTTAGCATCCTTAATCTTACTCCCTTCTATACTCTAACTTCTTTATTCTAGATTCTAATTTTAATATTCATTCTTACCATCCAAATCATCGATCAACAGACTCTTTGTTTTTGTCAGGATGTCGTTGAAGAAGTTTTTAGACGAAACGGGTTTTTTGATTTGTTTCACATTCACCTTCACCATTTCCCGTGCTTCCTTGTAGCGGTCTTCACGCTCATCGAGGGAACGGAAACCAGCGAGTACAAGTCCAACGGCTGTTGCATACATCGGGCTTTTCACAGCATCGATCTTGCTCTTGCCTAAGTGTTCATTCGGATAACCGATACGCGTATCCATACCAGTCATATATTCTACCAACTGTTTCAGATTTGAAAGCTGAGCGCCACCTCCGGTGATCACAATACCTCCTGCCAACCTATTCTCAAATCCCGAGCTGATGATCTCGGTGTGCGCCATCTCAATGATCTCTTCCATGCGCGCCTGAATAATGTTTGCCAGGTTTTTCACAGAGATCTCTTTTGCGGAACGATTTCTAATTCCAGGAATTGAAACGATCTCATTCGGAGATGCTTCTTCAGAGATCGCTTTTCCAAAACGGGTTTTCAATTGTTCTGCCTGTTGCGGAAGAACCATCAAACCCGACTTGATGTCGTTCGTAATAATGTTTCCGCCAAACGGGATCACAGCCGTGTGCCGGATGATGTTGTCGTAGAAGATTGCGATGTCTGTTGTACCGCCACCGATGTCGATCAAACAAACACCGGCTTCCTTTTCTTCATCACTTAAAACAGCGAGGCTTGATGCAAGGGGTTCAAGAATAAGCTCCTCTGTTTCAAGGGTGCCTCTGCGCACGCACTTATTAATATTATTAATCGCATTGGTTTGCGCGGTGATGATGTGGAAGTCTGCCTCCAGCCTCACGCCTGACATACCAACAGGTTCTTTAATTCCTTCCTCATAATCCACCATATAATCCTGCGGCATCACGTGGATGATCTGACTTCCCGGAGGAACGACCATGCGGTACATGTCCTGCGTTAAGCGTTCCACGTCATCAATGGTGATCTCGTCTTCTTTCGAAGAACGTGTGATGCCACCATGCTGCACGAAGCTGCGGATGTGCTGGCCTGCGATGCCCACGTTCACCACACCGATGTCGATGCCGGACTGATCGCTGGCCTCCTTGATGGCCTTTTCGATTGCCTGAACGGTCTTGTCGATGTTGAAGACAACACCCTTCACAACACCTTCAGACTCGGCTTTGCCCATGCCGAGCACTTCGAGCTTGCCGAACTCGTTCTTCCGACCCACGATCGCACAGATCTTTGTTGTGCCGATGTCGAGTCCTACTATGATTTTAGAATTTTCCATGATCGTATTTTTATAGTGGTTGTTCTTTGTTAGTATTTAGTAGATAGTATATAGTAATTAGTATTCGTCATTTACTCAGCGATTATCTGACCCTCGTATTCTAAGTTAACGCGCTTGTATGTGTTCCATCCTCTTTGCGGAAGAATCTCTTTATAAAAAATCTTCATCTTCTTAAATTTTGTCTCCAGATTATTAGCAACACCAAACTCAATTATCTGGCCCCCGATCTGAGGCATGATGTTGATATGGCCTTTGCTGTCGATATCAAGCTGTGCGATTTGCGCTCTCCAGAAGTCATCCTCACGGATCATGTCCAGCATGGTCATCAGGTTTTTCGTTTCTTCCGTTTTGTTCAGATTCTCGAGTGAGAGCAGGCCTCTTATATAAGAGCCGCTGATCAGCACCACACGCGTTGTGAATTTATCCGATACCGGCATTACCGTTCCGTCTTCTGCGATGTAGCCATCCGGACCATCGTTGCGAATGAGACGGGCTACTGGTCTGCGCAAGGTTGCCTTAACCACAAGGTTTCCTTTCAAATCGCTGTAGAGCTGAGCATCTTTTACGAAGCGATTCGTTTTGATGCGGGTTTCGATCTGCTTCAAGTTAAGCTTGTCAAGGCTCGCACCTTTCAAATTCTCTTCATCCAATTGCATCAGATCAACAATATCCGATTCATCAATAAACTGGTTGCCTTCGATGTTCTCAATCTTAATAACAATATCTTTCACCGACACCGAGCCTTGCTTGCGTTCGCTGAATGCAATCAACACAAACACAACCGCCAGGATTGCAGTGATCTTCAATTCACGTTTTATGTTGAAATTAATTTTCACTCGCTTCGTATTTACGCTTCAACATTGCTTTTATGGGTTGAACAAATGTGTCGATGTCGCCCGCGCCCACAGTTGCCAGCACATCGAACTCCATAGTTTCTAATTTTTGCATCAGGTCATCCTTACCGCAACGCACTTTCACCTTGCTGGTGATATCGTTGACCAGCATATCGGATGTTACGCCCGGGATCGGAAGCTCGCGTGCCGGATAGATATCCATCAGCACAACTTCATCCGCCAGGCTTAAGCTTTTTGAAAATCCTTCCGCGAAGTCGCGCGTACGCGTAAACAGATGTGGTTGAAAGATCACCGTCAGTTTTCTTCTTGGATACATTGATTTCATCGAACGAAGAAATGCTTCGATCTCAGTCGGGTGATGCGCATAGTCGTCTACGAACATTACCTTTTCACTTTTCAGCACAAGCTCAAATCTTCTTTTCACACCTGTGAACGAAGCCAATGCTTCTTTAATAACATTCATCTTCACGCCACACAGATGTGCAGCGATGGATGCGGCAACAGCATTTTCTACATTATGAAAACCAGGGATACCAAGCTTAACACGCAACTCTTTAGGGCCGAAGCCACAAAGATCGAATTCAAAGAATCCGCTGTGCGCAGTAATGTTGCCGGCAAAAAATTGCCCCCGGCTCATGCTGTAAATATGTTTGGTTACATGATCAACATCCGCTGCCAGTTGTTCGGCAATCGATTCGTGAATGATCAGGTGCCCGCCCTTTTTTATTTGCTTGATGTAATCTTTGAACGAAGTCACGAGGCTGTTGTGATCGCCATAAATATCGAGGTGATCGGCATCGGCATTCGTTACTATCGCAATCTCGGGGAACAGGCGTAAGAATGAACGATCAAATTCATCAGCCTCTACCACTACCGTTGTTTCCTCGTTGACCATTCCTTCCAATACAAGATTGGATTCGTAGTTGGTTGTTATACCGCCCAAGAATGCAACCATATCTTTTTTGGCAACCTTGAGGATATGGGCAACCATGGACGATGTTGTGGTCTTGCCATGTGTGCCTGCAACTCCTATAGTTTTATAGCTTTTGGTGATTAAGCCAAGTACTTCTGACCGCTTCATGATCGTATATCCCTGGTCTTTCAGGTAAGCATGTTCCTTATGATCTTTTGGAATAGCCGGAGTGAACACAACGAGAGTCGTATCCTTACCAACCATTACTTCACCCGGAATATTGCGCACGTCATCTTCGTAGTGAATGCGCATGCCTTCACGCTCAAGCTCCTGTGTAAGCACAGTAGAAGTTTTATCATAGCCCGCTACGTTCAGACCGCTGTGCATAAACCAGCGTGCAATCGCGCTCATGCCAATGCCTCCGATGCCCAAGAAATAAACGTTATGGTACTGCTTCAGGTCCATTAGTTCTTATTCGCTCCGATTAACTTTTCAATTTCATTTACAATTTCACGCGTTGCGTTTGGCCTTGCCAGCTTCGCGATGTTTGTGCTCAGTACGTTTGCGCGCTGTTCGTCAAATAACAGTTTCATGGCTTCATCAACGAGTGTCGCCTTAGCATCTTTATCTGCTACAAACAATGCTGCTTGTTTTTCTACGAGGGCCATCGCATTTTTTGTCTGATGATCTTCTGCAACATTCGGTGAAGGCACCAGGATGCACGGCTTGCCGGCAATGCACAATTCCGATACAGCTAATGCACCCGAACGTGAGATTACCACATCGGCTGCTGCGTACGCGAAGTCCATCTCTTTTAAAAAATCCACAACACGGACTTTTTTCAGGTCAAACGTATCTACTTGTTGGCTCACTGCTTGATAATATCCTTTACCCGTTTGCCAGATCACCTGTACCTGAGCGTCAATTAATTTTTCAATTCCGCCAAGCATACTTTCATTGATTGTTCTTGCCCCAAGACTTCCACCAATCACCAATAAGGTCCGTTTGTTTGCATCAAAGCCGAACTGGAGCAATGCGCGTTCACGCTTGGCGTGAATCACCAGAATATCCTTGCGCACCGGGTTGCCTGTTAACACGATCTTATTTTTCGGGAAATATTTTTCCATGCCTTCGTAGGCTACGCAAATCTTACTCACCTTGCTGCCGACTTGCTTGTTCACCATTCCCGCAAATGAATTCTGTTCCTGTGCTAAGGAAGCAATTCCAAAGCGGGTTGCTGCAAGCATAATCGGACCGCTAGCATAGCCTCCTGTTCCAACAACCGCATGTGGCTTGAAGCGTTTGATGATGAATGTTGCCCGGATGAAGCTCACGACAACTTTTACCGGAAATAATAAATTTGAAAATGTTAACGTGCGTTGCAGTCCGCTGATCCAGAGACCAATAATCTTATAGCCAGCTTCGGGTACACGGGTCATTTCCATTCTTCCTTTTGCGCCAATGAAAAGAATCTGCGCATCGGGATGACGTTCACGAAACTCGTTCGCGATTGCAACTGCAGGGAAGATGTGGCCACCGGTGCCGCCTCCGGAGATAATCAGTCTATATGGTGTTGGTGCGTTCAATTCGTTAATTCCTATTTGATAGTGTGTACGTTTTATTGGCCGCAAGCTTCAAGCTACAAGCTGCAGGCTCTTTTGTGCTCTGTAAAAGCTTGAGGCTTGTGGCCTGTGGCTTGAAGCTAAACTCGCTCGATATCGTTAACTCTAAAATCATTCTTACGCAGCAACTGCTTCTACGTTTTTACTTTCCTTTTTCACCTTCACCTCACCTTTATTCTTCTCGAATACTTCATCGCGCTCGCCACGGCTAACGCTCAGAATAATTCCCATAGACAAACCGGTGAAAATCATGGACGTGCCCCCCATACTGATAAATGGCAACGGCTGACCGGTGATCGGCCCGAGACCAACCACAACACCCATGTTTACCATCGCCTGACAGACCAGATCGAAGCTGAGTCCTGCGGATAACAATCCCGCGAAGGCTCGCTCACTGTTATAAGCTGCTTTCATTCCCCGATGCAGGAGAACGAGGTACAGCGCCAGCACTACGATACCTCCAATCATTCCGTACTCCTCAATCACAATCGCATAAATAAAATCTGAATATGGATGCGGGAGAATGTTGCGTTGGTCGCTGTTACCCGGACCTTTACCTACTACTCCACCGGTTGCTACCGCAATGCGCGCATGCTTGGCCTGGAACGGAAGTTCCTTGCCTTCAATAAAGTTTGTAATCCTGTTCTTTGCTGTTTCTCCGCGAACCCCAAACTGGATAGCCGCTGCGCCTGCAAGAACACCCACCAATACAAGCATGGCGAGATACTTTACCGGAACCCGGCCAATAAACATGATCAGGAAGCAGGTTGCCAGCAACAAGATTGCTGTTGAAAGATTCGTTAATGCAATCAATCCGCAGATAAGACCACACCACATTAAAATCGGGATCAACGACTCTTTTATATCATCAATGTTCTGCTGACGCTTCGAAAGCATGCTGGCAATGTTGATGATCAATGCAAGGCTGGCGAAATCGGATGGCTGAAACGATCCGAAAATTGGAATCGAAATCCAACGGGATGCATCGTTGATTGAAACACCGTTTGTGAATGTATAGATCAATAATGGAATACTAATCCAAAGTGCAATTTTGGAGATACGTGAATAAAATCGGTAGTCAACTTTGTGCGCAAGCCACATCGCGCCAAGCGCAATGATGATGTGAGAAGTATGTTTTAAAAGCAACCCCTCGGTACTGGCCGATTCACGGAATGCTCTTGTGCCTATCGCACTATATACTACCAGGATGCTAATCAACGACAATCCGAACACAGCGGCCCAGATCACTTTATCACCTTGTAAATTCTTATCCGCCCACTCTTTTACCTTATTCATAATGCAGTAGTTAGAATACAGAAGTTAGAAGTCAGCATAACTACTTAATGGTTTTAATGTATGCATTCAGAATTCTTCCAACCTCATCCGCTTTCGACATCAACTCTTTCATATCACCATACTTAAGATCCTGCGATAACAACAGGAAATACTCCGTTTCAGACAATGATCCTTGGGCGATATTGTAAAATTTTACTTTATCGCGAGGACCCTTCTTTTTAAAACCTTCAGCAATGTTTGCAGCTACAGACATTGACGATCTTCTTATTTGAGAAGTTAGTGCATATGCTTCTTCTTTAGGGAAGCTCTGTGTTTTATGATATACGCCAAGAACAAGCTCATGCGCCTTTTGCCACACGATCAAATCACGAAACGATTTTGATGCTTGTCTAACAACTTCCATACTCACTTCTAACTACTATGTGCTATATTCTCTTTTCTCAAATTTGATACTGCCTTTCTAAACTGATCTCCCCTGTCTTCATAATTCTTGAAGAGATCAAAGCTTGCGCATGCGGGTGATAATAAAACCACGTCACCTTTTTGCGCCTCCTGTAATGCAATCTTTACCAGCTCTTCCACGCTTTGTGTTTCGCGGATGGTTGGCACGATGCCGCCAAAAAAATCTTTTAACTTCTTGTTATCTGTTCCGAGACAGATCAACGTTTTTACTTTTTCCTTCACCTGATCTTTAATCAGGTTGTAGTCATTGCCTTTGTCTATACCACCTGCGATCCAGATCAATGGTTGATTATAGCTTCCAAGCGCATATACTACTGAATCAACATTCGTTGCTTTTGAATCGTTGATGAACTCAACTCCATTCACGGTTCCAACAGGTTCCAGTCTGTGTGGAGCATTTTTAAAAGTCTTTAATCCTTCGCGGATTGCTTCCAGCTTTGCGCCTGCGAGGAACACCGCTGAAACGGCAGCCATCGTGTTGATCAGGTTATGCGGACCTTTAAGGGTTGTATCCGCCTGCAATACGTTGAACTTTTTAGTTAAGTTGAACTGCATTGCCTTGCCATCGTAGAAAACCGGTGACTTGGTATCCTTCAATGAAACAGGAATTTTAGAAGCCGTTGTATTTTTAGAAGCAATTTCTTTCGCGATCACTTCATCATCGGCATAGTAAATAAACTTCGAGGTGCTGTCCATTTTTTGGATCACCTGGAATTTAGAGTCAATGTAGTTTTGAAGCTTATACTCGTAGCGATCAAGGTGATCAGGCGTAATGTTTAATAAAATGCCGATCTCCGGCTTGAACGATTTTGTTCCGTCAAGCTGGAAGCTGCTAACCTCAAGCACATACCAATCAGCATTGCCGTTAACAATCTTACGTGCCAGACTTTCGCCTACATTCCCCGCTAACGCAACACTGTATCCGGCAGACTTCATTAAATGATAGGTCAGCAGGGTTGTGGTAGTCTTACCGTTGGTTCCGGTAATCGCAATCACTTTTCCATTGATGTAGCGGAACCCGAATTCAATCTCATCGATGATCTCAACACCTTTTGCTTTTAGCTTTTTGATGATCTCTGCCTTTTCAGGAATACCCGGGCTTTTGATCACCAGATTTGCATTCAGAATTTTTTCTTCCGTATGCTTCAGCTCCTCGAATTCGATCTTGTTACGAACTAAATCGTCACGGTATTTATCTTTTATCGATCCCTGATCTGAAATAAACACATCAAAGCCTTTCGCTTTCGCGAGCAACGCTGCGCCCGTCCCGCTTTCGCCTGCACCCAATATCGCTACGCGTTGTTTCATTGGAGCTTCAGGGTTGCGAGTGAAAAAATGGCCAGTAAGATTCCTACAATCCAGAATCGGGTAACGATTTTGGATTCATGGATTCCTTTCTTTTGGTAATGATGATGTAAAGGTGACATCAGGAAGACGCGTCTGCCTTCACCGTATTTTTTCCGGGTATATTTGAAGTACGCGACCTGGATGATCACCGAAAGGTTTTCAATCAGGAAGATTCCGCAAATCACCGGGATCAATAATTCTTTACGAACTGCGAGTGCAAGCACAGCAATCACACCACCAAGTGTCAAGCTTCCCGTATCACCCATAAACACCTGTGCGGGATACGCATTGTACCACAGGAACCCTAAGCATGCTCCCACGAATGCCGTGCAAAAAATTACTAACTCGCTCAAATTAGGGATGTACATAATGTTGAGGTAATCCGAGAAGTCAACACGGCCGGAGAGATATGCAAAAATACCGATGGTGATACCGATGATACCCGCTGTCCCTGCAGCCAGTCCGTCAATGCCATCGGTTATGTTGGCACCGTTGGATACAGCCGTGATGATGAAGATTACTACGAGCACATAAATAATCCATGTAGAATTTTCACCGAGAAAAGGAAGAATGTTCTTATAATCAAGCTCGTTGTTCTTGAAGAACGGAACAGTTGTCTTAGTTGATTTTACGTCTTCATAGTTGCGAACCGCAACACCATCCACTACTACAACATCTGCAGTCGGATCTTTAACCCTGCGCTCCACAACACTGTCGTTGAAATACAACGTGAAGCCAACGATCAAGCCTAATCCTACCTGGCCAACGATTTTAAATTTACCCGCCAGCCCTTTTTTATCTTTCTTGAAAACTTTAATGTAGTCATCCAAAAAGCCAATCAAGCCCATCCAAACGGTAGCGGTTACAAGGAGAATCACATACACGTTATCCAGTTTTGCGAACAATAATGTCGGAATCAAGATCGCAGCGATAATGATTAAACCACCCATGGTCGGTGTCCCGCGTTTTGCGGTCTGACCCTCCAGCCCTAGTTCGCGAATCTCTTCACCTACCTGTTTTTTCTTCAAGAAATTGATCAGCGACTTACCGAACATGATTGTGATGAGCAACGAAATTGCCGCAGCCATCCCTGCACGGAACGAAATGTATTTGAATACACCCGCACCCACGAGATCAAATTGTTTGTCCAGATAGTCAAACAGGTAGTACAGCATTAGTTCGCGAACAGTTTAAGCATGCGTTCAACAACTTCTCTATCGTCAAAAGGATGTCTCACTCCTTTAATCTCCTGGTATGTTTCGTGACCTTTGCCTGCGATCAGCACAATATCTTTCTCTTTCGCCATCATGCAGGCGGTTTTTATCGCTTCTTCGCGATCGGCAATCACTAATGTTTTACGGGCATCGCTCGGACCGATACCGGTTTGCATATCACGGATGATTGCCATCGGCTCTTCATCACGCGGATTATCGGATGTCAGTACAACTTTATCGCTGTAGCGACAGGCGATAGATGCCATTAATGGACGTTTTGTTTTATCGCGGTTACCGCCACAGCCCACAATGGCAATCACTTGCTCGTTGCCCGTTCTTAATTGCGCGATGGTATCCAATACATTTTTCAATGCATCGGGTGTGTGTGCATAGTCGACAATCGCAGTGATCTTTGATCCCGGAAGGATCAATTCAAATCTTCCAACCGCTCCTTTGATGGCGGATAATGTTGTCAATACAGTTTCTGAATCCTCACCCATTAGCACAGCTGCACCGTACGCTGCTAACAGGTTGTAGGCATTAAAGTCACCAATCAGCTTAAACCAAACGGGTTTGCCATTGACTTCCAGCTCCAGACCTTCAATGGTGTTGCTGATGATCTTTCCTTTGAAGTCGACCATCTTTTTCAAACCAAACGACTGCTTCTTGGCTTTTGTGTTCTGCATCATCACCATGCCGCGCTTGTCATCGGCATTTACCAATGCAAATGCATCTGCGCCCAATTCATCGAAGAATTTCTTCTTGGCCTTGATGTAGTTTTCGAAGGTTTTGTGATAGTCTAAATGATCGTGGGTAATGTTGGTGAACAAGCCACCGATGAATTTTAAACCTGCGATCCGTTCCTGGTCAACCGCGTGCGAACTAACTTCCATAAACGCATGCGTGCACTCGGCCTCCACCATCTTTGCCAAAAGACTGTTCAACTGGAGGGGATCAGGTGTTGTGTGGGTTGACGGAATCACCTGGTCAACAATGCGATGTTCAACGGTTGAAATTAATCCGGTACGATAGCCCAGTGAACCAAACAATTGGTACAGCAACGTAGCTACAGTTGTCTTGCCATTCGTACCGGTTACTCCAACCAGCTTTAATTTTTGTGACGGGTTGCCAAAAAAATTAGCAGCAATAACTCCCAGCGCTTGGGCGCTGTTTTTGACTGTGGCGTAGTTGATTTTTTCATGTATGGTATCGGGTAATTTTTCACACACAATAGCACTCGCACCCAGCGCAATGGCTTTCGCGATGAACTGATGTCCATCGGATTGGGTGCCTTTTACAGCAACAAATACATAACCTTCTTTAACCTGACGGCTGTCAAAGCACACGCCCTTCACATCCACGCCCATATCTCCATACGAGGATGTGATCGACACTTTGTACAATAAATCTTTTAACTCAGCCATTCAGTCTGATAAAAATTTTACTTCCTTTTGAAATGCGCGTGCCTGGTGACAAGGATTGACTTGCTACACGGCCTTTGCCTTCATAAAAAACTTTGAGTCCTGATTTCTCTAACAAATAGATTGCATCGCGGAACGTCATTCCCGAAACATCAGGTACCAGGTTTTGCGCGACCAAATTTTTCTTCCAGTTCACCGCGTTTCCACTCTTCGTTGCGCGTACCCACTCTTCTTCAGTTTGCGTATGATTGGAAATGCCCATATCGTTGCAGAGCATGGTTAATTCTTGCTGGTTGCCTGCGCGGATCACCGGGAAGGCACCTTCTTCGTTTAATCTTTCTTTCGACATTGCCTGGTGCAGCTCGATGTCGCGCGCGTAAATGTTGTCCGCAATTTCTTTTAATGCTGGTGCAGCCACACTGCTTCCGTACTGATACCAGCCGCGCGGATTTTTGATTAGCACAATAGCGGTGTACTTTGGATTATCCGCAGGGAAGTAGCCTACAAAAGAGGTGATGTATTTTTTGGCGTAGCGGCCGTTCTCTAAAATTTGTGCAGTTCCGGTTTTACCGGCTATTCTATAATGACTGTCTTTAATATTCTTGGCAGTTCCCTCCTGCACCACGCCTTCCAGCATGAGCTTCAATTTCTTTAAGGTTTTATCGGAGCAGATGCTGCTCACCATCGTTTCGGTTTCGAATTGTTCCTCCACCTCATCGGCCTTGCTGATCTGCGTTACGAAAATCGGCTTGATCATTTTTCCATTATTTGCGACAGCATTGTACAGCGCGAGCGTGTGCAACGGAGTATTTTCAATTCCATAACCGTACGCCATCCAGGGTAAGCTGATTCCGCTCCAGCCTTTTTCACCCGGACGTCTGAACTTCGGCATCGGCTCACCTGCGATCTGGATACCGATTGGCTTATTCATTTTCAGGTGATCAACATGATCCAAAAACTTCTGCGGACGTAATCCAAAGTTTTTATCGACCAGCTTGGCCATCGCTACGTTTGAAGAGTGCTCGAACGATTGGCGAACAGTAATTTTTCCAAGGCCACCTTCTTCATGATCCTTGACCTTATTCTTATAAAATGTGTATTCACCGTTACCGGTGTC
>Ga0075156_10001024_pt1 | contig 14949 bp, 11 predicted proteins | sample JI81AbrownDNA_FD_70966 | JGI IMG/M metagenome (GOLD analysis project Ga0075156, IMG submission 70966) | Wastewater effluent complex algal communities from Wisconsin, to seasonally profile nutrient transformation and Carbon sequestration -... | ecosystem: Engineered > WWTP > Effluent > Algae...
TCATCAAGGTGCCATCGGCGAAGAACTGGGCGTTCGACCCGATGGGCTCGGGCGCGAACGCGATGACCCTGGCCGCGACCCAGAGGGCCGCGACCAGGATCAACGAATCCATCACGATGGAGGCCTGGCTGCGCTGCTTGCGCGTCCAGCGCTGGGGCCACCCGATCCGCAAAGTTGCCATGTTGTCCGCGTGATTGCAGGTTGATCGGGGGGCCGTGCCCAGCGTCGTTGCGCCGGCTTACTTGCAGCGCACGTCTTCGTTGAAGTACTTGGCCGACAGTGCGTCGTAGCCACCGCCCTTGGCCATGAACTCACCCAAGGCCTTGTTGTACGCGCCAGCCAGGCCGTCGTTGCCCTTGCCGACGGCAGCGGCGATCTTCTCGACGAACAGCATGCCGGTGGCCTTCAGGCCGGTGTTCTTCTGGGTCTTGAGCACATCCATCACGACGAACTTGTCGGTGATCCATGCGTCGGCTCGATCAGCCATGACCGCTGCCTGCGCATCCGGATCCTTCGGGAAGTTCTTGACCTCCTTCACGCCTTGGATCTTCTGGGCGGCGTCGAGGTAGGAGCTGCCGGTCTGCACGGCCAGCACCTTGCCCGCCAGATCCTTGGCGGTGCGCAGTGCGGCGTTCTTGGTGACGATGGCACCACCCGAGCAGTAGTGCGGGGAGGTGAAGGTCACGGCCTTGGCGCGTTCGTCGGTGATGCCGTGCGAGGCGATCACCAGATCCCAGCGGTCCTGGCCCAGGCCGGTCAGGAGCGCATCGAAGCCCAGTGTCTTCCACTCGATCTTCAGGCCCATCTTCTTCGCCACACCCTCCATCAACTCGACCTCGAAGCCGCTCAGCTTGGAGCCCTCGAAAAAGTTGAACGGGGCGTACTGGCCTTCGGTGGCGACGATGATCGTGCCCGCCTTCTTGATGGCGTCGACGTTGCGGGCCGACACGGCGGCCGAGCCGAACACCATCACCACGGCGGCAGCGCCGGCAACCCAGGAAGAAATACGCGACATGGTCAATGCTCCTCGAAATGGAACGGCCCCCGATCGGGGGGCGCGGGAAGAAAGTTGGTGCAGAGCATCCTACTACCGTGCTCTGCGTGCGCCGCAGGGCTGGTGGCTCTGGCGGATCGGGGTTGGCCCTAGGTCCGCGACGCAAGGATCGCGCCCGGGCCGGGCCCCACCTGCTTCAGCGGGAACACCGGTGGGCGCGTCTCGCCGGGTGAGGTCCCTGGCAGCGCGAGGGGCTGCCAGGAGCCACCCGTTCACTTGTCGCCAGGCACCTTGCCGTCGACTCCCTTGACGTAGAACTTGACGCCGCCCAGGAAGGCGTCGTCCGCGACGGCGTCCTTGGCGAGTTGCTCCTTGCCGGTGTTGTCGACGATCGGGCCCTTCCAGATGGCGAACGAGCCATCGGCCAGGCCGGCCTTGACCGTGCCAACCTTGGCCTTGATCTCGGCCGGCACGTCGTCGGCGATGGAGACGATGTCGATCGAACCTTCCTTCACGCCCCACCAGGATTTGCCGGTCGCCCACTTGCCTTCCAGCGCGTCGCGGGTGGCCTTCACGTAGTACGGGCCCCAGTTGATCACGGCTGACGCCAGGTGAGCCTTGGGGCCGTAGGCGCTCATGTCGCTGTCCCAGCCGAAAGCGCGCTTGCCCTTGTCCTGCGCGGTCTTGAGCACTGCGGCCGAATCGGTGTTCTGCATCAGCACGTCGGCGCCGCCGTTGATCAGCGAGGTGGCGGCCTCGGTCTCCTTGGGCGGGTTGAACCACTCGTTGACCCAAACCACCTTGGTCTTGACCTTCGGGTTCACGCTCTGCGCGCCCAGCGTGAACGAGTTGATGTTGCGGATCACCTCGGGGATGGGGATGGAACCGACCACGCCCAGCACGTTCGTCTTGGTCATGCCACCGGCGATCACGCCGGCCATGTAGGCACCCTCGTAGGTGCGGCTGTCGTAGGTGCGCATGTTCTCGGCCGTCTTGTAGCCGGTGGCATGCTCGAACTTGACTGCGGGCGTGTCGGCGGCCACCTTGAGCATCGGCTCCATGTAGCCGAAGGTGGTGCCAAAGACCAGCGTGTTGCCTTGCCCGACCATGTCACGGAAGACCCGCTCGGCATCCGCCGCCTCGGGCACCTTCTCGACGAAGCTGGTGACCACCTTGTCGCCGAACTCTTTCTCGACCGCCTTGCGGCCGTTGTCGTGGGCGAAGGTCCAGCCGCCGTCGCCCACCGGGCCGACATAGGCGAAAGCGATCTTCAGCGGCGCCGGCTTGGCCGCCGCGGCCGAGGCCGGCGCGCTGGCTGCCGCCGGTGCTGCGGCCTCCTCCTTCTTGCCGCAGCCCGCCAGGGCCACAGCCGCGGCCAGGCCAGCGGTCTTCAGCAGGGTTCTCTTCGAAACGGTCATGGTCGACTCCGTGGGGTAGATGGGCGCCATGTTAGGCGCCCGGGAAAAATGGCTTGCCGAGCGAGGCCGGCATGTTCACGCGGATGAAGTTCGGATTGCGCGAGATCAGCACCAGCACCACGATGGTGGACAGGTACGGCAGCATGCTCAACCACTGGCTGGGAATCTGCACGCCTTCGCCCTGCAAATGGAACTGCAGCATCGTGACACCGCCGAACAGGTAAGCGCCCAGGAGCACGCGGGCCGGGCGCCATGTGGCGAAGGTGGTCAGCGCCAGCGCGATCCAGCCCTTGCCGGCCACCATGCCCTCGACCCACAGCGGCGTGTAGATCACCGACAGGTAGGCCCCGGCCAGGCCGCACAAGGCCCCGCCGGACAGCACCGCCAGCAGCCGAATGCGCCGCACCGGATAGCCCAGCGCGTGAGCAGATTCGGGGCTCTCGCCCACCGCCCGCAGCACCAGCCCGGCGCGCGAACGGTAGAGAAACCAGGCCAGCCCCAGCGCACCGAGCACGGTCAGGTAGACCAGCGGGTGGTGGCGGAACAGCCCTGGCCCGACGAAGGGCAGATCCGCCAGATAAGGCACCGCGAACTGCATGCGGTCGCCGATGCGCTGCTGGGTGTAGCTGATGCCCACGAAGGCCGAGAACCCAGCGCCGAACAGGCTCAGCGCCAGGCCGGTGGCGTACTGGTTGGTGTTGAGCCAGATCACCAGCACCCCGAAGGCCAGTGCCATCACGAGGCCGGCGCCCATGCCTGCCGCAAAAGCCAGCACATCGCTGCCTGTGTGCACCGCCGTGGCAAAGCCGGCGATGGCCGCCACCAGCATCATGCCCTCGGCACCCAGGTTGACGATGCCGGCGCGCTCGTTGATCAGCAGCCCCAGGCCGGCGATGGCCAGCACGGTGCCGGCATTCAGCGTGGCGGCCAGGAGAAGTGCCATCTCGTTCATTGGGCAGCCCCCTTCGCGCCCACGCGGATCCTGTAGTGGATCAGCGTGTCACAGGCCAGCAGCGCGAACAGCAGCAGGCCCTGGAACACACCGGTCAAGGCCTTGGGCAGCCCCAGGCGCGACTGCGCCAGTTCGCCACCAATGTAGAACATGCTCATCAGCACCGCCGAGAACACGATGCCCACCGGATGCAGGCGGCCGACGAAAGCCACGATGATGGCCGCGAAGCCATAGCCGGCCGGCACGTAGGGGGTGAGTTGGCCCAGGGGCCCCGCAGCCTCCAGGCCGCCTGCCAACCCCGCCAGACCGCCCGATATCAGCAGCGCAGTCCACAGTGCACGCCGAGACGAGAACCCCGCATAGCGCGCCGCCGCTGGCGCGAGGCCGCCCACCTGCAGCGCGAAGCCGCGGTAACTGCGAAACAGGAAAGCCCACAGCCCAGCCACAGCCACCAACGCGATCAGCACCCCGATGTTCATGCGCAGGCCAGTCACCAGGCGCGGGATCTTGGTGACGGCGTCGAAGGTGATGGTCTGCGGGAAGTTGTAGCCCTGAGGGTCTTTCCAGGGGCCGTAGACGAGGTAGGCCAGCAGCATGTCGGCGACATAGACCAGCATCAGGCTGACCAGGATCTCATTGGCGTTGAACCGGTCGCGCAGAAGTGCCACCACCGCCGCCCAGGCCATGCCGCCCAGCACGCCGGCCAGCAGGATGATGGGCACGATGCCCCGCCCCATCCAGGCGGTGCCGGGGCCGGCCTGCATCGCCACCCAGCCGGCCGCCAGAGCCCCGACGACGAACTGGCCCTCGGCGCCGATGTTCCACACGTTCGAGCGGAAGCACACCGCCAGGCCCAACGCGATCAGCACCAGCGGCACCGCCTTCACGCTGAGCTCGGACAAGGCGTAGCCGCTCTTGACCGGCTCGACGAAGAAGGCCTGCAGGCCCTTGACCGGGTCCTTGCCCAGCAGCGCGAACAGAAGCACGCCGACCACCACGGTGATCGCCAATGCGATCAGCGGCGAAGCGATCGACAGCGCCTTGGACGGTTGCGGCCGGGCCTCAAGCCGGAGCATGCGCCACCCCCTCGTCCCACAGCCCGGACATCCACTGGCCGATCCGCTCCACCGTGGCCTCGGCGGTGGGAATCGACGGCGACACACGGCCGCCGGCGATCACCACCAGCCGGTCGCTGATCTCGAACAACTCGTCCAGTTCCTCGCTGACGACCAGCAGCGCGCAGCCCTCGTCGCGCAGGCGCAGCAACTCGCCGCGGATCTGCGCTGCGGCGCCGACATCCACGCCCCAGGTTGGCTGGCAGACGATCAGCAGTTTCGGCTTGGCATCGATCTCGCGGCCGACGATGAATTTCTGCAGGTTGCCGCCAGACAGCGAGCGCGCCACCGCATCGGGCCCGCCGGCCTTGACCTTGAAGCGGGCAATCAGGTCGGCCGCCAGCCCGCGCGCCGCGGCAAGTTTCAACCAGCCGCCGCGCCCCACCAGGTGGGTGCGTGTCAGCAGCGTGTTCTGTGCCAACGACAAGGTCGGCACGGCGCCGCGGCCCAGGCGCTCCTCGGGCACGAAGTGGAGGCCCAGGTCACGACGCTGGCGCGGCGAAGCGTGGGCAATGTCCTTCCCGAACAGGCCGATGGAGCCGGCCGGCGCACGCCGGTCCTCGCCCGACAGCGCGGCCATCAACTCCTTCTGGCCATTGCCGGAGACACCGGCCACGCCAACGATTTCGCCGGCTCGCACCTCCAGCCCCACCGACTGCAGGCTGACGCCGAAGGGATCTTGCTGCGGCAGCGTGAGGCCGCGCAGTTGCAGCGCCACCGCCCCCGTGTGCGAGGCCTGGTGGGCCAGCGCCGGTGGCTCGGCACCGATCATCAGGCGCGACAGGCTGGCGTTGGTCTCCTTTGTGGGATCGACCTCACCGGTCACCTGCCCGCCACGCAACACCGTGCAGTGGTGGCACAGCGCGCGGATCTCGTCCAGCTTGTGGCTGATGTAGAGGATGCTGCAGCCCTCGCTGCTGAGCTGGCGCAGCGTGACGAACAGCGTCTGCACCGCCTGCGGCGTCAGCACCGACGTGGGTTCATCCAGGATCAACAGTTGTGGCTTCGTGAGCAGCGCGCGCACGATCTCGACCCGCTGGCGCTCGCCGACGCTGAGGGTGTGCACGGGGCGAAGCGGATCCACATCGAGCCCGTAGCCGGCCGCAACCTGGCGGATGCGCTCGGTGACCTCGGCCAGCGTGTTCGCCTTGTCCAGGCCCAGCCAGACGTTCTCGGCAGCGGTCAGGGTGTCGAACAGCGAGAAATGCTGGTAGACCATGCTGATGCCCAGCGAACGTGCCTCGGCCGGGCTTGCCACCGTGACCGCCTGGCCGTTCCACAGCACCTCGCCCTCATCCGGCGCGGTCGCGCCGTAGATGATCTTCATCAGTGTGGATTTACCGGCACCGTTCTCGCCCAGCACCGCATGGATCTGGCCGGGTTCGACGCGCAGGGACACCTTGTCGTTGGCTCGCACCGCCGGGTACTGCTTGGTGATTCCTCGAAGTTCGAGGCGCGGAGCGGTGGGCATCAGGGCGGGTTGATGGTGTCGGTGGGTTCGGCCGGTTCGCCGGCACGGCGGTAGCGCTCGACGCCGGCGACGCGGGTGCTGACCACATGTCGGTCGTCGGCCATCGTCATCCAGGCGAAGACCGCATCATGCAAGTCCCGGGCCACAGATTGTCTCCGTGCTTCCACGGGCCCCCGGGCGCGGTCCCAGACCACCAGGTCAGCAAGACGGCCCGGCTCCAGGCTGCCGATCTCGGCTTCCAGGCCCAGCGCGCGGGCCGAACCGAGGGTGGCCCCGTGCAGCAGAGCCCAGGCCGTGACACGTTGGCCCGCCAGGGCCTGGACCTTGTAGCCGTCGGCCAGGGTGCGCGGGATCGACAGGCTGGTCCCGCCGCCCACGTCGCTCGCGAGCGTGACACCGACACCTGCCGCACGCGCCGCGGCCCAGCCGAACAGACCGCTGCCGAGAAAGAGGTTGGACGACGGGCAGAAGGCGATCGCCGAGCCGCTGTCGCGCAACAGCGCCCGGTCGTCACCATCGAGCCAGATGCCGTGGGCCAGCATGGCAGTGGGGCCGAGCAAGCCGAAGCGGTGGTAGACATCGAGGTAGCTCCGGGCGCTGGGGAACAGCGCCTGCACCCAGCGCACCTCGTCGGGGTTCTCAGCCACATGGGTCTGCATGTAGGCGCCGGGCGTGGCACCGAGCAGGGCCCCGGCCATCGCCAGCTGCGCCTCGCTGGAGGTGGGGGCGAAGCGCGGCGTGACTGCATAGGCGAGCCTGCCCTGGCCGTGCCAGCGCGAGATCAGGTCGATGCAATCGCGTTCGGCCTGGGCCACATCGTCGCGAAGGAGATCGGGTGCATGGCGGTCCATCAGCACCTTGCCGGTGATCAGGCGCATGCCACGTTCCTGGGCGGCGCCGAAGAGCGCATCGACCGAAGCCTTGTGCACCGTGGGGAAGACCATCGCCGCCGTCGTGCCGTGCGACAGCAGCGCGTCGAGGAACAACGCCGAGGTGGCGGCCGCGTGCGCCGGGTCGGCCATGCGCTGCTCGGCCGGGAAGGTGTGGTCGTTCAACCAGTCGAGCAGCGCGGTGCCGTAGGCGCCCAGCACATCGATCTGCGCGCTGTGAACGTGGGTGTCGATGAAGCCCGGGAGAATCAGCCGGCCCGGGTGCTGCTCCTGTACCCAGCCCGGCCCGGGTGGTTCGGCCTGCACGCCGGCGATGCGGCCGGCCTCGTCGATCAGCAACCAATGGCCCGCGCGGTAGCGCACCGCCGGGCTGGCGGGGTCGCCCAGCGCCGGCTCGCCGACGAAATCGAGCAGGTCGCCTTGCAGGGCCCGGCGAACGGTCATCGCTCGCGCCTCGCCAACGGCTCCCGCACCGTGCGCGCCGGCGGCAGCCACCCGGCTGCCGTGGGGTCCCTGAATGGCATTCCGCCCTGAATCAAAGTCAGTCCTTCATTGCCGCGCCCGGGGTTGTTCCCTGGAAGCGCCTCGTATTCTGGCGCAGCGAAAGCGGGTTCGTGCGGGCCGGCTGGTCGATGCGTTGCCGCGACGGTAGTAACCTTTCCGGGAGTGCTCACCCGCACTCAACGAGCCCCATCCGGAGTACCGTCGCGCCATGAGCGTCCACCGCCCGATCCGTTTTGTCTTTCGCGGCCAGACCGTCGAGCTGGCCAACGACCGGCCCACCCGCAGCGTGCTGCAGTGGCTGCGGGAGGATGCCCGTGCCTGTGGCAGCAAGGAAGGCTGCGCCGAAGGCGATTGCGGCGCCTGCACGGTGCTGGTCGCCGAGCTGACCAGCGACGTGCCCGAGCCAAGCCAGGCCATTCGAAGTGCGGGCCTCGCGCTTCGCCCGGTGAACGCCTGCATCCGCTTCCTGCCCACGCTGGACGGCAAGGCGCTGCTGACGGTGGAGGATCTCTCGTCGGCCGGCGACCTGCATCCGGCGCAGCGTGCCCTGGTGGCGACGCACGGCTCGCAGTGCGGCTTTTGCACGCCGGGGTTTGCTGTCTCGTTGGCGGCCTGCCACGAGCGACACGCGCAGGGCGGGACCCGCCCGACACGCGCCGAGCTTGCCGACACCTTGAGCGGCAATCTCTGCCGTTGCACCGGCTACCGGCCCATCCTCGATGCGGGCGAACGCATGCTGGACACATCGGGCCCGCGGTTGCCGCTGGAAGGCTTGGCGGCCCGTCTCCGGGTCTTGCAGGCCGATGCACCGATCAGCGAACCGGGCCGCTTTCATGCGCCGCGCACCTTGGCGGCGCTGGCGGGCCTTTTCGAGGCGAAGCCAGACGCGCGCCTGCTGGCCGGTGCCACCGACATCGGCCTGTGGGTCACCAAGCAAATGCGCGAGTTCGGCGAGCTGATCTACCTAGGCGACGTGGCCGAGCTTCGGCGCATCGCCCATGCCGACGGCCAGCTGCGCATCGGCGCCGCCGTCACGCTGGAAGACGGTTGGGCCGAGCTGATGCGGCTGTGGCCGGCCCTGGCCGAAATGGGCCGGCGCTTTGCAGGGCCGCCGGTGCGGCACGCCGGCACGCTGGTGGGCAACCTGGCCAACGGCTCGCCGATTGGCGACACCGCGCCGGTGCTGATCGCGCTGGGCGCGGTGCTCACCTTGCGCCGCGGCGACGCGACGCGTGATTTGCCGCTTCAGGACTTCTACCTCGACTACATGAAGAACCAACTGGACACGGGCGAGTTCATCGAGGCGGTGTCCGTTCCGCTGCCCGACCCTGACTGGGTGGTGCAGGCCCACAAGCTGTCCAAGCGTTTCGACTGCGACATCTCCGCAGTCAGCGCCGGCTTGGCGCTGCGCTTGCAGGGCGATCAGGTGGCCGAGGCCCGGTTGGCTTTCGGCGGTCTGGCCGGCATCGTCAAGCGGGCGTCGACCGCCGAGGCGGCGTTGGTCGGCCAACCCTGGACCGAGGCCACACTTCGCGCCGCCCAGCAAGCCCTGTCAGCCGATTTCCAACCGCTCAGCGACTTGCGCGCCAGCGCGGGCTACCGGCGCCAGGCGGCTGCATCACTGCTGGAGCGTCTCTGGCTGACCACCCGTCAGACGAATCCGCTGCCAATGGCGGCGGTCCGCGTCTTCGCCTGAGGCGGCTGCCATGAAGGTGAGCCCTCCGCTGTCCACCCCCACCGTGGGCGCCGCGATGCCCCACGAATCCGCCGAGCTGCACGTGAGCGGCCGCGCCGCCTATGTGGACGACCTGCCGGAGCTGGCCGGCACCCTGCATGCCGCACTCGGACTGTCGCCGGTGGCGCATGGCCGGCTGCTGGGCATCGACAGCGAGCGGCTGAAGTCGCTGCCCGGCGTGGTGGCGGTCTACACCGCCCGCGACATCCCCGGCCCCAACGATTGCGGCCCCATCGTGCACGACGACCCGATCCTCGCCGAGGGCACGCTGCGCTACCTGGGCCAGCCGGTTTTCGTGGTGGTGGCCGAGACGCGCGACGCTGCGCGCCGTGCCGCGGCCCGGGCACGCGAGGTCGTGCAGCTCGAACCGCTGCCGGCCCAGCTCTTGGTCCGCGAGGCACATGCGGCCGGCGAGTACGTGGTGCCGCCCATGCACCTCGTTCGCAGCCAGCGGCCTGGCGGCGTGCCAGCCGCGATCGCCGAGGCACCGCACCAGCTCAACGGCCAGTTCTCGCTCGGCGGGCAGGAACAGTTCTACCTGGAGGGGCAGATCTCGTACGCCTTGCCGCAGGACGATGGTGGCCTGGTCGTTCACTGTTCCACTCAGCACCCCAGCGAGATGCAGCAGATGGTGGCGCATGCACTCGGGCTGTCGGCAAACGAGGTGCGCGTCGAGTGCCGACGCATGGGCGGCGGCTTCGGCGGCAAGGAGTCGCAATCCGCGCTGTTCGCCTGCGTGGCGGCCCTGGCGGCACGCGCACTGAACCGGCCGGTGAAACTGCGCCCGGACCGCGACGACGACTTCCTGATCACCGGCCGTCGCCATGGCTTCGAGTTCGACTGGGAGGCCGGCTTCGACGATGCCGGCCGGGTGCTGGGCCTCGATGTCACGATGCTGGGCCACGCCGGCCATTCGGCCGATCTGTCGCCCCCCGTGATGACGCGGGCGATCTGCCATGTCGACAACGCCTACTGGTTGCCCGAGGTGGCGATCCATGGCTACCTGCCGCGCACGAACACCCAGAGCAACACCGCCTTCCGCGGCTTCGGTGGGCCGCAGGGTGCCCTGGTCATTGAGTTGATCCTCGACGACATCGCCCGCCACCTGGGCCTGGACCCGCTCGCCGTGCGCCGCGCCAACTGGTACGGCACGAGCGAGCGCAATGTCACCCCCTACCTGCAGACGGTGACCGACAACATCATTGCGCCACTGGTCGACGAGCTCGACCACAGCGCCGGCTATGCCGAACGCCGCTCGGCCGTGGCGGCGTTCAATGCCGCCAGCCTGGTGTTGAAGAAGGGGCTGGCACTGACGCCTGTCAAGTTCGGCATCTCGTTCAATGTCAACCACTTCAACCAGGCCGGAGCGCTGGTCCATGTCTACACCGACGGCTCGGTGTTGGTGAACCACGGTGGCACCGAGATGGGCCAGGGCCTGAACACCAAGGTGGCGCAGGTGGTGGCGCACGAACTCGGCCTGCCACTCGCGCGCGTTCGCTGCACCGCGACCGACACCAGCAAGGTCGCCAACACCTCGGCGACAGCCGCCTCGACCGGGTCGGACCTGAACGGCAAGGCCGCGCAGGATGCCGCGCGGCGCATCCGGCAGCGGCTGGCCGAACTGGCGTCCGCGGCACTGGGCGCCCCGCCGGACACGCTCCGGTTCGAGGGCGGCCAGGTCCGCGTCGCCGGTGGTGGCGCGGCCATCGCCTTCGACTCCCTCGTCCAGCAGGCCTACCAGGCGCGTGTGCAGCTCTGGTCCGAGGGCTTTTACGCGACACCGGGCCTGCACTGGGACCGCGCGACGCTGACCGGCCGGCCGTTCTACTACTTTGCCTACGGCGCGGCGGTCAGCGAAGTGCTGCTGGACACGCTCACCGGCGAGTGGAAGCTGCTGCGCGCCGATCTGCTCCACGACGTGGGGGCCTCGCTCAACCCGGCGATTGACATCGGCCAGATCGAAGGCGGCTTCGTGCAAGGCATGGGCTGGCTGACCAGCGAGGAACTGGTCTGGCATCCGCAGACCGGCAAGCTGCTGACCCACGCGCCGTCGACCTACAAGATCCCCACCGCCAACGACGTGCCCGAGGCCCTCACAACGCGCCTGTTCACCAACCAAAACGTCGAGGACAGCATCCACCGCAGCAAGGCGGTCGGCGAACCGCCACTGTTGCTGGCGTTCTCGGTGTTCCTGGCACTGCGCGACGCGGTGGCCGCCTGCGGAGCCGAGGGTTGCCGGCCGCCCCTGCAGGCACCGGCCACGCCGGAAGCGCTGCTGCGTGCGGTCACCGCGGTGCGGTCGTCGTGAGCCCCAGCAACCCGGGCTCGTTGGACCCCGACATCGATACCGCCGCACGGTGGCTCGCCTCGGGAGCGCCAGCGATGCTGGTCGAAGTGATCGAGGCGCGGGGCTCGGTGCCGCGCGGTACAGGCACGCGCATGCTGGTCAATGCCCACGGTGTGGCTGGCACCATCGGCGGCGGCCACTTGGAGTTGCAATCCATCGCCCTGGCGCGTGAACGCCTCGCCGCGGCGAACGCCGAGCCGCTGGATTGGGTGGTGGCGCTGGGCCCGTCGCTGGGCCAATGCTGCGGCGGTACCTTGACCCTGCGCTTGCAGGCCCTGACCCCGGCACTGGTGCAGGTCTGGCCGACCACGCGCCCCTTGTTCCGGTTGCATCTGTTCGGCGCCGGCCATGTGGGTCGGGCGCTGGTCAACGTGCTGGCGGGAGTGCCCTGCGAGGTCTACTGGGTCGATGAACGCGAAGCGGAGTTTCCGGACGGGCCCACACCTGCCCATGTTCGCCAGGTGTGCGCCGAGCCGGTGCAGGCCGAGGTGGCCGCCGGCCGGCCTGGCGATCTCTACCTGGTGCTGACCCACAGCCACGCACTGGATCTCGCCCTGGCAGAAGCCATTCTGAGGCGGGGCGATTTCGGTTGGTTCGGCCTCATCGGCTCGGCCAGCAAGCGGGCACGATTCGAACACCGGCTCCAGGATCGTGGCCTTAGCGCGGCACAACTCTTGCGAATGAGCTGCCCGATCGGGTTGCCCGGCATCTTGGGCAAGCAGCCCGGGGTCATCGCGGTCGCCGTCGCCGCGCAACTGTTGGCAGTTTCCGAGAATCCTTGATCGTCCATCCCGCGTTTGATGCGGACGCCAGCAAGGCCGGCAGCGACAATGAATGCATAAGCAAAGTCGCTTTGGGAGTTTTTGTGAATATTGACGGTTTGACTGCCCTCGCCGGCTTGCTCGTGGGCACCATCGTCGGGATCACCGGGGTCGGTGGCGGCGCGTTGATGACGCCCATCCTGGTGCTGGTTTTCGGCATTGCGCCGCAAACCGCGGTCGGGACCGATCTGCTCTACGCGTCGATCACCAAGATGTTCGGCGTCGCCGTGCACCACAACCATGGCACGGTGGATTGGGGCGTTGTCCGCCGCCTGGCCATTGGCAGCCTGCCCGCAGCCGCCGCCACACTGGTCTGGATGCACTACAGCGAGTCCCATCAGGTCAAAAGCGGTTTCATCATCAGCGCGGTGGCCGTGGCCCTGCTGATCACCGCCGCCGGCATGCTGCTGAAGGATTGGCTGCACCGGGTGGGCCGCAGCCTTCGGGTCACGGACGCGAGCTACTTCAAGCATCTGCAGCCGGTGGCCACGGTGCTCGCCGGTGTGCTGCTGGGTGTGCTGGTCACGCTCACCTCCATCGGCGCGGGCGCCCTCGGCACGGTGATGCTGGTCTACCTGTACCCGATGCGCCTGAATGCCAGCAAGCTGGTCGGCACCGACCTGGCGCACGCGATCCCGCTGGCTCTGATCGCCGGGCTGGGCCACCTGTCCCTGGGCAACGTCAACTATTCGCTGCTGGTGAACCTGCTGCTCGGATCGATCCCCGGCGTATTGATCGGTTCGGTGATCAGCACCCGCGCTCCGCTGACCTTCATCCGCTATGCGATCGCCGTCGTCCTGGGCGCGGTGGCGATCAAGATGTTCACGGTCTGAGTTGGGGCACCCGGTGTCGGGGTAGCGGTCCGGCGCTCGGCCCTGCCGAAAGATCCTCCAGGGATCTCAGGCGCCGGCCAATTTCTCCAGGGCGCTGCGGTCCAGCACATGAACCGTGTAGCCCGCCACCTGGATGATCCCCTGCCCCGTGAAACTGCGCATCAGGCGCGACAGCGTTTCCGGGGTAATGGCCAGTTGTGAGGCAATGTCGCGCTTGCGCATCGGCAGTTGAACCACGCCCCGGCCGGGTGCATCGGCCACTGGGTGGCAGTGGCTGTTCAGCCACGCAGCCAAGCGGCCCGGGGCGTCCTTGTGCATCAGTTCGTGCGTGTTCGCGGCCAGCGAGCGTGCCTCCCGAGCCAGCGCGAGGATCAACCGGAGCGCCAGCGCCGGGTGGCGCTCCACCACGGACCACAGCGCTTCGCGCGGCCACTCGACCACGGTGACAAGCGTCATGGCTCGGGCATCCAATGCGTGCGTCTCCCCCAGCCACCCTGCGCTCAGATCCAGCCAGGACGGCCCATGAACGTGACGCTCGGTGCGAAAGCTGCCCTCCTCGCCGCGCATGCCGAGTGCAACATCCCCGCCTTGCACCATCACCAGTGCGCGGGCAGGTTCACCCTGGTGAAAGACCATCATGCCGGCCGCCACCTGCCGAACCTGCCCGGCATCATTCAGGGCCTGGGCCTCGGCGACCGGCACCGGGCCGGCTGCAAACAGTTCGCCCCAGGACCGAGCATCGGGCAGCAAGGCACGAGCACCCGCCGGCCCCTCGATCGGCGGAGGCGGCGGTGCGGGCCTCGCCGAGGCACGAAGACGTGTCAGGGGCGCCCTCTCAGGGGGCAGGGGCAACGTGGCGGCGGAGCTGACGTGGCGGTGTTCCATCGTGCTGGCAATGTTCCTCAGGCCAGCCAAGATGGTGTTGCGCCAGATCAACCACCCCCCGGCGTATCGGGCCGGGGCATGGGCAGCGGCACGATTCAGGCGGCCCCATGTTGTTCGCCAACCGAAGCCTGCCCGTCAGATGCACCGCCTCGGTCCTCCCTGCAGGCACCCGCAGCGCAGAAACGCCGCCACTGACACCGGGGATCGCCAGATGCGGCGGTTAGTCTGCGCTCACATGTACGCGGACTTCGGCCTTGGCCTCCTACCCCGGATACAGCTTGGCCGCCGGCACGGCCACGTAGGTGGTGGTTCCCGGCAATTTCCAGCGCAACCGCATCACGGTACCGCCAGTGTTCTCGTAGTACTCCACCTTCACGGTGTAGCGCCTGCCTGCGGTCAGCGAGATTCCGGCAGAGGTGTTGGTGGTGGACCCGTGGTTGGTCCAGTTGTTGATCAGTTGCACGCCGTTGACCCACACCCGGACACCATCATCCGACACCGTCTGGAAGACATAGGTGCCGGTGCTGGGAGCCTCGAGGGTGCCGCTCCAGCGGACGGAGAAGTTGTCGGCGTTCACGCCGGCGCCAGGGGAGCCGGTGCCCCAGGAAAAGTCGATGGCCTCAGTCCGTGTCAGCGCGGCGGTGCCGGACAAGGTCTTGTTGTTGAAGTAGCTCCCTGCAAGGCCGCTGCCGACGGTGACCGCGGGCAGCAGTTGCGCCTGCGGGATGGCGGCAAAGGACCCGCCGCCGGGCGGCAACCATTGCAGGCGCATCACGGCGCCGCCGCCGCGCTCGTAGTACTCCAGCTTCAGGTCGGCCTGCTGGCCGGCCGCCAGGGCGAAGGCCGCGCTGGTGTTGGTGGCGGGGGCGTGGTCGGTCCAGTTGTCGATCACCAGCGCGCCGTTCACCCACAGGCGCACGCCATCGTCCGACACGGTTTGCAGCTGGTACAGGCCGCTGGTCGGGGCCAGCAGCTTGCCTGTCC
>Ga0075156_10001025_pt1 | contig 14935 bp, 11 predicted proteins | sample JI81AbrownDNA_FD_70966 | JGI IMG/M metagenome (GOLD analysis project Ga0075156, IMG submission 70966) | Wastewater effluent complex algal communities from Wisconsin, to seasonally profile nutrient transformation and Carbon sequestration -... | ecosystem: Engineered > WWTP > Effluent > Algae...
GTCAGCGGATTGGACGCGGCGGAAACGCTTTTGGAAATCGCCCGCGAACGTGTCAGCGATGGAGATTTCCGCGCAGGTGAAATGGAAGAACTGCCTTACGAAAACAAGGCGTTCGATCTGGTGACGGGTTTCAGTTCATTTCAATTCGCGGCAAACCCTGTCAATGCCTTGCGTGAAGCGAGCCGAGTTTCGAAAAGCGGCAAGGTCGTCATCGCGGTCTTTGGCAAACGCGAAGAAAATGAATCCGCGGCTTATATTGCGGCAATGGGTTCGTTGTTGCCCCCGCCGCCCGCTGGCGCACCAGGTCCGTATGCTCTTTCTGCAGATGGCGCGTTGGAAACCCTTGCACAAAATGCTGGATTAATTCCTGGCGAAGTCAAGAAAGTGGACTGCCCGTGGGAATATCCTGATGAACAAACAGCGCTTCGCGGCTTGCTTTCATCGGGTACAGCCACCCGAGCCATTCAGCACACGGATGAAGCAACCGTCCGCGATGTGATTTTGAAAACTCTTAAACCATTCAAGACCGCAACTGGCGGATATCGTCTTGAAAATAATTACCGCTACATGATCGCAACAGCGGCATAAGAAAAGAATACCTTCGGAGGAACATCCATGGCATCTAACAAAGTGTTAGTCATTGGCGGCGGACCTGCGGGATTGGAAGCGGCTCGGTCTGCGGCTGAACTCGGCGGGGAAGTCATTCTGATTGAAAAGCGTGAACGTCTCGGCGGCACGCCCGACCGTGAGAACTACGCCAAACTCACCCATCACTGGCGCGACGCGTCTGAAGCGATGGCGGAACTCTCCAATGCTGTCACCAGCAACGCCAATGTGCAAGTGAAGTATCAAGCCGAAGTGAAGGGAATGTCTGGGAGCGCTGGCAACTTTGAGGTCCAGATTGAAGCGGGCGGCGTAGCCGAGTCCCTCAACGTGGGCGCAGTCATCATCGCCACGGGCTTCCAACATTTCGACCCAGGTCGCGCTACGCAATACTACAACTATTATTCCTTCCCCGATGTCATCACGTTGACTGACCTTGAAAAAATGTTGAAGGAACATAATGTTGTGCGCCCGTCGAATGGACAAGCGCCGAAGAAAATTGCGTTCATTCAATGTGTGGGTTCACGTGACCGCCAGATTGGAAATGAATATTGCTCGAAGGTTTGCTGCGGCATTGCCAGCAAGCAGGCAATTGAATTGCGCGAGCAACTTCCCGATAGCAAAGTGATGATTTTCTACATCGACATGCGCATGTATGGTTATTGGGAAAATGAAATCTACTGGCCCGCACAGGAAAAATATAAAGTCAATTATGTGAAGGGTGTTATCAGTGAAGTGTTGAAGAAAGGTGACCAGTTGCTCATTCGCGGCGAAGATACCACGATGAGCCGCCCGATGGAAGTGACAATGGACATGGTTGTCTTGTCCGTCGGTATGGAGCCGAGTGCAGGCACACGCGCCATCGCGCAACTGATGGGCGTTCAGCAAAATAAATACGGCTTCATTGATGCAGGCGGCACGGGCGGTCTCGATACCGTTGCAACTTCTGTGCCTGGCATTTTTGTTGCGGGCGCAGCGGCGGGTCCATCCGACCTCGATGACTCAATTTCCGAAGCAGGTCTTGCCGCGGCGCGCGCTGTTGCGTTGACTCGCAAAGTGATGGCGTAATGCTCCCTCAGCGACAGAGTCACATCATCAAGCAAAAGACAGGACCCGACGACCCCGAACTGCAAAGCAATTTGCAAGAGGCGTTGGGACAAGTCGCGCCTGAGGATGTGATCGCGATAGCGGATGAATTGGCGGAACGTCACGCCCGCCTCTTTCTTAATCTGAAAGTTGATTCTGCTTCGTTGAAATCTTCCTTCGCTGAAGTCGCTTCCGCTGTCGCGCACACCAAAGCGAACGCGCGAACCATTACCAATTACTTTGCACAAGGTGATTACTCGCTCTTCGAGCAATTGCTAAAAGGCGAAGCGCCCGCTTCTGTGCGAGTGGCAACCTTCGTTGAAAAGTTGAACGCGCTCGATACAAGACTCGCGCTCGAACTCGCCACTGGACTTTTACACAACACCTCCCCCTCTCAACACTGGCTGTGGACTCGCTGGCTGTGGGATCCCACCGTTGGCACGGGCATTCTTCCGTTGCTGGCGGGCAGCACCCACAACCTTCAGGCTGAAAATCTCGCGGATGGATATGCCCGAGTCGGCACAGTGACGGCGATGAGCGTCAAGTTCGGCGAAGGAACGGGATTGTTCGTAGAAGAGTTGACGAGCAACGAGAAACGCGCTCCGTTTGCGAACAGTGCATTTCTGGCTTGCGCTTACAGCGTGTATCTGTACGGCACAACGAGTTGGCGTTTGAGCAGAGAATTCAACGGCTTGTTGCCCACGCTGCCCAATATGGCGAGACGGTTACTTGGATTGAAGAAAAGCGGTAATTAGAGAATAGAGATTAGTAATTGGTAACTGGTAATTCAATCTCCAATTACTAATTACCAGTTACCGAGCCCCCCGAACTAGGAGACTTCATGGCACCTAAGTTTGAAAAAGCAAAAGCAATCGAAAAAGAACACGCTATCGTAGATGGTGTGGATGTTTCAGGTCACTGGAACCGCATGTTCGAACAGCGGGTGATCACTGAATACACGCCCGAACTGATCGAAAAGATCGCCGACTTGCCCAATGCGGAATCATTTGCGAATTGTTATCAGTGCGCCAAGTGTGTTGCCGTCTGCCCCGTGGATGTGGTTGGGAATTACGGTCCGCGCAAGTTGTATCGCTACGCCCAAACAGGCATGGACTTGACCGAAGCGCCCGAACTGTGGCTCTGCACCACCTGCGCCAACTGTCTGCGGGTGTGCCCCAAAGAAGTGAACATGGTCAAGATCATGCCCGCCGCGCGCGAGCAGGCAATTCTGGATGGCAAGTTCGTGCCGAACGAATTGCAGCAGGCATTTGAAAATACCGCCAAGAGCGGCAACCCGCTTGGGCAACCGCAACGCAAACGTGACGCGTGGATTCAATCCGCGGGCGTGCCTGTGCCGATCATTAAAGATGTAGCCCGTCCTGTGGATGTGCTTTGGTATGTCGGTTCGTATCCGTCCTATCACCCGCGCGGCATTGACGCGGCGGCAGCGGCGGCACGAATCTTCTCCGCGCTGGGAATTGATTTTGCGATCCTCGGCAAAGAAGAAAAAGATGACGCCGACTCTCAGCGTTTGGCTGGTGAAAAAGGTCTCTTTGAAATGATGGCAGAAAGCAATATCGCCACATTCAACAATTATGAATGGAAAGAGATGGTCGTCACGGGTCCACATGAGTTGAATGCCTTCAAGAACGTGTACCCGAAATATGGCTTTGACCGCCCCGTCGTTCATTACTCCACTTTCCTTGCGCGTTATCTTGATCAACTCAAACCGTTGCTCAAATATCCAGTCAATAAAAAAATTACCTATCATGACCCATGCTATCTCGGACGTCACAACGGCGAATACGAAGCACCACGCAAACTGCTCGAAGCCATCCCTGGCGTGGAGTTAGTTGAAATGCAGCGCAACCGTGAGAACGGCTATTGTTGCGGCGGTGGTGGCGGCGGCATGTGGATGGACTCGTTCACAGCCAAACATACCACCATGCGCCTCTCCGAAAAACGTGCGATGGAAGCCGCGTCTACGGGTGCGAATGTTCTGGCAGTGGCTTGCCCGTTTGAAGTCTCACGCTTCACCGACGCGGTCAAGTCCACGGGCAATGAGCATGTGGATGTGTTGGATATTTTGGAGTTGTTGGACAGGTCGATTAGAGGCGAGTAATTAATTCGTCGAAGGTCAAAAGTCGAAAGTCATTCGACCTTTGACCTTCGACTTTCGACGTGAATTTGTAACTCAATCACAGGAGAGAGATTTTCATGAACATCGTAGTAGCCATAAAACACATCCCCAGCACTGCCGATGACCTGCCTGTCAAAGGCAATAACGTGGACTTTGACTCGGTGGATTTCGTCCTCAACGAATTCGATGAGCAATCCATTGAGCAGGCAGTATTGGTGAAAGAAGCCGTCGGTGGGACGGTGACCGTGGTCGGGGTGGATATGATTGGGGAACTCGATGGGGTTCTCCATCTGGCGCTTGCCAAAGGCGCGGACAAAGCCGTGAAAATAACAGGTGATGACCCTGCTGCCGATTCACATCAACAAGCTAAATGGCTGTCCGAGGCGATCAAAGGCATGTCGCCAAATATCGTCTTCGCGGGCGTGCAGGCTTCGAATGACCTCGATGGTCAAATTGGACCGATGATCGCGGCACATCTCGATATGCCATACATCGGCGGAGTCAGTTCGGTGGAAGTGGCGGGTGACTCAGCCACAATTAACAAGGAATTTGCTGGCGGAGTTGGTGCAAAATATTCTGTCAGTTTGCCGATGGTGGTGGGTGTGCAGGCTTCCACCAAGCCGCCGCGTTATGCACCCGTGAGCAAGGTGAGACAAGTTGCACAGACTGCAACGATTGAAAAGGTTGCACCATCGGGTGATATCAGTTCGGGATTGACATTCAAGAAGATGGCTCCGCCCGTGGTGACAGGTCATGCCGAAATGATTGAAGGTTCGTCGAAAGAAGTGGCGAAGAAGATTGTCGAATTGTTGAAGAGCAAGGGTCTGGCGTAGCCAGACGATGGACAACGGACGATAGACGACGGACGTTCATGGTCAATGGTCTATGGTCAATTGAGGAGACACGTAAATGAGCAATGATATTTTCGTAATCACCGAACACATGGATGGAAAATTTTCCGATGTGTCGTTTGAATTGGTTGGAAAAGCCAAGGAGTTGGCGTCTGCTTTGGGTGGGCAAGCAGTTGCGGTCGTAGTTGGAGGCGGAGTCTCATCCAATGCATTTGCTTCTGATTCCACAATCCATGTGGATGACGCGGCACTGAGTCAGTTCAATCCCGAAGCGTATGGGAAAGTCATCGAAGCGTTGGTCAAGGAAAAATCTCCGCGCTTGGTGATGTTCGGCTGGACGGCGACAGGCATGGATTTGGCGGCGTGGCTTTCGGCAAGACTCGGTGTGCCGTGCGCGGCGTATGTGAAAAATATTGGCGCGGATTTGACGATGAGTTGTCAGGCATACGGCGGCAAGATGGCTGCAGATGTTGCCGCAGAAGGCGACATGGCGATTGCGGCTTGCCTCGCAGGCTCATTCCCTGTGGAAGCGGGGCAAGGCTCAACGGCGGCAACGACAATTGCGTCACCCGTTGATTTGAGTTCGTTGAAAGTGAAATTTGTCGAAGCCATCAAACCTGCTGGCGGTGATGTGGATATTACCTCACAGGTAAAACTGGTTTCCATTGGACGCGGTATCGGCGGCAAGGAAAATGTGGAACTCGCCGAAGAACTCGCGGGAAAAATTGGCGCGACGGTATCCTGCTCACGCCCTGTGGTGGACGCGGGTTGGCTGCCACGCACAAGGCAGGTGGGTAAGTCGGGTCTCAAGGTCAAGCCGAAGTTGTATTTCATGCTCGGTATCTCTGGCGCGCCTGAACATCTCGAAGGCATGAAATCGGCTGAATTAATTATCGCCATCAACACCGATAAGAAAGCGCCGATTTTTAACGTGGCGCATTACGGTGCGACTGCGGATCTGTTTGAAGTCGCGGAAGCGATGTTGGAGTTGCTGTAAATCTTCGATACTCGATATTCGGTTTTCGATTAACTAATATCGAGTATCGTTTTTCGTTTTTGGAGGGTACGTTGCTCACACCAGTTGAAAAAATCATCTTCATTGTGCTGGCGGTTACGGCGGCGGGGTTTACGTTTCATGGGTTCAAGGTCATCATCGACTCGATTCGCAAAGGACGACCTGCGCCTGAATTGAAGAACATCCCAGCGAGTCTGCTCAAAGCGGGCGTGATGGTTGTATTCCAGCAGACCATTTTCAAAGCGCGTAAAGTTCTCAGCGCCATTCACATGGGACTCTTTTTCGGTCTCATTACCTATGCCATCGTTAACCTTGTGGATGTGCTCGAAGGACTCGTCCCTGGCTTTGATCTGGTCTATGGCGGGGTGCATTTGCCCAATGCGCCGACGGGACTCATCAACGCCTTCAATCTCATCGCAGATGTGATGAGCGGATTTTTGTTAATCGCCATCACCGTGTTTCTTGTGCGCCGTTTTATTGTCAAAGACAAGGCGCTTACGTTTCGCGATAACGTCCTGTTGAATCCAAAAGTCAAAGCGGGCGGGCAGGCGCGTGATTCTCTTACCGTCGGTGTTTTCGTCATCATGCACGTCAGTGCGCGCCTCATGAGTCAAGCCTTCCGTCTTACCGAAGGCGCTGACCCGTTCATGCCCATCGCAAGTTTTCTCAATTCCATTTTTGGCGCGTCTGAAACGGGCGTGCATGTTGCGTGGTGGGTCAGTCTCGGCTGGGTGATGTTCATCATCCCGTATCTTTCGCGCAGCAAGCACACGCACTTTTTTATGTCGCCTGTCAATCTCGGTTTGGCAAAACAGAATCCGCGCGGGCAACTCGACCCCGCGATTCCTGCACAGGTAGGGGCGACTCGCGAGTCGCCCTTACTAGCCCCAGGCGCGAAGGTCATTACCGATCTCGCTTGGACTCGCGTGCTCGACGCCTATGCCTGCGTGCAATGCAATCGCTGTCAGGATGTCTGCCCTGCGAATTTTCAAGGGCGACCGCTCTCCCCTTCGGCATTGGAAGTTAACAAGCGCTATCTTCTCAAGGAAGCGACCTTTGGCTCTCACCCCGAGAAGTTGCTGCTTCCGCTTACTGAGACAGTGATCTCCCCTGAAGCCGTTTGGTCTTGCACAACTTGTTACGCCTGTGTCCGTGTGTGCCCTGTCGGCAATGAGCCGATGGCAGACATCGTGGACATCCGTCGCCGTATGTTGATTGACGGTTACGAAATTGATAGCGGCGTGCAGAACGCTTTGCAGTCTCTCGCCACCAACGGCAACTGGATGAGCAAAGGCAAACGTCTGCGCGGACGCTGGGCGAAAGAGATGGAATTCCCCGTCAAGAACGCGACGGAAGAACCCGTGGAACATTTGTGGTTTGTCGGCGATACCGCTTCGTTCGATGAACGCGTCATCCCGAATACAAAGATGGTGGCGCGGCTCTTCAATCAAGGCGGATTGGACTTCGGCATTCTATACCAGAACGAATCTAATGCGGGCAATGACGTCCGCCGCGTGGGTGAAGAAGGTCTGTTCGAGCAGTTGGTCGAGCAGAACATCGCGGCACTTGGCAAAGCGCAGTTCAAGCAGATCGTCACCACCGACCCGCATTCGTTCAACACGCTCAAGAATGAGTATCCGCAATTCGGCGGGAAGTTTGAGGTCAAGCATTACACAGTGACCCTGCTCAAGTTGATCGAAGAAGGCAAGTTGACAGTCAAGAATAAACTGTCGAATTACAAAGTCACCTTCCACGATCCTTGCTACCTCGGACGCTACAACGGCGGATTCACCGCTCCGCGCAAGCTGCTTGAACTGCTCGGTGTGGAGTTTGTCGAAATGCCGCGCAACTGCGAAAATTCATTCTGCTGCGGCGCTGGCGGCGGTCAGATTTGGATGGGCAAGGTTGCCCCTGGCGAACGTCCTGCTGAGAACCGAATCAAGGAAGCATTGACCACCTTCGGCGAAGGTGCAAATTCAAAGACGCAACTCTTCATCGTGACTTGTCCCAAAGATATGGTCATGTATTCAGACGCGGTCAAGACCACAGGCAACGAAGGCAAAATTGAAGTCCGCGACATTATTCAACTGGTAGCGGAAGCCGTCGGTGTGGAAATGCCGCTCGAAGCAGAAGCAGTTGCGGCTTAAGAGAGAAGCGATACTCGATAATTCGATATTCGAATATCGAGTATCAAATTATCGAGTTATCGAATATCGTCATGTTTAAATGTCCCTATTGCGATTTTAGCGGTAAGCGTTCCGAAGTCCACAATCATCTGGCGGAGAATCATGGCGATACGCTGGGTGTGCGTGTGGATGAATTTACGAAGCACACGTTTTATGTGATCACCTGTCCCGTCTGCGGCGCGAGTTATGAACAGGTCACAAAGAAAGCGCGTCGCGACCCGAGTTTTGTGTCAGAATATGAATACGAGATTCGGTTGGTTGTTTTCGATCTACTTCTGTATCACCTGCAAGGTGAACATCAACTAGGAGAATAAAATGGCAACAGTTCGTGGATGTAACATTCCTGAAAATCTCTACTACTGGGTGGAGAAACACGCCTGGGCATTGCCCATGGATGATGGTACGGTGAAAATTGGAATCACCGATGTGGCGCAGAATTTGGCGAAGGGCATTGTCAATGCCACGCCGAAGGAAGCGGGACGTACCGTGCAGAAGGGCAAGTCCGCTGGCACGTTGGAAAGCGGAAAGTGGGTGGGACCTGTAACTTCACCCGTCACAGGCGAGATCGTAGAAGTGAATGAAGCGATGAAGGGCAATCCCTCGCTCATCAACTCCGATTCGTATGGAGAAGGTTGGTTTGTGAAAGTCAAGCCCACCGACTGGGCTGGCGAATCTGCTTCGTTGTTGACAGGCGAAGCGGCGGTAGCTGCGTATCAGAAGTTTATGGAAGAACAGAACTTAAATTTTGAATGATGAATGGAGAATGCAGAATTTTTTATTCTGCATTCTCCATTCTGCAATCTTCGTTTCCAATGATCTTCTACGCCTGCGATATTCCCGAAGACCTGACCTACGACATCGAACGCGATGTGTGGATTCGCTTTGATGGCGAGATCGCCACGCTTGGCATGACCGATGTCGCGCAGACTCGCTGCGGAAAATTTGCGGCGCTCAGTTTTCGGGAAATTGGTAAGAAAGTGGCGCAAGGTAAAGCGTTGGTGACCATTGAAAGCGCAAAATGGGTAGGACCGTTCCCTGCGCCGTTCTCGTGTGAGATTGTGGCAACAAATGAAATCGGCTTCGCCAAAAATATTTTACTGGCGAACAAAGAACCTTATGCCGATGGCTGGCTTGTAAAGGTGAGACCAACGAATTTTGAAAACGAATGCGCTCATCTGATGACAGGTGACGAAGCCGTTGAAAAGTACAAGGCAAGAATACAGGAATTGAAGATCAATTGTTTGAGATGTATTGATTAGACGCTATCCGTCATTGCGAGCTGCGCTCTTGTTCTTCGCGGCGAAGCAATCCCCAATTATGCAGGGAGATTGCTTCGGGCGACAGAACACCGCCCTCGCAATGACGAAAAAAAATTTAGAGGAGACTCCCCAATGTCCAAAAGAATCCGCTTGCTTTACATGGAAGGCGTATCCCCACTCCGCTCGCAGACTGTTTACCACGCGGTTGGGTATGCAATGACCAAAGACACCCCCAACACCATCATCATGGTCTCACCGAATGGACCGTATGTAAGTGTCGGTTACCATCAGGACATCCAAAAGGAAGTGGACTTGGATTACTGCGAAAAGCACAACCTGCCTGTGTATCGTCGTGAAGTGGGCGGTGGCGCAGTGTTTTTGGATAACGGTCAACTCTTTACGCAGTGGATCTTCCACAAGGAAGATTTGCCCGCCACTTTGGAAGAGCGTTTCAAACTTTACATTGACCCGCTGGTGGCAACGTATCAGGAACTCGGCATTCCCGCCAACCTGCGCCCCATCAATGATGTGCATGTCAATGGAAAGAAGATCGGCGGTACGGGTGCGGCGCAGATGGGCATTGCTGAAATTCTCGTCGGCAGCCTGATGTATACCTTCGATAAGAAGACCATGTCACAGGTGTTGAAAGTCCCATCCGAGAAAATGCGCGACAAGATTTTTGAATCCCTTGAAGCATACATGACCACGATGAGCGAACAACTCGGCTCCACGCCCGACCGCGCCATGGTCAAGGACCTTTATATGAAGAAGGTCTCCGAAGCGCTTGGTGCAGAAGTCTACGAAGGCGAATGGACAGCCGAAGAAGAAGCCATGGCGCAGGAAATCGACGCGCGTTTCACTTCTGATGAGTGGCTGTATCAAAAAGGTCAACTCAAACAGCAGGGGGTGAAAATTCATCAGGATGTACATATCGTCGAAGCGGCATTCAAGGCTCAGGGCGGTTTGATCCGTATCATCGCCCGCTTGCGCGAAGGTCGCATTGACGACGTCACCATCTCTGGCGATTTCACTTTGTTGCCCGTCTTCGCTCTCGGCGCGCTCGAACAATCCTTGCGCGGTGTGGCTGCCACGCCAGAAAATCTCAAATCAAAAATTGAAGAAGCGTATTACCGCCTCAACATCCAATCGCCTGGTGTCACGCCCACCGATTTCACAACCGCCATCATGAACGCGGTCACACCTCCGCAAGCCGCATAGCAACGAAAGAAGAAAGAGGAAAGAAATTTTCTTTCTTCTTTCCTCTTTCTTCAATTGCCAATTACCAATTCCTAATGACTCAAAACTACGGCTTTCTCATCGACCAATCCAAATGTATCGGCTGTCACGCTTGTTCCACTGCGTGCAAGTCTGAAAATCAAGTGCCCATTGGCGTAAATCGCACATGGGTCAAATATGTTGAAACAGGCGCGTACCCCGATGTGCGCCGCCGCTTCCAAGTGACGCGCTGCAACCATTGCGCCAACCCACCCTGCGTGCGCATCTGTCCTGTCACTGCAATGTATCAACGCGCAGACGGCATCGTCGAGTTCGACCCGAGCATCTGCATCGGCTGCAAATCCTGTATGCAAGCCTGCCCCTACGACTCGATCTATCTCGACCCCGAAACCAACACCGCCGCAAAATGTACCTTCTGTGCGCATCGTTTGGATGTGGGACTCGAACCCGCCTGCGTTGTGGTCTGCCCCGAACATGCGATTCTCGCTGGGGATTTGAACGACCCCGCTTCGGAAATAAGCCGAAAGTTGACCACTGCGCAAGTGACAGTTCGCAAGCCTGAGCAGGGGACTGGTCCCAAGCTGTTCTACATCAATGGCAATGACTGGTCGCTGCATCCTTCTGCGACTCAAACCCACGACTCGTATGTATGGGCAGATAAAGTCACCGAGCAAAACGTCACCGCTTATGAGCGCGGCGCGATTGCTCTGCCTGTCTTGAAATCGAAATCAGGTACGCCCATCCGCACCCCGCAGACTCAAGGGGAACCGATCAACGGTCCCATCCAATTTGGCGGACGTGTCGCCGAGCACATGGTGCAGACTGCCTACACCGCGCAACACAAGATCAACTGGCATTGGGAACTGCCTTCGTATCTCGTCACCAAAAACATCGCGGGCGGACTCTTCATGCTCTTGAGTCTCGGCTCGATGTTCAATATGTTTGCATTCGACTCTGCCACTTTCCTTGCGGCAGGCTTCACCGCGATGGTCTTCATGCTCATCACGACCATTCTGCTTATCAAGGATTTATCGCAGCCCAAACGCTTCTTGAATATTTTGCTCCGCCCACAATGGAAGTCATGGGTGGCGCGCGGCGCGTACATCATGGTCACATTCACTGCTGTGGCTGGGTTGTGGTGGCTGCTCGAAGGCGCGGCTCAGGTGGGCATCCTGCCCGTCGAAACAGTAGCAGCCGTCCGCCCGTTTGCAGCGTGGATCGTCTTCCCGTTTGCGTTGGGCGTGGTCATCTACACCGCCTTCCTGCTCGGTCAAGCCGAAGGGCGCGACATGTGGCAGAACAATTTGCTGCCGTTCCAGTTGTTGGCACAATCCGCAATGGTGGCAAGCGGCGTGTTTCTTGCTTTGAGCGCATTTGTGAATTTCTCTGCTGACCTGCATTCACTTCTCGCAATTCTCTTCCCCGTCAGCATCGCCGTCAATTTATTGTTGACCTTCGCAGGCAAACTCAACTCCTTCCCGACAGATACTGCCATGCTCGCTTCGCGTGAAATGACTCATGGTAAATTCCGCAATCATTACTGGTGGGGCGGAATCGCGCTGGGGCATGTTATCCCATTAGCGTTGGTTCTTGCAATCAGCCCTCTTGCACCTGTTGCTGTCGCGTGTTCTGTTGTTGGCTTATTCTTCTATGAATATGCCTTCGTGATGGCGCCGCAGCATATTCCGAATTCTTAGTTGGAACCTGAACCCTGGAACCTGACACCTTATGAAAAAAGTACCTCAAACCTCCGCAGGCACTGCCGTCCCGCAATTTGCGGCATCTGACCGCAAGCCCATCAAACTGACCGAAGTCGTCCACTCCGATGGGCGCATTAGCCAGTATCCGCCGCCCGAAGTATGGGACGATTGGACAGAGTGGGATGGCAAAGAGTGGCCCAAGCGCGTGGCAAGAAATTACACGCTCGTTCCCACTGTCTGCTTCAACTGCGAATCGGCATGTGGTTTGCTTGCGTATGTTGACAAAGACACCTACGAGATTCGCAAGTTCGAAGGCAATCCCGTCCACCCAGGCTCGCGCGGACGAAACTGCGCCAAGGGACCTGCGACTCACAACCAAGTGTATGACCCCGAAAGAATCTTGTATCCGCTCAAAAGAGTTGGCAAGCGCGGTGAAGGCAAATGGGAGCAAATCTCTTGGGAGCAGGCACTCTCTGAAATCGCGGAGAAAATGCGCGAGAGCAAGAAGCGCCGCCCGAATGGAATCGTCTATCACGTCGGCCGCCCAGGCGAAGACGGATACACCAACCGCGTAGTGCAGAGTTGGGGCATGGATGGACACAACAGCCATACCAACATCTGTTCATCGTCGGCGCGCGCGGGCTACAACTTCTGGCTTGGGCAAGACCGCCCCAGCCCAGACTATGCCAATGCGCGAGTCATCCTGCTGATTTCGAGTCACCTCGAAACGGGACATTATTTCAACCCGCACGCCCAGCGCATCATCGAAGCCAAAACCGATGGCGCAAAACTCATCACCTTCGACCCGCGCTTGAGCAACACGGCATCCATGAGCGATGTCTGGCTGCCCACATACCCTGGCAGTGAAAATACGATTCTGCTTTCGATTGCGAATCACCTAATTCAAAATGATTTGTACAACAAAGACTTCATGCGCAAATGGGTCAACTGGAAGGAAACACTAAAGGCAGTAGCCAGTAATCAGTTATCAGTAAACAGTGAGCAGTTGTCGGCTGAGATTCGAAGCGCGTGTTCTTCATCCGACCTTCGACTTTTGACGTTTGACTTATTTGACCGTCTCCTCAAAGATTTATATTCCGAATACACCTTTGAACGCGCCGCCGAAGAATCGCAAGTTCCAATCGAGCGCATTCAAGAGACTGCAAAATATATCGCCAATTGCGAAGGCAAACTTGCCACGCATGTTTGGCGCAGCGCCAGCGTGGGCAACCTCGGCGGATGGCAAGTGGCGCGTTGTATTTTCTTCCTCAATGTTCTGACTGGCAGTGTTGGCAACAAGGGCGGCACTTCGATGACGGGTTGGAACAAATTTGTTCCCAAGCCGTTCAAAGGTGCACCTGCGCCCGAAACATGGAATGAACTTCATTACCCAATCGAATATCCGCTTGCGCATTATGAGATGTCCATCCTTCTGCCGCACATGCTCGAAGAAGGTCGCGGCGACATCGACGTTTATTTCACGCGCGTTTACAACCCGATGTGGGTTAACCCCGATGGCTTTATGTGGCTCAAGGCGCTCAAAGACGAATCAAAAATTAAATGCTATGTCGCGCTCACGCCCACGTGGAACGAGACCGCATGGTTCGCCGATTATGTTTTGCCGACAGGTCACGGACCCGAGCGTCACGACTTGATGAGTCAGGAAACACACGCGGGTCAGTGGATTGCATTCCGTCAGCCTGTGCGACGCGTTGCGATGGAACGCGCGGGCATGAAGGTTGATTTCACGTATCAAGCCAACCCTGGCGAAGTGTGGGAAGAAAACGAGTTCTGGATTCAACTCTCCGCGAAGATGGATCCCGATGGTTCGCTCGGCATTCGTCAGTGGTTTGAGTCGCCGTATCGCAAAGGTGAAATCATCACAGTGGATGAATACTACCAATGGATTTTTGAAAACTCCGTGCCGGGTTTGCCTGAGGCGGCTGCAAAAGAAGGATTGACTCCGTTGGCATACATGCGCAAGTATGGAGTCTTTGAAGTTAAGAAAGAAAATTATTCTCCCTTTGACAAAACGCTTCAGACTACGCCTGAAACTGGTCTGACCACCGACGAGCATGATCGCGCCCGAGACGCTTCCGGTGCTGTCCTCGGCTTGATGGTGGATGGACAACCCAAGGCGGGCTTCGATACGCCTTCAAAGAAACTTGAATTCTTCAGCGACACGCTTTCCGATTGGGGTTGGGCTGAGAAAGAAAACGTCATCCCGTGGACTGTGAAGAGTCACGTTAACCCAGAAAATATTGACCGCTCCAAAGGCGAGATGATTTTGCTTCCCAATTTCCGTTTGCCGACCCTCATTCACACGCGTTCAGCAAATGCAAAATGGCTGGTAGAGATCTCGCACAAGAATCCCATTTGGATGAATCCCGAAGACGCAGAGCGCAACGGACTCAAAACAGGTGACCTCGCCAAAGTTGAAACTGAAATTGGTCACTTTGTAGATTCGGTTTGGGTTACCGAAGGAATCAAGCCTGGTATCATCGCCATCAGTCACCACTTGGGACGCTGGCGTTTGAATGAAGACAAAGGTGTGAGCAAAGGTTCATCCAACCTCGTTGAACTGCACGAGGATGGCAAAGGTGGATTCCTTATGCGCGTCATTCACGGCGCGAAGGCATGGGAATCTTCCGACCCTGATACGAGCCGTATCTGGTGGAGCAATGTTGGCGTGAACCAAAATCTTGCCCATGCTGTCCACCCTGACCCAATCAGCGGAGTGCATTGCTGGCTGCAAAAAGTGTACAGCATCCGCAAGGCGGAAGCAGGCGAACAGGCTGGCGATTTATTTGTGGATACGAACAAGTCCATGCAGGTGTATCGCGAATGGCTGAAGATGAC
>Ga0075156_10001027_pt1 | contig 14933 bp, 8 predicted proteins | sample JI81AbrownDNA_FD_70966 | JGI IMG/M metagenome (GOLD analysis project Ga0075156, IMG submission 70966) | Wastewater effluent complex algal communities from Wisconsin, to seasonally profile nutrient transformation and Carbon sequestration -... | ecosystem: Engineered > WWTP > Effluent > Algae...
TATTATTCGATACGCCATCGATTCTTCATTCACATTCTTCCGTCTAATAATGTTCAAAACAGTTGCATCTGGGCCAATAATTTGTGGCAAATCTTGTTCACCCGTTGTGTTCCCGGAACAAAAATCTGTGACAGAGCAACGCAAAAATAAGAAAAAGGTATGAAAGGAACTTGTGAAGAAAAATACATCACTTACCGGCATTTATTACGACGGCCAACAATAGGCCGCAGCAAACGATGCAGGCAAAAAATAATGTCACCAAAAAGAAAGGCATTACCCATACACTTTGCATTCGTTGGAATTTGATTGGCGACTTCCTCTTGTACGCTAATATGCCTCCTGCAATAAAGATGAGTGATCCAATTCCCAAAGATAGGACAATCATCAGATAAAGAAAGCGCAGTCTCGTAGTTAACCACGCATATCGATCCGCGACCTCAAAGAAGTCTCTAATCTCAATAATCAAGTCTGTGACGCCAGAAAGATAGACATCCATGAATGTTTCAACTTGTTGTAATGGAACCATATAAACAGATTTTTTTATTCCAAGCATATCTGGGAGAGAAACGTCATTTTTGCAGTACTTATCCAAGTTCCACAAAAGTTCGTCACGTATGTACATGGCACTGTTGCCTGAAGTGAACAAGTTGGTTGTCAGATTCGCTGTTCCCACAAGTAGTTCACGAGATTCCTAGAAAATTTGGAGATTTAAGTCAACTAGTAAGAATACTTTTGCCAAAGTCATTAGTTGAAACATAGCAGTGTTATACGCACCAAATTCAAATCTTCAAGGGCATAATAAGCTTTAGGAACGCCCTCCAGCCCCATCAGCACCGATAATATCAAGAATGTGACAAGAGATACACAGCTGAACACAAAAACCTTTCGAATGTGTTTTGGATCCACAGGTTTGCGTTTCGTATGACTGAAAAATTGCATCACTCTTGAGAAAGGACCGCTTTTCTTAGTTTTATTCAGGTTGTTGTCAGTGGTGTGATCGTAGTCTTTGTTTTCAGTAGAGTTTTTTGTTTCATCAACTAGGGCGGGCTCGAATCGCGCTCCACTTAAGAATCCAACTCGTCGCGGACCCAAGCATTTAAATACAATCAGGGTAATAAGCCACAAAATAAAGACCACAAGTATTATTATAGAGAATATACTTGCTCCAATCCAATATTCTTGTCGTTTCTCAGCTTCAAAAGAAACAACTTTTGAAACATCCTTTGAGAAGAAGAATCTGTTGGTTGAAAATACAAAATTAGTGCATGATCAAATCGAATTCACTGTATGCTTCTTATCCTTTTGACAAACCTTGGTGTATTATGAAACGCGACCACTTCGGCATTTCTAGTATACTGATGAGAAACAAACACTTCACTTGCAGGAGGTACATCTGTAGTTCCAATTACCATTATATCCTGAGGCTGGCTCACACCTCCTTCACCGATGGCGACATTCTGTGCTATCCCTAAATAGTCTGGGTTGGACAGTTCGCTGTTGCTATTTATGGCCACCTCGACGCCCAAATCTCCATCGTTACCCATTTTGAATTACACAAAATCGTTGAATAAACTAGCATGAACTTTCAAAGCATTCAATAATCTAGCTTTGTTGTCGGGGCCTTGCGAAAGGTGAATAAGCTGTCAAACTTTCGTACAAAAAGTTATCTCATTAGAACAAAAAGAAAATCTTGAGTGAATATACTTTCATTTTCAGCAGAATGAAACCTGATAAGGGTAGTATATTGCTTGCTATAATGGCCCTGCCAGGGCAATGACCCTTAACATGTTCGTAAAGTTTCGCTTTAAGCCCTTTCTGTCTACAGCTGTGTCACCAATAGGCCTGGAGTACAGTTTGTGTTGAACCAATAAAATAAGGTCATGCTAAAAAATACAGCTATTTTATTCTACCTACCAATAGCTCAAAGAAGCAAAAACTAACCATACTTGCTTCATCAATATCGCAGCTCTCTTATTATTTCTTCCTGGGTAAGCTTCACTTCATGTTTTTCTCTAGGAATTCTGTGTGGCGAGAAAAACTGTTGGATAAACAAAATAGGGGGTGTCAAAGTTCTCTTGTATGTCGATTTTTTTATTTCTTGTTTTTATTTTTTTGGTTAACTTCTGGATCAGCCAATCAGATCAGCGCAACTTTGACCACCCCCAAAATTCCTAAAATCTCAAAAAGAGCCACTTTGTTAAAAAGAATACAAAGCCATAGCAACAAGCCATGCTGTAAAGGCTTATATTCGCTCTTGCCTTGATGAAGAAGACAGCTTGAAGATGAAATTGATGATTGTATATAAGCAGAGTTGGCTGTTTTGAGGTCATCATGATACATGTTTCATGGTTCATAACAATGGGACAGGAATTGGGAACGAATGCTTCATGATGATATGTAAATGGCAGACGATGAGTTCTTGTCCAATTTTTGCATTGATAGATGGTGCATCATACAATTGAACAGACTGGTAGAAACTGATGAAGTCTTTAGTAGTGTTTCTGGTTAGATGAGCAGGCGATCATCAATGTTGCACATCATGGTGTTGCTGAAGTACTTTAGGAGTTATGGGAATGAAGAGTCTTTGCAAAAGATTGGTCAAAGGATGAGTATTTCTAAAGTGCTGTGAATGACTATGTGACACAGGCATGTAGTGCTTATTTTAAGCTTTGCAATCAAGTTATCAAGTGGCCAAATGAATAAGAAAGAAAAAGCTTGAGTGCATGAATTTTAAAGATGCATGGTTCCATTAATTGAATTGATTTGATGGATGGTATGTTGTTTCCTTTGGCCTTTGCACCCACACTGAATGCAGAAGATTATTTTACAAGGAAAGGTGACTATTCAATTAAAGGCCTATTTTTTTGAAGATGCTGCCAGGATAACTTGGATTGAAATGGGAAGGCCAGGCAGTGTACACAACAATTGAATATGGTCAAACAGAGATATATTTGGGTAAGGATGCGTATTTCGATCACAAGGAGTTTTTGCTTGGCAATTCAGCACTTTCTGCATCATTGGTAATGGTTTAGCCTTTGAGAAAGGCCACAATGCGCGCCTTAGCAAAGAGAAAAATACTTCAACACCAAGCTGGCAAAAGTTAGAATCAAGAGTGAGCACTGCATTGGTTTACTTAAAGCATGGTTCCAATGTTTGTGAGGTCATTGGCAAGTAATTCAAGAACAGCGATGTTATACTCAGGACAACAATGTGCGCATGTATCTTGCAAAACCTTTTGCTTGAACATCCTGTTCCACAAGATTGGTTTGTTAGCAATGTCTTGGAGCTAGACCAAGATGATGAATTAAACCAACCTGCTAATCATAGTGATGCTGACACAATACGCAACCAAATCTTTGCATACATGTTGGAAGGATGCTAAGATAGAGGTTAAATTAAAGTGTTTTTTCCTATAAGCTAGAAATAGACTAAGGTTGACATTAAATTGAAATGTTATGTTAATTAGGTACCATGGGTACTATGCTATCTATGTCATCTTAAGATATTCCTTCCCTCAGAAGTTGTACTCTCTGATGTAACAGGTCCACATTAAACCTCATGTGCTCCTTTTCAACATTCAGATGCTCCAGTTCTGTTTCTGCTTAAGTTTCTCCATCTTGATTGTTGATTCTTGCTCCAGCAAATCAAGCTTCTTTTCTTCTATTCAAAGTTGCATGATTTTGTAATTCTTGTCATCCATCATTTGCTCTCTCTAGCTAAAATAGTTCAGATAAGTCAGAAGATAAGCTACTCAGAGATGATCGCTACTTTTTCTTCAGGGTTGGTACCCCTTCTGTATTCCTTTTCAAGCAAGGGGGGACAACTTCAATTGGTTTATTGTTTTTAACTTCATCTGGCTTTTTGTTATCAGCATATGAAATTTTCAAATTGCTGATTGAAGATATAGTGGACAATGGCATGCTGCTAGGTCTATCACTCATAACATCTGTGAGCTCATAATAGTGGGCATCTGTGCTTTACTGCTGCCTTGATACTCTCCTCACAAGTCACACCAGCTCCAGTCTTCCTTGATGCTCTCGTCACAAGTCACATCTTATTTCATGCAGTATACATGTATGGTCCATTTGTGATTTGTGTGAAAAGAGCTATGACAATTCTAGCATCGAGGATATTCAAAACACCATTATCCTCAAGGATATGGGTTTCTGAACATTTTACAGCATTAGCCAATCAGATTGTGTTAAAAAACACCTTTGACAACCCTAATTATGACGCGAACGAAAATTATGAGCTGAAGCACAGCGAAATGCAAAAGAGCAGGGTAAGTACCCATAGGACTGGGAAAACCTTTATGGGACTTAAAAAAATCGTCAAATCATTGGAATTTGCATTTAAATAGAAATTGTGAGATAGTGATGTATGAACTAGGATATGATTTCTAATTTTATTAGGATGAGTTTTTCAAGGGTGTAGGTTTCTTCATGGGTAGGGAAGGTCCCAAACTGTACACCAAGAGTATGGAGTGGCTTGGTCTGTATGTAAAAGACTAGCATACCCGAACTGGTGGAAAATCATATAGCCCATGAGAAGAGAGTATCGTATGGGCAAACTCATGAAAACTGAGAGGGTTCTTTAAGGCAACCTCTGCAATCTTTTCAAGGTAATGATGTCGCTATGTGACTCTGACGTGAGAAACCAGGTAAAGAGTAGTACAAACTTTGGTGAACTAGAGAAGAGACTGGATTCTATATGCCTGCTCTGTACTATCAAGAAGCTCATGTACACTAGTAGGTGAACCAGGCATCTTAACGTATGATACTTCTTATAAACAGGCAAGATAAAAAAGGTGAGGTAAAAGTAGCATTCTGTCCTACACATGACATGCTAGGCAATTTTTTACTAAGCCACTACAGGGAACATTATTTGCATGGATGCAGTAAAAGATACTTAACCTGCCCAGCAGTACTGGTACCACTGGACACGAGAGTGTGTTGGATAAACAAAATTATGATGCGAATGAAAATAATGAACTGAAGAACAGCGAGATGCAAAATAGCAGGGTAAGTACCTATGGGACTGGGAAAACCCTTACAGGACTTGACAAAATCGCCAAATCATTCGAATTTAAATTAAGGCACTATCTCATAATTTTTATTTTTAATAGGATGAATTTTAACTTTAGTTTAATACTAGATTAATTTTGTATCATCAACTATAACATTCTGACTCAAAGATGACAGAAAATATTAATGTTAACAAATACAAGAGGTATCACTTTGGTTAAACACTTGCTTTTTACTTGTAGTGTTTCAAATATGAATGTGTGAAGCAAGCATTCAGACAGCTTATCTCAAGACGATTCAGATGCTAACTTGAAAGCTGTTAATGGTTGATTGTTTACTATTAGCATGCATTATGTTGATGTAGAATAGACCCATTCCCAGCCACCATTCACAAATTTATGGGGTAGATGCTTCTGTTACAAATTGGTGTATAACGCATTAGAGCAGCTGCCTAGAGCATTTCTTATTCATGATGAAATGAAATTTCTGAGAAACTCCCAATAAAGAACTCTTTGGGCCAAGAAAGATACCATGCTAAATATTTATGAAGCGACTGTTCCAATTTTTATGCTTTTCACCGTGATATGCTGTGCGAAGAAAATGAATGTTTATGTATGTTGATGTAATGGTAGCTAACACTAACACTGATAAAGACACTCGATATTGCCCTCCACAGGTCCAGTAATGTATTCACTTGATATGATTGATCTCTGTCTAGAAAGGGGACAAGGGAATCGAGTTGCAACCATAGTCTCCACAAAGCCGATGGACCAAATTTTGTTAGAAACAATTGAAGTAGGCGTCAAGCTTTTGGGCGAAGCATCAATTTTAGTTCTGAAAAAGAAACGTTTGGATCCAGCTGCCATTGTGAGATCACTTTGTTCTGCAGCGCCTACCAACGACGACACAGCCATATGAACTATTGTTATCACAACAAAAGTCTTTTCTTGATTCAGCTGCAAATACTTTTCCGTAGGGGCACTTTCTATGAAGAAACATTTGATATTGGGGTCACAAGACAGGGCAGCTATGACAGATTCAGAATAAAATTTGCATATCCTTTCATCCACCGTTTTAAATTTGGTATTATCCGTTTCTGCAAACGCTCGCGACACAATATTCTTGGGTACTCTACAGATAATCGGACTACCCCATTCAAGGAAAGTTGGAATTGTTGTTGATTCCTGGAATCTTTCTGGCTTCTTTCCGAGCAAGAGCAGTCGGATGTAGTATTGCTTTGAACTGACTTGGTTGTTTGACTTCTCCTCTGATGTTGTATCTCCAAAGCTGAGCTCCCTAGCTACCTCCTGAACTGAGGATGAATTATCATCCGAAAGAAGAACCATTCTTTCTGCCACCTTCGTTAAATGAAGATTTAAACTAGCCGACATTCGGCGAAGTGCCATGCTCTCTTCAACAAACAACTTGTGAGATCCCGCCGTCTCGCGCAGGACTCTTGCAGACCTTCCTGAACAAACAGCTTGTACAACGCCCATTACGTCCTTTAGAAGTTCTTCAAGGCGCAGAAACGCCAAAGCATCAACGCCTTCTTCCTCCAAGTAGTCGTCAACGGCATTGTTCGTGAGCTTGGTGAGCATTCTACACATTATTGGAACGGTAGGTTGAAAAAGCTTGCCGGACTCATCAACTGTGGCTCCAGTGAAAGAAATCATTTCTCTTGGTTCAAGGGCGTCGTCAGCACAAGCCATGACGGCGGAATTCCCTGCAGATTCAGCGCAGATGCCAGAACCTACGCTTGGAAGCCACAGTGCGACTCTGTCGTCACGCCAAAGTTTAAAGCGAGACGGGCGCCATACATGTTTTATGTGAGGGATAGCATCTGCAACAGTGCGAGCTGCACGAAGTAGGGTTTCTGCTGCCTCAACCCATTGTCCTTTGGCCTCGTGAAGTGATTTTAATGTGATCAACCAGCGGAACCTTTGCATAGGTGCTGTCTCTGGCATGAAAGAATTGGCAGCCTCATAAATCGATTCCTCGTCAGCATCAAAAAGAAATGGCAATCCTTCAGCTTTGGGCATTTGTTGACCATATGCAGCGGGATTTTTGAATGAAGCCCCTGCGATGTTGCATGTTTCTCCCTGTAATCGAACTTCTATCAAGACACCGTCAATTATAGCTTGGCAAGATCTGCATAAATTAGCCAGAAAAGGTACGAGCTCTGGATCGACGCGGTCGTCATCGCAAGGGTTTGCATCTTCAACTTCCGAAAGAGCTCGCCTCAGTGGCCATAAAACTCTTTCGGCATCAGCCATACTTCCCACTTTGCCGCTCGCACTGTACATTGCTAACTCTCTAGCGGCAACTTCAGGCAGTACGGTAAGAAACACTATAGTGAGTTCATCTATCGTCCCATTCTCAGCAAAAGTGCTTCCAAAAAGGGAAATTACGAAGTCGACCGCAATCGACCTGACTGAAAGAGCTACATTATTCATTAGCTGAGAAATAACAAAATGATTTAAAGTAAGAGTATGCGCTAAATTGAACTAGCAAATGTCGTGTCTCGAATCTTACCGTAAGTACAGTCCGTCCCCAGTGCTGAAGATCGTCGCCAACGCACTCAAGGAACATATTTGAGCCAAACTTATCAATAACCTGAGAGGCCCCACCCATGGCTCTTAGCTGAGTCACGCTGGAAAGAGGTGTCGAAAGGACATGTAGTAAAAGATTGAGTACACCAGAAATAAGTTTTTCCCTTTCGTTTGGGGCTGCCAAAATCACATCAGCACATTCATCGACGATCACATTCGTGACCGCGCAAATAATGTTGAAGCATTCTTGAACTATCCAAGGTGTTAAGGATTCAAAAGTTGACATGTTGTTCGAACTTTCAGATGTCTGAGGGGTGATTAAATACTGAAACGTTGAATTGCTTAGCTTCAGTAATCTTACGAACTTGTGTAGCATAAAATTCTTTTTGGAAAGCAACAAATAGAAAGGTAAGACAATTCATGACAAAGCCTCGATATTGGAAACGTCTTACTCACTTTGGGGTCGCAGTAGCATCTGAGTTGCTCTCGGATTAAAAATTCTGGAGCCTCTTGGAGCACATGCAAGAAACATAGAAGCCATAAAAGTCGCACCTTATGAGTACTCTCCATTTTCGCCAACCAGTTCACACTGTCCAATGAGTTCTCGAAAACAGATACAACAAAAATCGCGGCAACCCTAGAGCGCGCTTCGTCTCCTTGAAATCTCATATCGATTGAATGTCTTCGAATCATTGACTCGTAAAGGACCGATATACTGTCAACAGCCAAATTTTGGAGCATTTTCACCTCTTTCTTTGTAAGCCTATTGGCCTTTTTAGATTCTATTGTTCCTGCTAGGATTGCTTCACAGCATGAAGCACATATCGAAAATCCTTCGTCGCTTACTAAGTCAGCCAACCAGTGTGCTGATGGAAGGCGATCTACGCCGTCAGGATATGGTTTAGATAAGCTTCCTTCATACATCACATCTGGTACCTCTTGAATCTGATACAACCATGTAGATGCTGGGCAACGCGAGGGTGTGCTGTATGCGGGATACTTGAGCGGAAAGTTTAATGCAACGAAGCATGGTATGTTGGATAATCGTCGAACCACCTGAATACGAAGATGACGAGAAGCATAGATACGATCAAATGATGGTATCGTTCTTTGTGGTGCTTCGGAAGAAGATCTGCTGTCATCACTAACCTGAAGAGTGTTGATGAATGCTTTAATGATTTCTGAAATTTGAGCAACATGCACAAGCGGTAATAATCCTGTAAAAAAGTCCACAGCCCCGTCGCAGCCTGCGAGGCCCACTCGAACAGTTGTTTCATTCTCGATAGCCTTGCTTAATTCATCAAGGAGGCTATTCGCCCATAATGAGACGATGCTTATTAATACTTTCATGTGATTGCCGTCCAAGAAGCAGGCAGAAACTTTGGCTTTCCCTAGGTTTGAATTACTCGATTGTCTCAGCTTCGAAGCAGAGCAACGAAGGGCCAAAGACTTAAGGCATATAGGAGCAAAAAACTCAAGTTGGATAGCCAAAGATGCAAAATTCGACGATTCGAATGACCAAATCTTTAACCAGACAAGTAAAAGTGCTTCGTATAAGTATATTTCTTTAGACGATGCACCATTCCCAACTGACAAAGACAATTGATTCAACAAGTCTTCTTCTCGAACAGATCCTCTTATTCGAAAGGTGCTAATATTCGAAGGCACCCATAAAGCTTTGCGAGCGGCAAGACGTTGTAGTTTTGAAATGACATCAGAGGCAATTTCTGATGATTCATCTTCTTCGTCCGATCCAGGACTGCATAACTTGATTTCGCTTTTTCGCTAGACATAAATAGAGATCGTCAGTGACTTCGCAAATGTGAAATTGAAATCTAGAAAAATGTACTTACTAAATGAGTGGGTCGCATAATATCTTCAATTCTGCCCCCTTCTTCTTCAAGCTCGGAGCTTACGCTGGGGATAGCATCTGATGAGTTTTTGTTCACAACTCCAGGAGCGCCACATGGGGCCAAGAAAGCACTAAGGGTAAGACTGATTCTATTTTTCAATGGTTCCCTGTATTTGTCCTTTGGAGAATTGCCATCAAGCATGATTGCCTGTTGAAAGGAATTGGAAAGCATAAGACCATGCGATCCATCATCTTGATTGAATTCGGCCAATTTCCCCTGTTGAAGAGACCCTCCCCGTTTAGAAGAGCTATCATGCCAAGTGGCGTTTGTCATTACAGTGGCATCATCATCAAAAAAGGTAGACTGGGTCAGCTGTCGTATACTAGCGTCCTCTCCAAGCTCAGCTTCGGCTCGCATTCGATCCATTTTGCTCACGCCGTACCCGCGACGAGAAAACGGAGCGTTTGCGCGTTGAAAACTAGGGCTTCGATTGAGGCTTTTTGTATCTCCTTCTCCCAGAGATCGTCTGGCGCTCCATCCCAGTCTTCTAACTGAGAGCATCGCCCCTGAATCCATAGTAGATCCTCCATGATTGTCTTCCCAGTTAGGTTCGTCAATATCTGACCCTACCCGCGATGGAAAATTTTGCTCATCATTAGACGTAACACTATCGGTCCTGTCACGTAAATATGTCAAGCCGTTCTCCTCTGTATCTTTAACCAAATCATTCAAATCAGTTTGGACTCTCAATTCATTTCCAGACTTGGGTTCATCTCGGATAACTTGTTCATCAAAAGTATCAAAAAAATGTTTGAAAAACATTCTTTTCCGGCGCAACCTCACACTTTCATCAAATTTATTCCCATTGTTTCCGCTGTAAGTTTCAACCTTCTGCAAAAGTGCTAAAATGCTCTTGACATTTTCTATGGTGCCTTCGAATGCATTTCGAGATTGAGGAACTTTAATGCTGATGTTTACAGAACCATTTTTATTTGTGCTAACCTCGAGTTGCTGTAAAATATCCGTAGCCATCTTTACTCCAAGCAAAAGATTCCTTAAATGAATGTACATGAGCGGATAAAAACTGCGAACAACTTGGCTGGGGTCCGCGGCACCAACAATTTCGGAAATAATGCATGTTCCTCGAACCGAAAAATCCTTGAGCTCCAGGGCTCTTGAATTTGGAGCACTTGTGCCCATGGGCATGTTTTGGATAACTGTTGCCGTTGCGGCATCTGAAATATGTAGATTGCTAACGACTCGAGTTTCAATGCCGAACAAAAACGAATCTCCCAGGGGCACTTTGTGTTCCTGGTCAGGAATGATTGTTGTGACTTGCGCTTTGGACATTAACTCTGTCGAGCGAGTATTAATCAGAGGAACATACGCTGATTCCATCAAATCAAGAACCCCCAAGCCACATTCGTCTGCAGTCACGCGATTATCCTTGTCTTGAACTTCAGCGCCCAATGTGATTCGAAATAACTTAAAATGTAGAAAGAAAGATTCATCTAGGACCTCGGGAAGCCTGAGCTTTACTTCATCATGCATCCACTGAATGCGTCCTTCGTTTGGTCTAGCTTTATCCCAAATCTTTTGAAGGAGTGTCGGAACTTTAGTGTAAATGGCCGGAATCAGAGTTTTACCACCAGGTGATGGATTGTAGAAAGCATCAAGTATGTTCTCATTAATTTTCTTTCCGTTGGATTCTTCTTTTTGAACGAGCTGGATGCGAATTGAGAAGTAATTATCTTGGTCAATTGCGATATCGTGGTTGTTAACAATGAGGCTTTTGGGATATAAATACAATAAATTAAGGTTGTTTCCGAAGTGATCCTCTGTCTTGTTTCCTGCAGGGGGCAAATACAAAATTTCGCAAATGTCTGCAGAATCCATGTATCCAGCAGGTATGTGGGTATCTGATAGTTTGATGAAATGCGACTTGCTTTCTTTGTTGCCTCGAGGGTTAGTTGATTTATTTTGCTCATTACTACGTCTCGAAGCAACAGCTGAGTCTCCCATTACATCCACCAAAACTTTCACTGGTCTCCCACTTTCAGATGGCTTTTCTTCTATCTTTGGCCGATCATTCTCGGACTTGATATCAAGCGAAAATGGAACAGGAGAGACTGGCGTTCGATTCGAAGTACTCGTCGTCTTCATAGACGATTCAAAAAGTGATGGCTGTAACGCTTTTGAAAAGTCTGCACCCAAAAAGGAGGTAACAAATGTTGCAGTTGCAAAAAGGCGTATTGGAATTTCGCCTGCGTATGTTGAAGTATACAATCTGCCACTGTTGTCGAGGGAGGCCACTAAGCTTTCTTCAGTGCTTTTACTGGGCGTAATCATGGACAGTACATCCTTATTTACGCTTTTTAGCACCTTCTTTTTCAACCTCTTGATGGAGGATTTAGAAACACTTGCTTCTGATCTTATGGTATTTTTTGAAGGTGTTGTAGAAATATTTGTGTGATTTAGCGACAAATCAATGTCGAAAATATCAGTGTCAACACGGTTGGTTGATCCCCAGCGGATATCACAAAGGCGACGTATAAATGACTCACTACTCTCAGGTTTGACAGGGTAACCATACATTGCCACATTCCTAGTACAACCGTTTGGCCACTTATAAATACGATCTACTCCATCAATTTCTAATGAATCCGCAACTTTTCGACCTTCAAGCGAGACAGAATCGAAAATTGGAACAACACCGAAACATAGAGGAGTTAAGAATTGTGTTCCGAAATTCTCAAACACATTCCAGGCCCTGTAACGGCAAGCATCAGAGTGCTCCTCCAAGGATCTTGAACTCTTTTGGGAGATACTTAGCATCGAAGGTTTCTTGCTACTATGGCCTTTTACTTTTCGTTTAAACTGCTTGAAAGGTGTATCCGCCCTTTTGGAGACATGCGACACCGGCGGTGGCACTGAATTAATAATCATTTCTTCAGTTATGTAGGGAGCAAGCGCATCTTTGTGTGCAACTTTGTATACCTGTACCACAAGGCAAAGCTGTTCTTGAATCAACTGCCCAGCCGAGCTAATGTCGGTGGAGGGAGCCTCGTGTAGAAATTGTGAACATTGTGTCAGTATAGCCAAAGGATCATAGGAAAATAGTGCTCGCTTTCGCAATTCTTTCCAGTTCTTTCCATTGGACTTTTTGGGTGGCGTTTTGTCGAGTGGAATGTTTGTAACATCTGAAGTTGGTGAGTCAACTTCTACATCAAATGCAGATGCATGGATATTAGTTTCTGTAACAACGTGTTCAAGAGAATTCCTCCAGTCACCCGCAGGATAGACGAATTCCTCGCTAATCTTACATCCATATTTAGGTGTATCGTGACCGCCGGGTGATGGGTGCGGCAAACAATAAAGCGATAGACTACAAACCAAAGGCTCTAGATCGCCCACGTTTTCAAATGTCAAACTGATGGGATCTACCAAAACGTAGTGGCGACCAGGAGGACGATCAGCTACAGGTCGCGGTTTCCATCCAGCGCGATTCCCACCGGCAGGCACAGAGTCTAAAGGCGGTGCGAATACAGAAGTTGGATCGGGTCGTCGTTTCATAGGAATGGGTGCCATGATGAAATCATCAAAATATTTGAGTGGAAGAGGGTATGGAACGTAGTAATCCAATCCGCGACATTTTTGCCAGACAGAAAACTTATTTTGTTGATGGTCAAGGTCTCGAAAACGTCTGGTACCGCCGATTCCTCCTTTTTGTTGTGCAAACTCCCCAACGTCGCGTGCAGAAATCAGTACAGCTAATCGAGGGCAGGCTTCTTCCCATAACGCCTCAATCTGTTGCTCTTTCATCTTGAGTGTTATTTCCTCATCTGTGGCACGCGGAAATCCCACATCACTTCTCATCGGAAGTCGAGCACGATTCACCGACAGCTTTGGAGCTTGGATTGGAAGCGTCTTCAAATGTTCTCTTTTAGTTAAAGCATAGTACCTACCGACTCTTCGTCTCTTGGTAGTGGAATCTCCTGTTGAAGGGATCTTGCCAGTGAGTTCTTTGAAATGGATACGTTTTTTGTCAACTGAATCGTTTTTGGATGCTGTTGGTGAGTCCCCGTACTCTCCTGATTCGGTCTCATCATCACTATCGCCATTTTCCCATCCATGGAATGGATCGGCTTCGGGGCTTACACTAGGACTCCATATCAATTGTCGTCCAAAGATAGGAAAAGAGGAACTCAAATTATATGGAATCATATTGGTTGTCATTCCGCTGGACATTCCGTGGTAGTAAGCTTGAGATAAATAGTGAGATATCTGACAAAGACGAAAAGAGGGGCTTATGGATAAGAGTTTAGCGGATGCATGGACATTTGAGGGAGCTGCTTTCGCTAATTGTAGTAATGTATGTGGTAAAGCTTGTTTAGTCAAGTTTGACGGCGTCAAAAATACGCATCTACTGGATGAATCCACAGTGGCAACATATAGCTTCGTCATATCCTGTGGCTTTTGAAAGGTTCTTGTCTTGTTTGCCAATCGCGTGCGCCGCTTCTCCTCTGCGTCCAATTGATAAGGACTCTGCGATCGATTACTTCTTTGAGAAGGAGTTGCTGAAATTGCATTGTCGCGGTGAATGTTTTGTTGAGCATGTACTAATGGTTGTTGAACATTCCTCTTCTTTAATTGACGTGCATTTTGTTCGCGTTCCCGTTGCTGTTGTTGGGAGCGCTTTTGTGTATGTCGGGTTGAGTGGCTCGTTGCTGTATGCATGTCAACCTGACTGAATGAAGAAGTAACTTGGGCGTAATTCCTCGTCGGTGACCTGGGAGGGCTCATGGAAACATTTGAAATAGATAGCTTTCCTTGCCTATGATGGGTTGGACTATTGTTGTTTTGGCGAGAAATCCCCGTCGGAATAACATCCAAAGCTGCTGCTGCACTGAGGCGAGGATCAACGCTATTGCTTCTTCTTGCTTTATGTTGTCGTTTTGTGCTGGAAGCCACAAATGCTATACTGAGCTTGGACGTATCTTGCCCAGATTCATTTGCACTCAATGAACTTCTCTGGCTGAAACTACTTCGGCTGCGAAATCTCGCTTTGGCTCTTGTAGCAGCAATCGAAGAGGATGAAGAAGCATGAGATTGTCGAGAAACCGAAAGAGCATTGGGTACCAAACTCCCTATTGAATTTGCCTTGTTTCCAGAGGGAGGTGGAGGATTATCAAATCTTGGATAATTCTCTTCGTCTGAACTGACCAACGAACCCAGACTCCCCAGATCCGGATCATCGTAAACTGGGGGCTTTTTGGTTTTCTCCCTAGACACGTCAGCTCGGTTTTGGGTTATTTCCCTTGCGAAAGCCTCAGTAGAGTGAACTTGATGTGAAGCATTCCTTTGTGTCCTGTCTTGACCAGCTGCATTTGTCATGGCATGACTGGTTCTGTTAGCTACCTGCGTTGGAAACATACTTTGTGTGCTGATGGATCCATCTAGGGACGGTTTATGGCGGTGGTTGTTGGAATAGTCGGAGTTGTCTTCTA
>Ga0075156_10001034_pt1 | contig 14897 bp, 12 predicted proteins | sample JI81AbrownDNA_FD_70966 | JGI IMG/M metagenome (GOLD analysis project Ga0075156, IMG submission 70966) | Wastewater effluent complex algal communities from Wisconsin, to seasonally profile nutrient transformation and Carbon sequestration -... | ecosystem: Engineered > WWTP > Effluent > Algae...
CTGGATGCATGGGGCACCACGCTGCCCAAGGAACTGCTGGCTGCCATCGACGCCATCCGGCTCGAGATGCGCGACCCGGCGCAATAATTTCGGGCATGGCGAAGAAAGACAAGCACGTCAGCGAAACACCGGCCACCCAGTGGCTCAAGGCCCATGGGGTCGCCTACACCGAGCATGTCTACGACTACGTGGATCACGGCGGAACGGCGGAATCCGCGAAGCAACTCGGCCGGCCGGAACACGAGGTGGTGAAGACCCTGGTGATGCAGGACGACCGTGGCGAGCCGCTGATCGTGCTGATGCATGGCGACCGGCAGGTGAGCACCAAGAACCTGGCTCGGGCCATTGGTGCGAGGAGCGTGGAGCCATGCAGACCCGAGGTGGCCCAGCGCCACAGCGGCTTCCTGGTCGGCGGCACCTCGCCATTCGGCACCCGAAAGGCCATGCCGGTCTACGTGGAGGCCAGCGTGCTGGCGTTGCCGGGCATCCTGATCAACGGCGGGCGCCGCGGCTACCTGGTCGGCATCGCGCCGGCGGTGCTGACCGAGGTGCTCCGTGCGCGCCAGGTGACCTGCGGCCTGGCATGACGGGGTCGCGGCCCAGGGGCCTATGATCGGCTCATGAAGCTCTGGGCCATCCTGGCTGCGTCCTGTTTTCAGATGTCACCTTGCCTGGCCGAGGTGATGCGCTTGGCCACAGGCGAGTTGCCGCCGTACGCCACCGAGGCCCGGGGCGACCAGGGCGTCGCCTTGCGCATCGTGCGCGAGGCGTTCCGCAGCCAGGGCCATGACGTGATCTACACCTTCATGCCCTGGGGCCGTGCGTTGGAAGAGGCGCGCGCTGGCAAGTGGGACGGCACTGCTTACTGGGGCCACAAGCCGGAGCACGAACAGAGCTTCCTGCTCAGCGAGAACGTCCTCACCGAGCAGTGGGTGGTGCTGCACCGCGCTGCGTTGAAGGTCGACTGGAAGAAGCCCGGCGACCTGGCGCCCTACACCTTCGGAGCCATCAAGACCTACACCTACACGCCGGAGTTTCACGCGCTGTTCGCCAGCGGCAAGCTCAAGGTGGACTGGTCGCCAGACGATATCGCCACGTTGCGCAAGCTGGCAGCCGGCCGGGTGGATGTGGTGCTGCTCGACCGCAACGTGGCCTGCTACCTGATCGACCAGCATCTCACGGCCGGCGAGGCGCAAACGATCCGCGCGCACCCCAAGCTGATGACCGAGAACTTCAGCACTCACCTGATGCTGCCCAAGGCCCTGCCGCAGAGCGCGGCCAGGCTGGAAGCTTTCAACAAGGGGCTGGCCGCGCTGAAAGCCTCGGGCGAGTACCGGCGCCTGCTGGAGTCGACCGACTGCGCTGCCGGCCTGGCGATACCCCAGAAGCCTCGCTGAACCCGCTCAGCGGGTGTCGAGCTCGCCCTGGACGGTGGCAGGGTTGGCCGCCATCACCGCGTCGATCTGGCGCAGCACGTCATCGAAGGCCAGCGGCTTGGTGACATAGGCCCGCGCTCCGGCTTGCAATGCGGAATGGATCGTCTCATCCATCGCATCGGCCGACACCATCACCACCGGCAGGTGGCGCAGTTGCGGGTCGCCATGGAGCGTGTGCAGCAGTTCCAGGCCGCGGCCGTCGGGCAATTGCATGTCCAGCAGCAGCAGGTCGGGCGGCGAGCGGCGCAGATGGGCCAGGCCGTCGGCAAGGGTTTCGCAGACCTCCAGGCGAAGGTCAGGCCGGCGCCCGACCAGGGCGGCCATCACAAGCGCGTTGACGGCGTCGTCCTCGATATAGAGCAAGCGGCGCGGGCGCGTTTCGGTGAACTCGGGCCCTTCGGCGAGGTCCGGTGGGCGATCCGTCAGCGTGCCTGCCGGCTGGGCCACCGGCAGCGTGACGGTGAATTCGCTGCCGGCGCCCGGTGTGCTGCGCACCCCCAACTGGCCCCGCATCAACTGCACGAGGGTCCGGGTGACGACCAGCCCGATGCCGGCTCCCGGCTTGCCCGAGGACTCCCGGCCCAGCCGGTTGAAGGACTGGTACAGGCCCTCCAATTGCTGCGGCGTCATGCCGAGGCCGGTATCGCGCACCGTGATGCGCACGGTCGCGCCATCCACTGCCAACCGGCCCCGAAGATCCACCCGCCCGCCGGGCCGGTTGTACTTGACGGCATTGGACAGCAGGTTCACCAGCACCTGCTCGACACGCACCGGGTCTGCGTGAATCCAGCGTGCGTCTTCGGCGATCTCCAGCGTGCACTGCACCTGGTCACGTTTCGCGTCGGCGGCGACGAACGCCAGCGCGTCGCGGGCCAGCGGCGCCAGGTCCACCGGCCCCAGGGAAAGCCGCAGGCTGCCGGATTCGATGCGCGACAGGTCCAACACGTCGCTGATCATCCCGGTCAGGTGCCAACCCGCCCGTTCGATCAAGGCCACACCGTCGCGCCGCCGGGCGTCCGCCTGGACCACCGGATCCTGCGACAAGGACTGAGCAAAACCGACGATGGCGTTGAGCGGCGTTCGCAGCTCATGGCTCATGCGAGACAGGAACTCGGTCTTCGCCAGGCTGGCCGCCTCGGCCGCTGCCCGAGCCTGTTCAGCGGCGCGCGTGCGCAGGGTGTCGGAGATGTCCGAGACCACGATGATCCAGGCCACGTCCCGGGCCCCGCTGACGGGAGTCAACTGCAACTGTGCCTCGAATGCCGGGGCGTCTGCAGGCTTGAGCGGCAGGCGATCGGTGCGGGCCTCGCGCGGGTTGAGGCGGGGGATCAACCAGGCTGCGAGATCGGGGTTCTTGCCGGTGGTCACCTGGGCCAGACCGGCGAGCGAGCGCCGCTGCGCCAGGGCCTCCAGCGGCTGGCCCAGCAGGCGCGCTGCCGCTTCGTTGGCGTAACGAACGCCCAGCGTCGCGTCGAGGGCCAGCAGGCCGTCGCGCAGCGAGCCGAGAATGGCCGTGCGCTCGCCCAGCCCCTCCCGCAGCTTGGATTCAGCCGACTCCCGCCTCTGCATCTCCGTGGCCCGGACCTCCAGGAAATGGTTCAGCGCATGGCTGAGCACGATGATCTCGTCGGTCGAATCGATGCTGTCGGGATCAACCAGCAGGCGGGCGCCGCGGTCGTCGATCTTCAGACCGCGCAGGTCCTGCACCAGGCCCGCAAGCCGCCGGGTGACCAGGCGGTGCATCAACAGCAGCAGGCCCAGGGCGATGGCCACCACCTTGAGCAGTTCCCAGGGCAGACGCTCCATCGCACGGCGCTCGATCTGGGCATCGATCTCTGCAAAGGATTCGCTGATGCGCAGGCTGCCAATCGGCGCCGGCCGCGCTGCCACGCTCAGCTGGACTTGGCGCTGCTCAACGGCCCGCGTGATGTCGAAGCCTGGCCGCCACAGGTCGACCAGGATCTTGCCGTCGTCGGCCAGCACCTGGGCCCGCACCACGGCACCATCGCGCACGAGGTTGCGCGACAGCAGATCCAGTGCGGCGAGGTCGTAGTTCCACAGCGCCAGTGCAATGGGAGGAGAGCTCAGGGACAGCGCGGCTTCAGTGCGCGCCCGGGCGGCCTGGGTCAGGTCACCGCGTTCACGCCACAACTCGATCGCACCGATCAGCACGAAAACCGTCACGCTGAACGCCGCGACAGACACCAGCATCCGGGTGATCAGCGACGAGTTCAGGCGCAACAACGGAGTCACTGGGTACGGCGGGGTGGGGGCGGCCGGGGCAGGGGCGCGGCCGGGATGGCGCTGTGGCGCTGCAGGCGGCCAGCATACCCAACTGCCGGGCCCGCGCCAACCCGCACCCGCGCTCCATCAATCATCCATTTGGCGCTTGAACCGATGGATGAACCAGGTGACCACGCCCACCACCGGCAGCACCGCCACACCCACCACCACCTCGGGCTGCAGGTGCCAGCCCTCCAGCGCTGGCAGTGACTTGGCCGCCTTGGCCAGGTAGCCGACCAGGCTCAGGGCGTAGTAGCTGATCGCCACCACCGACAGGCCCTCCACCGCCTGCTGCAGGCGAAGCTGAAGCTTTTGTCGGTGCACCATCGCCTTCAGGAGGGCCTGGTTGCTGGCCTCGCGCTTCATCTCCACCCTCACCCGGGCCAGGCTGACAGCGCGGTTGATGCGCTCCGCAATGTCGGTCAGGCGGTGGTCGGTGCTGTCGCACAACGCAATGGCAGGCTCGAACCGGTGGCCCAGGAAGCCGCCCAACGTGCGCGAGCCGGCGATGCGGCGCTCGCGCAGGCTCCCCAGCCGGTCGGCCACCAGGGCGCGGTAGGCGCGGGTGGCCGAGAAGCGGTAGCGCGTGCGCGAGGCACTGTGCTCCACCTCGGCGGCCAGCCGCGTCAACGCCTCCAGCGACTGGGCATCCTCGGCGTGTGAGCTCTCCTCGCGCGCCATCGCGTCGACCAGGCCCTGCAACGCGGTCTCCAACTCGGCCAGTGCCGCGGCCTCGCGCTGGGCCACCGGGAAGCCCAGCATGGCCATCATGCGGTAGGCGTCGATCTCGCACAGGCGCTGCACGCTGCGTGCTGCCTGGTCGGCAGTCAAGCCCTGGTCGAGCAGCACGAAGCGGGTGAAGCCGTCGGCCGACACGGTGAGCCGGGTGAAGACGGTGGCCGCGCCGTCGGCGATCTGCGAAGCCATCAATGGCGCGCCAGGCTCCGCACCTGGGGTGGCGAAATGGCCGTGGCAGCGCTCGACCAGGCCCGCGTCGGCGCGCAGCACCAGCACGTGGGTGGCCGAGATCAGTTCCCCTGCGCCCTCGCCCGACAGCAGCGTGGTGAAGGCCACAGGCAGGTGGGTGTGGGCGTTGGCCTGCTCCAGCAGCGTTGCCAGGCCGGGGCCTTCGCGCGCGGCCTCGTCTGCGCCGAGCGAGCGAGTCATCTGCCAGCTGATGAACTCGCCGTGGCGCTCCAGCTTCAGGGCCCATCCGGGCCCCTTGAGCACGTGGCGCCGCACACCGGCCGGCGGGGCCGCATGGCCCACCGTTGCGCACAGCACCGCCAGGGCCTGCTCGGCGCGGGCCGGCTGCATCTGCCAGTGCACCCAGGACGAGACCACGCTGTCCGCGGCCACTGCCATCGGCGGGCGGGCGTGCAGTTCCTCGTGCAGGGCCAGGCGTTGCCTCGCGGGCCACGGGGCCGGGGTGTCGTTGGGCATGGGTGTGCTCATCGCCGCAAGTCTCGCACGGCGGCCGGTGGTGCCGGACGGCATACACTGCCAGCCCGGCATCGTTGCCGCAGGTGTACACCGGCATGGATCTCGTCTACTCGCTGCTGGCCGTGGGGCTGGCCTATCTCGTCGGCTCGCTGTCGTTTGCCGTCATCGTCAGCCGCGCCATGGGCCTGTCGGACCCGCGCTCCTACGGCTCGGGCAATCCCGGCGCAACCAACGTGCTGCGCTCGGGCAACAAGGCCGCGGCATTGCTGACGCTGGCTTTCGACGCCTTGAAGGGCTATCTCCCGGTGCTCGCAGCGTTGATGCTTCAGCCGCGCTTCGGCTGGGGAGAGACCACGGTCGGCTTCGTCGGGCTGGCCGCCTTCCTCGGCCACCTGTGGCCGGTGTTCTTCCGTTTCCAGGGCGGCAAGGGCGTGGCCACGGCCGCGGGCGTGCTGCTGGCGCTGAACCCGCTGCTGGGCCTGGCCACGCTGGGCACCTGGATCATCATCGCGGCCTTCAGCCGCTACTCGTCGCTGGCGGCGATCGTGTCGGCCGCTTTTGCGCCGTTCTACCAGCTGCTGATCTGGGGCGCCTCACCGATGGTGCTGGCCATCGCCGTGATGAGCCTGCTGCTGGTGTGGCGTCATGAGGCCAACATCCGCAAACTGCTGGCGGGCACCGAATCCAGGTTGGGGCAGAAGGCCGGCCCCACGGTGGCTGGCGCGCCATCACACAAGCCTTCACACCACACGCGGCACACCCGCAAAGGAAAGCCATGACCCTGCAACGCTTCGACGTCGGCGCCCGCATGTCCGAGATGGCCGTGCACAACGGCGTGTGTTACCTCGCCGGCCAGGTGGCCGAGGACGGCTCGCAAGACATCTACGGCCAGACGCGCCAGGTGCTGGCCGCGATCGATGCGCTGCTCGCCAAGGCCGGCACCGACAAGACCCGGATCCTGCGCGCCCAGATCTACCTGGCCGACATCTCGGATTTCCCGGGCATGAACTCGGTCTGGGACACCTGGGTGGTGGCCGGCCACACGCCGCCACGCGCCACCGTGCAGGCCGCACTGGCCAAAGCCGAGTGGAAGATCGAGATCGTGGTGACTGCGGCCGTCTGATGGAGCGCAGCCCGCGCCGCGATCTGATCGCCTTGGCCGCTGTGGCGATCGCAGCCACGCTGGCTTTTGGCCTGTGGCAGGGCCGGCGCGAGGCCCGTCAGGGCGACGAGATCGCCCGCTTGGCGCGGCTGGGCGACATCCGCATGGTGTCGTCGCAGACCTGTGTCTTCTGCGACCGCGCGCGCCTGTGGTTCGACACCCACCACGTGGCCTACAGCGAGTGCTTCATCGAGCGAGATGGTGCCTGCGCCGCGCAATACCGCGCCCAGAATTCGCCCGGCACGCCGCTGATCTGGGTCCGTGGCCAGCCCCAATTGGGCCTGTCGCCGACCCGGCTGCTGGACGCCCTGCGCCAACCAGCTTGACCGCTTACAGCCCCAGTGCGGCGGGGTTGCCCCGGCCCTGGCGCACCAGCACCGGCTCGTCGCCGCTGAGGTCGATGACCGTGGTCGGCTGCATCGGGCAGGCGCCGGCATCCACCACGGCCTGCAGCTGTTTCTGGAAGCGCTCGCGGATCTCGGTTGCCTCATTCAGGGGCTCGGTCTCGCCGGGCGGGATGAAGGTCGTTGCCAGCAGCGGCTGCCCGAGTTCCTCCAGCAGCATCTGCAACACCTTGTGCTCCGGCACGCGCAGGCCGATGGTGCGGCGGGACGGGTGCGACAGCCGGCGCGGCACCTCCTTGGTCGCCTCCAGGATGAACGTGAACGGGCCTGGGGTGCCGAGTTTCAACAGGCGGTACTGCTGGTTGTCCACGCGGGCATAGGTGGCCAGCTCGGACAGATCGCGGCACAGCAACGTCAGGTGGTGCTTGTCGTCGACCTGGCGGATGCGGCGCAGGCGCTCGGCGGCTGCCTTGTCATCGAGGTGGCAGACCAGGGCATAGCTGGAGTCGGTGGGCACAGCGGCCACGCCGCCGGCATGCAGAATCTGCGCGGCCTGCTTCAGCAGGCGCGGTTGCGGGTTGTCCGGGTGGACCTCGAAGAGCTGCGACATGTGCCGATTGTCGCAGCCCCCAATGCGTCGCCGATGCCGGCCCGCGTGCACAATCGGCCGCGCCATGACAGCGCCCGCGGCCGACAACCGACAGACCACCAGCGTGGTGATCCTGGGTGCGGGCATGTCGGGCCTGTGCATGGCGATCCAGTTGGGCAGGGCAGGGATCGAGGACTACATCATCCTGGAAAAGCAGCCCGGGCTGGGCGGTACGTGGTGGGACAACGTCTATCCCGGCGCGCATGTGGACGTCCCGGCACCGGCCTACTCGTTTTCCTTCGAACGCAACCCGCACTGGACACGGCGCTTCGCCGCGGCCCCGGAGATCCAGGCCTACATGCAGCGCTGCGCCGAGAAGCACGCGGTGCTGCCGCGTGTCCGGTTCGGCACCCGCATCACGCGGGCCCGGTTCGACGCTGCCAGTGGACATTGGCTGGTCGATACCGACACCGGGCCCGGCGTGCGGGCGCGCTTCTTTGTCTGCAGCACGGGGCCGTTGAGCCAGATCCGATACCCGGACATCCCAGGCTTGGCGGGCTTTCGCGGCAAGCTGCTGCATTCAGCGCGGTGGGACCGGGGCCACGATCTGACGGGCCAGCGCGTCGCCATCATCGGCACCGGCTCCACGGCCTCGCAGCTGGTGGCGCCAATCGCCCGGCGGGCCAGCCAATTGCATGTCTTTCAGCGCACCGCCAACTGGGTGCTGCCACGCCTGGACCGCCCGTACAACGCGCTCGACCGCCTGCTCGCGCGCTTCCCGCCTTATTCGGCGCTGGTTCGCCGGGCCTGGGTGGCCGTGCTGGAGTGGGGCCGTCGAGGCTTCGACGAAGGCACACTGGTGCGCCGCGGCATGCTGCGCACCGCCGAGGCCCACCTGTGCCGCCAGGTCAGCGACATGCCGTTGCGCGCCCGGCTGCGCCCCACCTACCCATTGGGCTGCAAGCGCATCATCTACTCGAACGACTATTTCCCGGCACTCGGCCGTCCGAACGTCGAGCTGGTGACCGAGCCCATCGCCCGCATCACCCCGAACGGCATCGTCACTGCCGACGGGCGCGAGCGGCCTTTGGATGTGCTGGTCTGTGCCACGGGTTTCGATGTCCAGCAGTTGCTCAGCTCTCTGGTGATCGAAGGGGCTGAGGGGCGCACCCTGCGCGAGGCCTGGGCCGAAGGCCCCGAGGCGCACCTGGGCGTCACCGTCTCGGGTTTCCCGAATCTGTTCCTGATGCTGGGGCCCAACACCGCCACCGGCCACACGTCGACACTGCTCTACATCGAGCCCGAGGTGCGCTACGCCATCGCCTGCATGCAGCGGGTGGTTGCTGGCGACCAACGTTGGATCGACGTGCGCCCCGAGGTGCAACGCGCCTCGAACGCCCGTCTGCAGCAACGCCTGGCCGGCTCGGTGTGGACGCAATGCCAGAGTTGGTACCGCGCCGACAGCGGCAAGGTGATCGCGCTGTTCCCCGGCTTCACCCGCGAGTACCAGGCGCTGCTGCGCCGGCCCGACTTCGCCGAGTACACCTTTGGCTGAAGTGAGCCCATGCGTGTTGGGTTGCCTGGACCGCGGCGGGCCGCTCGCAACCCAAACCGGTCCTCGCCGGACGCTAAGTCGATGCAAGAAGGCCGTCACTCAACGCCGAGGGCGAGCCGCACCTTGCGCTGGCACGTTCGTGAATCAGCGCGTCGAACAGGCGGGTCATACCCGCACGACGAGCCGCCTCGATAAGGGTCCGGTCGATCACGTCGCGCTGCGCATGGCTGCCGCCGAAGCGGTGCGCCACGTCACGCACCGGCCGCAGCAACTGGACAACCTGCTCGTACCGCCCCTCGCCGAAGGCCTTGATGGCGCGCGTCACGGCCTGGCCGACTTCGAGCGTGAAGCCGGCGTTGTCGTCATCGCGCTCGGTGGCCCGGTTCTGGGCGTCGAGCAGTCCCTGGGCGCTGGCCGTGCGCCCGGCGGCGACGAAGGCCATCATGGCGTGCATGTCGTTGAAGGCGTAGTTCGCCGCGGTCGCCAGTGGCGCCCAGCGGTCTGCCAGCGCCTGCCAACGGTGGCCGACGTCGATGCCGCGCAGGTACAGGCGCCACAGCAGTGAAGAGGCGTCGACCATGTCCAGTACGACGCCCGACGCCGCCCCGCAGATGGGGCCGTCGACGAGGGCCAGCACCTCGTCGATCTGGTCCATGTCGAGGTGATACAGCGCCAGGTGCCACCAGTTGTGTGTGGCGAAGAAGCTGTTCTCGCTCCATGCGGCCACGTTTCCGCGCATCCATGCGATGCCTTCCTGCCGACGCCCCTGCATCTCCAGCACATGTGCCACGGCATGCTGTCCCCAGCCATCGAGCGGCTGGATCTCGACGCAACGGCGTCCCAGCGCCTCGGCGCGACCGTAGCGCCCGGTTTCCTCCAGCCCGAATGCCATCATGCCCAGCACGGCATGGAAGCCGGTCGTGTCAGGGCCCCAGTGCGGCAGCGCGCGGGCGATGCGGTCATGCAGCATGCGTGAATCGCCACGGAAGAAGTCGATCTGGTGCCCAGCCTGCAGCGCCAGCGCGTCAAGTGGGTACTCAATGCTCAGGTCCTCGAGCGTGCGACCGGCTTCGGTCCAGCGTCCTCGGACCAAGTGACCAACTGCCTCCAGGTGCCCGCGCTCGCGCCTGGTCATCGGCAAGGCCAGCGCACGCCGGTGCGACTCGCGCGCGGTGCTGACGCCGGCCGGCTCGGTGCCCAGCAAGTGAAGGTAGGCGTGAAGCAAATGTCCCATGGCCATCTCGGGGCTGGCCTCGAGTCCGGCATCAACACTCGCCACCGGGTCGCCGATGAAGCAGCGCAATTGGTGCTGCGCTGTTTCCAACTGCTCCAGCGCGGCTGGCATGCAGCCGCTGACCACGTGGCCGGCGGAGTCTTTGAGGTTCATGAGCGTGTCCTGAGGTCGCGGTTTGGATGGACACATGATCGGCTTGGCCCCCTCTTCAGGTCCTTGCCTTGGTCCTGAATCCGTATGAAATGTGGGATGTGCGGCGGGCGGGGCCTCGCCCGAGGTCTGCGACACTTGCCCACCGCCATGGACGATTACGCGCTTCGATTTGGCAGCTTCAGGCTCGATACGGTTCGCCGCGTGCTGCTGAACGACGGTGTTCCCGTCCGCATCGGTCCCCGGGCAACCAGCTTGCTGTTGGTGCTGGTCGAGCGCCGCCGCTCGGTGGTGTCCAAGGCCGAGCTGCTCGACCTCGTATGGCCAGGCCTAGTCGTCGAAGAGAACAACCTGCAGCAGCACATCTCGGCGCTGCGCAAGCTGTTCGGTCCGCAGGCCATTGTCACGGTGCCGGGGCGGGGCTACCTGTTCGCGCTCGCGCCCGAGGGCGAGCCCTTGACGGCCCCTGACCCCGGCCCCGGTTCCGGACCGGACACTGGCGCTGTACGCCCGATACGCCTGCCGCTCCTGCTGGCGAACGCACCGCTGATCGGCCGCGAGACCGAGCGCGGCGAGTTGCTGGCCTGCTTGCGCGCGCATGCGGTCGTGACGGTCGTCGGCACGGGTGGCATCGGCAAGACCCGGCTGGCGCTGGCGGTGGCACACGCGTGCCAGGCCGACTTCGCCGGCGGCGTCTGGCTGACCGACTTGTCCGTGCTGAGCGACGGTGGGCAGGTGGCGGCGACCGTGGCTCACGCGCTGGGCATCGCAATACCCTCAGAGCCCGCCGCAGTGAGCGCCCATGCCGGGACGATGGCAGCCGCGTTGCGCGGGCAGGAGCTGCTGCTGGTGCTGGACAACTGCGAACATGTGCTCGACCCCGTGGCTGCGCTGGTCGATGCACTGCGCGAACGCGCACCGCAGGTGCGGGTCTTGGCCACGTCGCAGGAACCCCTGCACGTGGTGGACGAGCAGGTGTTTCGACTGACGCCGCTCGCGGTACCTGATCCTGCCGCCGCCACTGCCGAAGGACAGCTGGCCAGCGGCAGCGGGGCAGTGCAACTGTTCATCGCACGCGCCCAGGCGATTGATCGGCACTTCGCTGCGACGCCCGACGTGCTGCCGATCGTCGCCGACATCTGCCGACGACTCGATGGCCTGCCGTTGGCCATCGAGCTGGCTGCGGCGCGGCTGCCACTGCTGGGTGTGCGGGCGCTGCAGCAGCGCCTGGATGAGCGCTTGAGCGTGCTGGGGGCGCGCCCCGGTCGGGGTCCGCTGCGCCAGCAGACGATTCGCGCCGCCTTCTCATGGAGCCATGCGCTGTTGAACAAGCAGGAGCAGATCATCTGGCGCCGGCTCGCGGTGTTCTCAGGTGGCTTCTCGCTGGACCTGGCGCATCGGCTGTTGGTCGACGCAGACTTCGCGCCCGAGGCCGTGCTCGACCAACTCGGCGCGCTGGTCGACAAATCGCTGCTGATCGCCGACGCAGGCGACGACCGCCGCCCACAGCGCTACAGGCTCCTCGAGCCGGCACGGGCGTTTGCGCTGGCGCAACTCGAGCAGGCCGATGAACTCGATGCCATGCGTCTTCGCCATGCTCGGGCCCTGGGCGACTTGCTGAAGGCCAGTGACGATCGTGTGGCCCACGAGCGGCGTTTCGACGTCCAGATCGGCCGACTCGCGGCCGAGTTGGACAACCTGCGTGCGGCCATGCAGTGGCTGACCGAGCGCATGGACCGTCGGCCCGATGCTGCATGGGTCGACCAGTGCACCGTTCGGCAGCTGGCGATCACGCTGGCGGCCCATGGGGACTGGCTGTGGAGCGAAGTCGATTCGTTCGGCGAGGGGCTGCGGTTCTGTCGACGCGCGCGCGAATGCCTGGACGACGACGTGCCGGTAGCGCTCGCTGCACGACTGCGCCTGGCCCATCAAATGCTGGCACGCACGCGCCTGCGGCCGGCCGCCGAGTGGGCCGTCGATGCGCCCTTGGCGCTGGAGGGGTTCCGGCAGGGCAGCGACCGGGTGGGCCTGTACCGGGCGTTGTGTGCGCTGGGCGGCACGCCACCCGGCGTAGTCAGCGACGACGAGTCGCTCGCGCTGCTGCGCGAAGCTGAACAGCTGGAACTGCCGGAATGGTCCCCTGTCTTGCGCCGACGCCGCCAGGCCGCGCTGGAGTGGTGTCACGACAGAGGCGGGCGCATCGAGGCCTGCCGTCAGGCCGGCCTGCGCAGCGTCGCCTTGGCTCACGAGGCCGGAGGAGTGGGCGAAATCGCGGCGCTGGGGAATCTGGCCGACACCGAGTTCGAGCTGGGTCTGGTGGACGATGCCATTGCATCGTGCCGGCGCGCCATCGCCGTGGCAACCCAGCTCGGGCGTCCTGAGGAGGCGTTTAACGCCTTCCAACACATGGTGCCGGCCTTGCTCGAGCGCGAGCGCATAGCAGAGGCTGAAGCCGCGATCCGCCAGGGGCGCGATCAACTGCTGCGCAGCCTGGGCTCAGCCAGCGGCATGCTCATGCCATTGGCCTTGCTGGCCTTCAAGCGCGGAGAGGAGCGGTTGGCCGTGCAATTGGTCGGCTGCGCCGACCGCGCCAGGACTGACGAGGGACTGGACCTGCACTCGCCCGAGCGCCGTATGCGCGACGCTGTCCTCAGCGGAATGTCGAATGTCCTGCCTGAGGCAGCGATGTCGGCGCTACAGGCCGAAGGTGCCCAGTGGGATGCAGATGACGGCTTTGCGAGGGGTGGCATGGATTGAATTCACCATGAGGTGCTCCTCCCCTACGCATACAGCCGTCTGTCGGGCGCCTGGCTGACGTCGATACAGAGGCCCGAACCGGACGTTTACGAGCACCCGCTCCTGGCCGTCTGCAGTCAATCAGAGCCACCTCCAACTGAAATCGCTCAGAGTGCCTGGAGGAAGCGTGCGATCGCAGCGTTGACCACCGCTGGGTGGGTCACCGGGCCCATGTGGCCCAGTTCGGGGAAGTTCACGCGCTCGAGGCGGGGCAGTACGGTCTCCAGGCGTGCCGACACCGCGTGGGCGGCTGGGGTCGAGCGGTCGCCGCTCGTCAGCAGCACGGGCATGTCCAGGGCCGAAAAGGCCTGCAGCGGCGTGGGCTCGGTCAGCAGCGCATGGCCCCAGCGGCGCAGGTTCTTCACCGACGCGGCGATGGCCGGTTGCCGGTTGGGTGGGGTGGCATCCCAGGCTCCAGGGCCCATCCAGTAGTCGATGAAGATCCGGGCGGCTTCATCCAAGTTGCCATCGTCGAGCGCCAGCGTGGCCCGGGCCACCGTGTCGCGGGCACCGTCGGCGGCATTCGGTGGCGTCGAGTGGCCGTCGATCAGCGCGAACAGCGTCGGTTCGTAGAGCACCAGGGCCCGCACCCGACCGGGGTTCGCCAAGGCTGCGACCAGGGCCACCGCCGCGCCGTACGAGTGGCCCGCCAGCACCAGTGGTGTTCCCGCGCGCGCCAGCACCGGCTCCAGCAAGGCGGCCTCGTCGCGCAGCGCGATGCGGCTGTCCGACGGCCACTCCGGGCTCTGGCCGGATCCATAGGAGTCGGCCGCCAGCACATGGAAGCGCGGCGCCAGCAGGGCCATCAGATCCTTCCACTGCCCGCTGGTGCTGGCATTGGCATGCACGCAGACCACGCCGGGGCCGCTGCCGGCTTCGCGGAAGAAGGGGTGGACGGGGCTCACGGGAGCATTTTCAGGCGGCTTGCGCCAGCAGGTGCGTGCCCAGGGCCTCGGCCACCTCGATGCCGTCCACCCCGGCGGACATGATGCCGCCGGCATAGCCCGCGCCTTCGCCCGCCGGGTACAGGCCGGACACGTTCAGGCTCTGGTAGTCCTTGCCGCGCGGTATGCGCAGCGGCGACGAGGTACGCGTCTCCACGCCGGTGAGCACTGCGTCGGCCATCGCAAAGCCGGGAATCTGCCGCTCGAACGCGGGAAGGGCCTCGCGGATGGCCGCCAGCGCTGCATCGGGCAGGCTGCCACGGCCGGGCTCGGCCAGGTCGGTCAGGTGCACGCCGGGCTTGTAGGAGGGCAGCACGCTGCCGAACTCGCGTGCCACCGTGCTGCCATGCCGGCCAGCGACGAAATCACCCACCAACTGGCCGGGAGCCTGGTAGGCGCCGCCGCCCAACTCGAAAGCGCGCGACTCCCAGAAGCGCTGGAACGTGATGCCGTCCAGCGGCGAGACCGTGCCGCCGGTCAGGCCGTCCTGACGGTAGTCCTGCGGGTCGATGCCGACGACGATGCCGGCGTTCGCGTTGCGTTCGTTGCGCGAGTACTGGCTCATGCCGTTGGTGACCACGCGGCCGGCCTCCGAGGTGGCGGCCACCACCGTGCCGCCCGGGCACATGCAAAAGCTGTAGACCGAGCGGCCGTTGCTCGCGTGGTGCACCAACTTGTAGTCGGCCGCGCCGAGGATCGGGTTGCCCGCGTTCGGGCCGAAACGGGCCTTGTCGATCAGGCTCTGCGGGTGCTCGATCCGAAAACCCACCGAGAAGGGCTTGGCGTGCATCTCCACGCCGCGCTCATGCAGCATCGCGAAGGTGTCGCGCGCGCTGTGCCCGACGGCCAGCACGACGTGGTCGGTGCGGATCTGCTCGCCAGAGGCGAGAGTGATCCCGCGCACCTGGCCGGCCTCCACCAACAGATCCGTGACGCGTTGCTGGAAGCGGATCTCGCCGCC
>Ga0075156_10001037_pt1 | contig 14885 bp, 15 predicted proteins | sample JI81AbrownDNA_FD_70966 | JGI IMG/M metagenome (GOLD analysis project Ga0075156, IMG submission 70966) | Wastewater effluent complex algal communities from Wisconsin, to seasonally profile nutrient transformation and Carbon sequestration -... | ecosystem: Engineered > WWTP > Effluent > Algae...
TCCGCAAAACAGGTGCTCTCTGGGCCTGGCGTATATATGGCACTCGGTGCTCTTGGACGCACGTTTGGCGGAGCAGCTATTGGCTTTTTTGGAGCGCCAATCGCTGCGGGAATACTCGGTTCAGTACGATCGTGGAATAGGACAGCTGCTGAACTTCGAGAACGTGATCGAAATGCACGCGCCGGTGTTCGTGATGGAAAAACGGGCGCACTTAATATCGTTGCTGCTGAGCGTGCAGAACAGGTAGTGCTTGTGAATGGAAAAGAAATGCAGAATGGACTCACTGCAAAATTAATGCGCCTTACGGAACAGGCAATGCAAGCAGAGGGTACTGAAAAGCAACGTCTCCTCGCGCAGCTTCGTGCTCGTGTCGAATATGTACATGACAAGGAACGACTACACCGCATTGAATACGGTGGTGCGCATGGTCGCGTGTCACGTCACGTTGCACTTGTAGAAACTCTTGGACGAGCGCTTGCATATTTGAGTGAAGAGGAGCTTGCAGCAAGTACGGAAGTGACTGAGCGTCTTACAAAAACACAGTCTCGTTTGAATAGAACGCTTACACGAACGGAAGAAGCGATTATTGCGGCACGTCTCAAGGGGAGAAAAAGCGAACTCGTAAAAAGTGCAGCTGTCGCAGCTTCATTCTCAGTTGCGGGCGCGCTCATAGCTGACTACTTCCGCGCCGATTCAGTATCTCGCAACCCGTTGAATACTGAACCGAATATTCCTCCTTCAGGAACAGCTGCAGGAGGCGCAGAGCTGGAACAGGTTCTCTCTACCAACGCACCGCAAGAGGCTGTGGCATCCTATACCATCAAGCAGGGAGACACGCTCTGGGATATCTTAAGTCAGAAGACTGTGCTTGCCGAACTAGGCGAGACTCGCGCACGAGAGAATGCGGTCGCAAATATCGTTAAGTCACTTTCTTCAGCAGAACTTCAGGAAATTGGCATTACGAGTGGAGACGCGCGCAAGATCTACCCCGGCGACACTATTAATATGGAAAAACTTTCAGCGCTTCTTAAAGAACAGCAGAGTATTATCGAAAGTGCTCGCGCACGTTTCGGCCAGTTACCTATTGATACCGATCTTGCAGATATCATTCCAGCAAAAGTAGAGAAGTAGAAACCTAGCTGTGGATGCGTGTACCGATGAATGGTTCTCCATTAAGGTAGTGCTCGAGCTCAGTGATTTTTGTGCCGTTTATGATAGTCACTTCCATACCAGCAGCTTCTGCTGCTCGGGCAGCAACAGGGTCAAATGGGGAAGAGAGACCAGGGTTCCATTCGTCAGGTATAAGCTTTCGAAAATCAGTCCAGGTGATATCTTCTATTTTTTCAGCATCAGGGTTAAGTCGTGGGTCTGCGGTGTAGACGTAATCAATATTTGAAAGGTTCACGAGTTTCTGTGCACCTCGGTGTGCGGCAATCTGTACCGCACGGAGATCTGTCGAAGAGCCCGGGCGATATCCTGAAGCAACAATAAGCGATGTGTCTTGCGGTACGTCTGCGCTCTCGTCAGGGTTCGTGATCATGACCGGATAGGCTATATCGCGGAAGATGGTTCGGAGGAGATGTCCGTTGAGGCGGGTTGCGTGGATACCCATCCAGTCGAGGTCCTCAGGATCAAGCTCCGTTACCCGTGCAGCTGCGTCTTGGTAACGCCTGGCAGTACGGCCACCGCCGGTGATTATAATAAAACGTCGCCCGGAGAGGGCGATTTGTTGCTCTATAAGGTTTCTAAAATTAGTGAGGAAAACGGTGTCAATTGCGTCGGGAACAATGAGTGAACCCCCGACCGACATGACAATAGTTTCCGGTTCCGGCATCCCCTAAAGTGTACCATAAGCACCCTAAAGACGGTCAATTCGGCAAATGGGGGAAGGCCTGTTGACCTTTTTACCGAGACCTGTATAATAGCGCCACTGTCAATTTTGAGTACGTTTTGAGTCCTTTTGGCCTCCCAAGGCCAGAGGGATATTTCAGCTCATTTTGGAGGCAGTCGTTTTTTGACAACACCCACAAGCGACATCGCGCAGAATTTTAATTTTGCCTGATTGAACACGTGGGGGTTGTGTGATCTTCTAGCGGAATTTCATACAGCTGAATACCCGAATATATACAAGCAACCGTATGTATTCGGTATTGATGTAAAGTTACATATGCGAAACGCATGTGTAATGGCACAGCAACACCAAAAAATAATATATGGCAAAAGCTATCAGAAGCATTCGTGTTTCTGCATTTTCTTTTGCCGTATCCTGGAAAGGTTTGAGAGCGCGCAAAGCAAGTACAATGCGCACATGCTCTCGAATCGACAAGATCTGCATCATTAGATGCAATCCTGTTCTTAACTTAGAGTTTGATCCTAGCTCAGGATGAATGCTGGCGGCGTGGATGAGGCATGCAAGTCGAATGAATTTAGATTCATGGCAGACGAGGTAGGAACACGTAGGTACGTACCCCAAAGTCAGGGATAACCTGCCGAAAGGCAGAATAATACTTGATGGTCCCGCAAGGGTAAAGATTTATCGCTTTGGGAACGGCCTGCGTTCTATCAGCTTGTTGGTAAGGTAACGGCTTACCAAGGCTACGACGGATAGGGGAGCTGAGAGGCTGACCCCCACCGATGGAACTGCGACACGGTCCATACTCCTACGGGAGGCTGCAGTCGAGAATCTTCCGCAATGGACGAAAGTCTGACGGAGCGACGCCGCGTGGTTGATGAAGTCCTTAGGGACGTAAAAACCTTTTATGAGGGAAGAAGTCTATTGACGGTACCTCATGAATAAGGGGCTCCCAATTCTGTGCCAGCAGGAGCGGTAATACAGAAGCCCCGAGCATTATCCGGATTTACTGGGCGTAAAGGGTGTGTAGGTGGTGTGATTAGTCGGGCGTAAAATCCTAGGGCTCAACCCTAGGCTCGCGTTCGAAACGGTCATACTCGAGGAAGTGAGAGGTGTGCGGAACTCAAGGTGTAGGGGTGAAATCCGTTGATATCTTGGGGAACACCAAAAGCGAAGGCAGCACACTGGCACTCTCCTGACACTGAAACACGAAAGCGTGGGTAGCGAATCGGATTAGATACCCGAGTAGTCCACGCCCTAAACGTTGTCCGCTAGCTATGAGGAGTATCGACCCTCTTCGTGGCGTAGCTAACGCATTAAGCGGACCGCCTGGGTAGTACGAGCGCAAGCTTAAAACTCAAAGGAATAGACGGGGGCTCGCACAAGCGGTGGATCATGGGGCTTAATTCGTCACTAAGCGAGGAACCTTACCAGGGCTAGAAATCCTACTGCACGCCTCCCGAAAGGGAGGAAGCCTTCGAGGGTGTAGGACAGGTGATGCATGGCCGTCGTCAGTTCGTGGCTTGAGCTGTTCCCTTAAGTGGGGAAACGAACGCAACCCTCGTTGCCTGTTACAAGTGTCAGGCGAGACTGCTCCCTCACGGGAGAGGAAGGTGAGGATGACGCCAGGTCAGCATGTCCCTCGATGCCCTGGGCTGCACCCGTGATACAATGGGTAGTACAACGAGACGCAATGTCGTAAGACGGAGCAAATCTTTATAAAACTATCCTTAATTCGGATTGAAGTCTGCAACTCGACTTCATGAAGCTGGAATCGCTAGTAATCGTGGATCAGCATCGCCACGGTGAATACGTTCCCGAGCCTTGTACTCACCGCCCGTCAACTCAAGGGAGCCGGAAGTGCCCGAAGCACGCGCTTGTCGCGTTCTACGGTAAATTCGGTGACAGGGAGTAAGTCGTAACAAGGCACGGCTAGCGGAAGCTGGTCGTGGATTAATTCCAATTGGACACGTCGTTGAAGTTCTGGTAACAGAATCTCGAATAACGGCTAATTGGTCGACTTTGTGTGGCTCAATTGACCACACAAAAAGGGATGAGCACTAACCTTCAAAATGTGCTCTAGACACCGGGAAAGACTGGTCCAGAATACGGTAAAAGAAAGTGTGCAAAACGCCAAATAAAAACACCCCCAATGGGGGTTTTTATCGTTTTGAAAGGCGGAGCCATGTTTTGGTTATCCATAATACCAAAACCGGCGAGCCCGGGCAGGAGGTGAGAAAGCCTGGGAGGCTTTCGCAAGACCTTGAACACGACCGTGTGAAAGGTGTACCGCTCCTGTAAGGAGATTACTGAGCGTCAGCGTGAGAAGCGAATACATGAAGCTTCGCAAGACTCATTGAGGATTTTTGAGTGAAGGGAAAAAAGCTCAATGAGTGGACAGTTCCTGTAAGGAATTAGTGACCTGACGCAGCTTTGCATATAAGAAAACCGACGATCTCCAGTGGAGATCGTCGGTTTTCTCGTGTTTGTTAGTGAAGAGTTGGGCCGCTATATTCAACTCCTTTGCTTCTCAGTACTTTTACAAGAAGTCCATGGAGGCCATCCTTCATTTCATCAGTAAGGTCATCGCGCTGATCGAGTGTTTCAAGAATTTCCAGAGTATCCTGCACATCCTTGCTATTGAACAGTTCGAGCGCTGCCTCTTGCCGTTCTTCTTGCGCCGAGAGCTCGTCTACTACCTTCTCATCAGCAACCCAATCGCCATTGTCGTCTTGCTTGAGTGCGTCGTCCCATCCAGCTTCCTTTTCCTTCTTTTTTCCAAGACCAAATCCTTCCATCATATACGTATCTTATCTGGGTAATGATTGTACGTATCGTACCACACAGATTTATGCCGTGTTTCCGATATCTGCTGGCTCTACATTGGAATCTTCATAGGTGCTCCGTTCCTGCATATAGTCAGGAGTGATGGGAGTATTGTTATTGATATTGAGGTTGTTTCGGATGAAGTTCACGATACCCCAGATTGAGCCGATAACAACGAAACCAAGAATGCCCCAGATAGCGAGTGACTTTGCTTGTTTCCGTCCCTCCTCGCTCGCACCTTCCATGATGAAGTAGCGGAACATATTCCATATGAAGATGAGGAATGCGATCCCCATGAGGAAGTACACAAGCGTAGTGCCTACGAAGGTGACGAGTGCTGAAAGAATGGTCTGTATATCCATATGCTCACCATGCTACCGCGCGCGAGGGTGCTTGTTAAGGTGATGGACAAGGACAGGCGCACGGTGTAATAGGGAAGAAATGGAGAGTGCAGCCATGTAAAAATCAAATAAACGGCTCAACAGTGCCATTTTAATACTATTGACATTATGTATTTATGTTCTAAAATTATAGATAGTATTAAGTCCTCGGGAGGGGAAAATGAAGAAGTTCATTATTGGCATGATCGTACTCGTTGCGCTGGTCTGGATGTTCGCCAACGCAACCCCGTTGCCGACCGTCCAGGTCGGTGACAAGGACCAGTGCGTCCGCGTCTTGGCCATCGAAAATGGCCAAGAAGTCAAACGCTCCTGCGATACGATCGACCTGCAAGCCGATCGCTACCACACGGAGCGCGTCTTCGGTACCGACGCCGAAGTGGCCGCCTTCAAGCAGGAGATGGCCGAGCAAAAAGCACTTCGTCTCGCGCGTCAGTAAGGCGCACAAGACCCAGGGACCGGAGAGTGATTTACTCGCTCCGGTCTTTTTTATTGCATCTCTCGGCGTAGGAGTGTATTGTTCGGAGAGATGCAGGCACCCGCCTGTTTTTTTGTTCCTAATAAAGAAAGGAGGAGGAGATGATTATCGACATGCCCCCGCGTCGGAAAGCTGGCGGATTCGCATCGCGCATCAAACCAATCGGAAGATTCGTTGCAAGTACCCGTTTCTTTTCAGGGTTCGCCGTCGCTCTACTTCTTGCGACAGGATATCAATCCATGTCCGCGAAGGAACCCGCGCTGTGCCCGATTCCGCTTGCTGCTGTTGCAACCCCTGAGCCGGAGCCGGAACCCCTTACCGGAGAAACAATGTTCGTTGCATCAGAGTTCGCTGATGTCCAATATGGACCTACTCCTCGTCGGTCTGCTCCACCAAAGAAACTTCTCGTGCGGTTTGATACGCACAGGAAGTGCCTGCAGGTAAGGGACCAGACTTCGGGAGTGTTCATACCTGACGGATGCATCGTCTACGGGGATACAGTACGGAACAAGAAACGATTCGATCAACAGTACGCCCGTGTCGGCAGGGACGAAGTGCGATGGAAGGCAGAAGAGTCTGTCGCGCGATACCGATAGTCAGGCACAAATTTAGCCGGTTGCACTAGATGCAACCGGCTTATTGTTTGGTCGCCTCTTACGAGGCGGTGGGCTGGTACGTATGCTTCCCAGCAGCTGTCTTGTGCGACCGTCGTCGCGCGAGGCGTTTCTTGATCGCCATGCGCTCCTTCTCGGTGTGCTCTTCGGGCTCAGGACCGCGCTGCTCCCGGGCGGAACTACGACCTACCATCCTATGTGCCATGTACTGCTCCTTCCTTTCTGTGAGTGAACCGTGAATTACAATACAACGCAATGAGTAGTGACGCAAGTGCGTATGCGCACCCCTTCTTTGGCATTCACAGACACAATAAAAGCCTCTGTCCGCGCTTTAGGGTGAGTCAGTCCGGGGGACTGACGCAAGACTCATCGAGCACTTTTGTGAGACGCACGAAGCAAAAGGGCCGATGAGTGGACAGACCCTGTAAGGGTCGAACCTAAGACCTTATGAGAACGGGCAGCTAAACTTCAGAAGCTTTACGTAACTTGTCCGCGCTTTAGGGTTCGAACCTAAGACCTTTCGAGTATCAGTCGAATGCTCTACCAACTGAGCTAAGCGCGGACAAATTAAACAAAGATACCTGGACTTGGACCACTTCCGGAAGAAGACTGGTCGAAATCCCTATCTTACTCTACCACCCCTATTGCCTCATAAATATCGGCAATTCGCCTTGCGACCGGGAAAATTGCTCTGCAATTTTCAGCTCGCGCGGACAGGGGCTTCTATAAAACCTTTCGAGTCCCACGATACTACCAAAAAGAGGGACATCGGGCAAACGCGCGTTTCTGTGTCGGTTTGGTATCATGAACCCATGGAGCCACTCGCAGCCCGCATTCGTCCTCGTGCACTCAATGAATTTATTGGGCAGGAGCATTTGGTGGGCGCGGGAAAGCCGATTCGCGAAGCAATTGAGAAGCGGCATCTATTCTCGTTTATTTTGTGGGGCCCTCCAGGAGTTGGAAAGACAACGCTCGCACGGATTTATTCGCGTGCGCTTAAGGCGGAACTATTTGAATTGTCTGCTGTGTCTGCAGGCAAGGAGGATATTCGAAAAATTCTGAAGACACCGAGCTTGCAACCAAAGGTATTGTTTCTCGACGAGATTCATCGTTTCAATAAGGCACAACAAGATTTTTTACTTCCGTATGTTGAGAGTGGTGAGATTACTTTAATTGGTGCAACAACAGAAAATCCGAGCTTCGAAGTGATATCAGCGTTGCTTTCGCGCGCACGGGTCTTCGTACTGAATGAGCTCGATGAAAACGACATGCGCAGTATCATCAAGCGTACTGCGCTCAAGGTACCAAAAGCTGCAGCGGATTGGCTTGTGCGGATGGCGACAGGGGATGCACGACAAATGCTCACGCTACTTGATCAGGTGCATGAGCTCCACGGAGCCATTACTGTGGAGACACTGGAGGCAACTCTGCAAAGTGCGCACATGCGGTATGACAAAAAGGGTGAGGAACACTACAACACCATTTCAGCGTTCATAAAAAGCATGCGCGCAAGCGATGCAGATGCAGCTGTGTATTATTTGGCGCGTATGGTGGAGAGTGGAGAAGATCCGTTATTTATTGCGCGACGTATGGTGATCTTTGCGAGCGAGGACGTTGGTCTCGCGCAGCCCACTGCACTTGTGGTTGCAAACGAAGTCTTTCGAGCGTGTGAGGTTATTGGCTATCCAGAATGCGCAATCAATCTTGCGCATGGCGTGGCGTATCTTGCGCAGGCAAAGAAAGATCGACGTTCATACGATGCATTACGAGAAGCACAAGCTGATGTGCGTGCGCACGGTGCGCTTCCGGTACCGGTGCATCTACGAAACGCACCTACAAAACTTATGAAAGAATTGGGGTACGGTGAAGGACAAAAATGGGAGGCGGGCTTTCGTCATGAGAAAAGCTATCTGCCTGACAAACTTAAAAAACGGCGATACCTACGCTAGTCAGCAAAAACTTGAGCTTCTAGGCTGTCTGATTCTTTCCCGAGACCATCAAGTTCTGCGTACAGATTTGAGGTGAGTGTGTACGTGAATATTGCAAAGAGAACGACTACCGTCCAGGCGATGTACGGGAAGAGTTTACTTGATTCAAGTGTATTGTTCATACGGCTAGTATACCAAGGCCGGGCGTTTCTTCCTGTGGGTGTTGTAGAAAACCTGCCTCGTGGTCGGTCCTCACGTTCTGCGGTATTATGGGCCGATGCAGACATGGGGCACCAACGAGTTTTCTCTATAAACTGATAGCATACCGCGTATATGGATTTCACTTCATTTTTTAAAGGCAAGAAGATTACCGTCATGGGGCTCGGACTCTTGGGACGTGGCGTAGGGGATGCTGCGTTTCTTGCGGAAGCAGGAGCAGAACTTATCGTGACCGATCTCAAAACGGAATCCCAGCTTGCGGATTCGTTAGAGAAATTGAGTGAGTATCCATCGATTCGGTTTACATTGGGAAAGCACGTGGAAGAAGACTTTGAAGGGAGGGACATGATTCTCGTTGCTGCCGGCGTGCCACACGATTCTCCGTATCTCATACATGCACGCGCACACGGTGCGCGCCTCACGCAAAGCGCAGCCCTTTTTGCAGAGCTTTCTAAGGTGCCTATGATAGGCATTACCGGTACACGCGGAAAATCGACAACGACTGCGATGATTGCGCACATCATAGAAGCAACAACAGGAGAGCGAGTAATCAGTGGAGGTAATATCCGTGGCGTCTCAAATCTCCAACTTTTGAAGCAGGTACAAGCAGATTCAATTGCGGTATTCGAACTCGACAGCTGGCAGTTACAGGGTTTTGGTTGGGCAGGTATCTCTCCGCAGGTTGCGGTCTTCACTACGTTTATGGAGGACCATTTGAATTATTACAAAGGTGATATGGACGCCTATTTTGCAGACAAGGCGAATATATTTATTAACCAAGATGACGACGGCGTTTTTGTTACAACACCGAGTGTATTCGAGCGCGCAAAACGCTTTGCAACTAATCGCGATATTACGATTGGGCAAGAAGTACTGCTTGCAGATGAATCAATGATTCCTGACGATGCAGTACTCTCAATGCCGGGCGAGCATAATCGCCTAAATGCCGCGCTTGCGCTTGTTGCGTGTCGGAGCATTAGCCTTTCTGAAGATGAGATCTTCGAAGCGCTTGCAAGTTTTCCGGGGGTTGAGGGACGTTTACAACTTTTGTCCACTCAAGATGGTGTGAGAATCTATAATGACAATAACGCTACAACACCACAGGCGACCATAGCAGGTATGGAGGCGCTTGATCTTGGAAACAAAAATATCGTATTGCTCGCAGGGGGTGCTGACAAGAATATCGACGTTGTACCACTTGCGAAGGCAATCACCACACACTGCAAAAGCGTATGCCTCTTGCCTGGTTCAGGTACGGATCGGCTCCTGCCACTCTTGGAAGGAAGTGAGGTTTCTGTTTCAGTGCTTCCAGATTTGAGCGGTGCATTTACCGCTGCAAAACAGCAGGCCTCTATCGGGGACATTATTCTCTTTTCTCCGGCGTTTGCATCCTTCGGTCTCTTCGTGAACGAGTATGACCGCAATGATCAATTTATGGCGTTGGTACGAGAATCTGAAACTGAGTAACGAATATGATAGGAATATTTGATTCAGGTTCGGGAGGATTGAGTGTTCTCAAAGCACTTCGGCAGATAGTACCTGATGCTGATGTTGTATATTTTGGCGACATAAAGAATGCACCCTATGGCCTCAAGTCTCAAGAAGAACTTTCGACACTTACCGTACAGGCAGTCGAACTTCTGCGAGCAAACGGTGCAGACCATATCGTGAGCGCATGCAACAGCGTCGCTGCGTCTTTGGTCATCTCGCTTTCCGACCGTATCGCATCAGCGCCCAGCGATATTATTGAAATGGTGGGACCTACCGTTGCGCACTTCCGTGATAGTGATAAGAAACTAGCGTTATGCGCTACGGTCGCAACGATTGATTCTGGCATCTACCAGAATGCATTTGAGCTTATTGGCAAAGAAGTGCGTACCATTGCCATTCCGGATTTGGCCGGAACAATTGAATCAGGAGGCACGCATGAAGCAATTCAAAAAATTATTACTGATGCATTTCGTGATGTTGATGATTTTGAAACGCTCGTACTCGCATGCACGCACTACCCGTTAGTACTCTCTGCATTCAAGGAAGCGCTACCATCGGTGCATATATTTGATCCGTCTATGGTTGTTGCCGAGCGTGCTCGTGAAGCATTTCCTTCTGAGGCTACTGGTTCAGGTACAACACGATTCATCATCAGTGCTGATTCAGTACCGTTTCGTAATTTGGTTGAGTCATTCTTTGGGGGAAGTGAATATACTGTCGAAGTACTACCATCATAATTCAAAAAGGTCGCATCATTGCTGATGCGACCGGAAGAGCTGTGTGCTATGCGCGTACGACAATCGTCAGGTTGTGTCCGCCACGTTTCGCGCGAACGCTCGCAAGCCTCTCATCGGTAAACGTATCGAGTCCGTCGGATACGATACATTTCGGATCCATGCCATGCACCTTGACCTGTGCCTGCACCCAGGCGTACAGGTCGATTGTTGGACGATCCGTGGTGCCACCAACAACTGCTGTACCGTACCGTTTCCGCAAATCCGCAATGATTGCCGGGTAGCGTTCATTGTGGAAATGGGGAGCCCCGATACCCATCGTGAGAATCCCACACGCGTCATGCGCCTGACCAAAGTCTGGACCGAGCAACCTGAACGCTTCATGAATCACGCTTCGTTCAGGCTCGCCCAGGTCAATGCCCGTCAATGAACTTCTACTGCAATGGAGGACCGCTACTGGTCCGCCACTACGGCGATAGAGTACAAGGATGGGGCAGTCACGTGAGGTCATTGCCACCGCGTCTTCTTTTTGGTCGAGGATCACACCATCGCGACGTTTGTGGTTGATTGTCACGAAACGCTCGTGATGCATCGGGGTACTCTTGAAGCGTTCAATCGTGAATCGTTCTTCAGGAAAACCGTCGTTTGCAAGCCGTTGCCACAGGACACTCCATGCTCTGGTTGCGGGAGGGCGCGTGAAATCGGTGATTGCGTGACGCTCGAGATCAAGATTCTTTTCTTTTGGATCGTAATCAAGAGCGTTGCCGTAGCTGTACACGGCGATTTTTTCGTCGAATTGTGCAAAGACCGTATTACTGTGAGCATGCCCCAAGGGCAATCGTAATTGTTGCTCCACGAGACACCTCCGTTTGTTGTTCCACTAGGTTATCTGATACTATGGCCCACACCATATGTCAACTCAGGTACAACTCGACACGGTTCGTCATGTTCACTTCATTGGAGTGGGCGGAATCGGTATGTCGGCACTTGCACGTCTTTTTCTATGCGATGGTCGCATCGTGAGCGGTTCCGATCGAGCGTCTTCGTCGATTACGGATGCACTCATACAAGAGGGAGTGACATTCTATGCATCACAGACACCCCTGAATATCCAAGCAGGTGAAACCATTCCTGATCTCGTGGTCTACACCGAAGCAATGTCACAAGACCATCCTGAACTTATCGAGGCACGGCACCGTGGTATCCCTACGATCAACTACTTTGAAGCACTTGGTCTTGTAGCAAATCAGTATCGTCTTATTGCAGTTGCAGGGAGTCATGGAAAAACAACCACTACCGCGATGCTTATTGATATCTTTGAACAGGCAGGGTTAGAACCAAACGCAATTGTCGGCTCGCTTCGGGCAACGACGAAGAGTAATTATAGAAAAGGGAAGGGATCGCATTTTATTGTGGAAGCATGTGAGTATCGTCGAGACTTTTTGTCGCTTACACCGGACGTGCTCGTCATTACGAATATTGAGCTTGAACACGTCGACTACTACAAAACGCTTGAGGATGTACAGAATGCGTTTTGCGAATTTGTGTCGCAGGTACGTGAAGGAGGCACGGTAGTGCTGAATCTTGCAGACCAGACACTGCAACCTATTATCGATGCGGCACGCGAGCGGAATCTGCAGGTGGTGGATTACTGCCGATCTTTTGATCCCTTACTGCCACTCAAGATTCCCGGGATACATAATCGTCTTAATGCTGCAGCAGCGATTGCTGCGTCTCTTGCGTGTGGCGTTTCTCTTGAGGATGCTCACGAAGCATTGGGAACCTTTGCGGGTACCTGGAGACGTTTTGAATATAAAGGAGAGGTGAACGGTGCGAAGATCTATGATGACTATGGGCATCATCCGACTGAGATTGAAGCAACGATTCGTGGAGCGCGTGAGCTATATCCTGACCGGAAACTCACGGTGATTTTCCAGGCGCACACCTATACACGAACAGATGCGCTCTTCAATGAATTCGTTGACGCGTTGTCTCTCGCGGATCGTATCTGTGTACTTCCGATTTATGCTGCACGTGAAGAGAATGTGAGTGGCATCACACACGGAGCACTGGTACAGAAAATAAGTGAAGGGCATGCGCAAGTCTGTGCATATGAGACTTTTGAAGAAGTTGTATCGGCACTTAAACCATTACTTTCTTCGGAAGACGTGGTGCTCGTCATGGGCGCGGGAGATGTAACGGAAGTTGCGCGCATTTTGACAACCTAGATTTTCGGTTGTATTATCCTCTCGGAAAAAGCGGGGAGGGAAATCCAATGAGTATCGTGGTCGTTGTGCCGTTGGCCAATGATGTCAACGAGGACTGGAGCGGCATCGGTCCCAACTTCAAACTACGGGCAGAGCAAGCCCAGGCAATGGTGGAAACGTTTCAGTTGAAAAGAGATACGGTATACGTGGCTCAGGCCGCTGGTACCCTTGCCGGCTACGAGGGAAAGAATACCCTCGCAGAGCTCGGGTATGCATACCTCAAGACGCTCATCAATCCAGATGGATGGATCGTCAATAGGGACGAGAAGCACGTGTGGGGGACGTTGCCCGAGATGGAGTATGTCGTGCGCCACGCTCCGGCAGATTGCGATTTCGTATGGGTATCACAAGCGCGGCACATGCCACGAATTCGGCTCATTGCGAAATATTTTTTGCCGAGTGATGTGTATGGCCGCTCACGATTTGAGGTGAGTGGCCAGACCAAGGAAATACCGCTTTTGCGCGAATGGCTGAGCTATCTACTGCTTTTGGGCAAGAAGTTCGGACTCGGTCAACCTATCGCATGGGCCAGGCGCAGGTGCCACATGGACTACGATAGGGCGTAGACCATGGCGAGACGATTGGCGGCAGAGAGAAATCTCTGCCGCTTTTTCTTTTCCGCCTTCATTTTTATACGGGAGCGTGATAGCGTGATACGCACAGAGTGTATGGATATAGGAATGCTTTCAATCGTCGCAACGCCAATAGGCAATCTCGAAGATATTACGCTTCGCGCAATTCGCGTACTCAAAGAAGCTGATTATGTGTTGTGTGAAGATACGCGAGTATCAGGAAAGCTTTTGAAGCATCATGGCGTACAGGCGAAACTCCGACGGTATGACGCGCATGCAAGTGAACATGTACATGAGGCAATCATTAAGGATCTCCGTGAAGGAAAAAAGATCGCACTTATATCGGATGCGGGTACACCAGGCGTCAGTGATCCGGGAGTAATGCTTGTTGCTCGTGCACGCGAAGCAGGTGCGCGTATCGAAGCGATTCCTGGTCCGTCTGCAATCACTGCAGCATTTTCTATTGCAGGCATACCCGGTAACAGTTTTGCATTTTTGGGTTTTGTACCACACAAGAAAGGAAGACAAACATTTTTCGAATCACTCGCTTCGTATGAAATACCGGTGGCATTTTATGAAGCACCGCACCGTATTATGAAGACCTTGGAATCTCTCGTAGCTCTTCCTGAATCAGAGAATCTTCAGGTTGCAGTCGCCCGAGAGCTTACGAAGCTCCATGAAGAGCTTGTCTCGGGTACGCCAGAGGAAGTACTCGCACACTTTGTAAACAATCCAGATCGCATCCGAGGGGAGTTTGTGGTCCTTGTATACCGCTAGGTCTCTATCCACACCGCCTCTGCCAGCCATGGGGTATACTCTACATAAACGTATGTCAAAGGAATCTTTCGTATTTATTCTCGGGCTCATCGTGTTTCTCACGCCGTTTCTTGGTGTGCCACGCGACGGCAAAGATTGGATACTCGGTGTCTCGGGTGTGGTTCTGATGCTTTTAGGCTACCAGCTTCGAAGACAACTATTTCTCTTCACACTCACCAAGGGAGAAGAGCGAAAGAGCGATGCATTTTCTGAAAGTGTTATTGAACCAAAAGTAGACAGTATGTCTCCGAGTAAAGAAGAGACTCGCACCAGCGAGCCGGCGGTATGAAGCCCTATGCGATAGGCGGGGCATGTGTCCTTGGCCTTTTTGCAGTCTCTTATATCGGCGCACCACATCTCACCGCACTCGACTATGGTTCTCCGGATTCAGATAATCCTACGAACATAACTTCGAAAGCGGAGGACGAAGTGAAGACACCTTCTCCCGATACTCGTCCGGTGGTTACGCATGTCCCACTTCCTGAAGTGGTAAAGACGATATATATGACTTCCTGTGTTGTCGGCACGCGTGATTTTCGTGAGCGTCTCGTTGCCCTTGTTGAAGAGACAGAAATCAATTCAATCATTATTGATATCAAAGACTATTCCGGGACAATCTCTTTTCCACCAAAAGACACTGCGTGGCAGCCGGCGTGGGAAGCTGCAAAATGCGGTACTGCCGATATGAAG